>Ga0114954_1000079_pt1 | contig 35240 bp, 34 predicted proteins | sample Porto_4metaG_FD_87299 | JGI IMG/M metagenome (GOLD analysis project Ga0114954, IMG submission 87299) | Marine algal microbial communities from Porto, Portugal - Porto_4 metaG | ecosystem: Host-associated > Algae > Red algae > Unclassified | place: Portugal: Porto | collected 2015-02-02
ACGCCGCCAGCGTTCATCCTGAGCCAGGATCAAACTCTCCAATAAAGTTAGTTTGTCTAGCATCTAAAAATAAAAATTGACGTTTCACGTTGTTTGTTTCGTTCAGTTTTCAAAGAACTACTTCGTCGCTCAGAAGCGACTTTATCAATATAACATTTTGTCATATTTTCGTCAACAACTTTTTTTAAATAAGTTGTTTTTCGTTTGTTTCTTTTGTTACCTCTCATGGCAACGAATATAAATATACCAGTTCGCTTATTAAAATGCAATAGTTTTTCTAATAAAATTTTTAACTTAGTAAAAAAGCATAAAAATAGCATGTTTCTTCTATATAAATATAATTTCTAAACGATCCCTATCAAAACCCACTTCCTTCAAATCACTCATAGTAAAATAAAAAAAGCTTTGGAGAAATCTCCAAAGCTTAGTCTTGCTTATGACGCATAGCAGGGAATAATAGTACATCGCGAATAGATGGTGCATTTGTTAATAACATAACTAAACGATCAATACCGATTCCTAATCCGCCCGTAGGAGGCATACCGTACTCAAGAGCTTCGATATAATCATCATCCATCATGTGAGCTTCATCATTACCTTGCTCGCGCTCTTTTAATTGAGCTTCAAAACGTTCTTTTTGATCGATTGGATCATTTAACTCAGTGAATGCATTCGCATGTTCACGTGCAACGATAAATAACTCGAAACGATCTGTGAATCGTGGATCTTCGTCATTCTTTTTCGCAAGTGGCGAAATTTCTACCGGATGACCATAAATAAATGTCGGTTGGATTAATTTATCTTCTACTTTTTGTTCGAAGAACTCATTAATAATATGACCAACTTCCATTGTATTCTTAATTTCCACATTATGTTCTTTTGCAAGTTCACGCGCTTCTTCTACACTCATTGGATTCCAGAAATCTGCTCCAGAGTGTTGCTTAATTGCATCTACCATATGAAGACGTGTCCATTCTGGTTCTAGATTAATTTCATAATCACCATATTGGATTGTTGTTGTACCCAATACTTTTTTCGCAATATGAGCAACCATATTTTCTGTTAGTTTCATAATATCATTATAATCAGCATATGCTTCATATAATTCAATCATCGTAAACTCAGGGTTATGACGAGTTGATACACCCTCATTACGGAATACACGGCCGATCTCATAAACTTTTTCTAATCCACCCACAATAAGACGTTTTAAATGAAGTTCAATTGCGATACGCATATATAATTCCATATCTAACGCATTATGGTGCGTTGTGAAAGGACGAGCAGATGCTCCACCTGCAATCGCGTGCATCATAGGCGTTTCTACTTCAAGATAACCGTTGTCATCTAAATATCTTCTCATCTCACGAATGATTTTACTACGAGTAACAAATGTTTCACGACTTTCCATACTTGTAATTAAGTCTAAGTAACGTTGACGGTAACGTTGTTCAACATCTTTTAATCCATGGTATTTATCCGGTAATGGACGAAGGGATTTCGTTAAAAGTGTAAATCCTGTTGCTTTTACTGAAAGTTCTCCAACGTTCGTTTTGAACACTTTACCTTCAATACCTACTAAGTCACCTAAATCTGCTGTCGTAAATAATTCGTACTCTTCATCTCCAACAGTATCTTTACGAACGTAAATTTGAACTTGTCCGTGTAAATCTTGAATGTGCGCGAATCCAGCTTTTCCTTTACCGCGTTTTGTCATAATACGACCAGCGATAGAAACAGTGATTTCTTTCTCTTCTAATTCTTCTTTAGAGAATTCTCCATATAGACTTACTAAGTCCGTTGTTGAATTTGTGCGTTCAAATCGTTTACCAAACGGATCGATTCCTTGCTCACGTAAATTATGTAGCTTTTCACGACGAACAAGCAATTGGTCGTTTAATTCTTCGTGGTTCATGTTATCCATGATATTGATATCACTCCAGCTCTATTAATTTTTACAATATATACAGTATAGCATTTTCTACTCAACTAGAAAAACTGCCAGCAACTAACTGGCAGTTCTTCTTTCTTTCACGTAATTATAGGAAGTGTGTAGAAGAATGTCAATCTTCTACATTCCCTTATTAACCAACATAAATTGTTTGTTGTTTCGCTTCTACTTCTTCTACAAATGCACCTAATACATTCGCAAGGTCTTGACGTGTGTTGCAAGTATTGATGCCATTACGCACACTCGCATTACCACGAACACCTTTTAAATACCAAGCCGCATGCTTTCTCATCTCTCTTACAGCAACATTTTCATTCTTTAAATCGATAAGACGATCTAGATGCAACATACATACATCAATTTTCTCGCGCACTGTTGGTTCCGGCATTAATTCACCCGTCTCTAAATACTTTACCGTACGATAAATCATCCACGGATCCCCAAGAGCAGCACGGCCAATCATAACACCATCTACACCAATTTCATCAAGCATACGCTTCGCATCTTGCGGTGTTTCAACATCACCATTTCCAATAACCGGGATATTCACAGCTTGCTTTACTTGTTTAATAATATCCCAATCTGCTTTTCCTTCATACATTTGCACTCGTGTACGTCCATGAACTGCCACTGCCTGTCCACCAGCACGCTCAACAGCTCTAGCATTTTCTATTGCGAAAATATGTTCTTCATCCCAACCTATACGCATTTTAACTGTAACTGGCTTTTCAACAGCATCTACAACTGCCGCTACCATTTCATATATTTTATTTGGATCTAAAAGCCATTTTGCTCCTGCATCACACTTAGTGATTTTTGGTACTGGACAACCCATATTAATATCAATAATGTCTGCTGTCGTATATTTATCTACATATTTCGCAGCATCTACAAGCGTTTCTTTCTCTCCACCAAAAATTTGTAAACTTAATGGCTTTTCTCTCTCGTCGATATATAACATATCTAACGTTCTCTTATTATTAAGTAATATCGCCTTATCACTTACCATTTCAGCACAAACTAAGCCTGCACCAAATTCTTTTACTGTTAAACGGAATGCAGAGTTACACACTCCCGCCATCGGTGCTAGTACAACCGGATTTTTCATCTCAATATTTGCAATCTTTAACACTGGATTTACTCCTTCCTTCATAATTACTTTGGCATTAGTTCATCTATCGAGACCTTTAATGCTTTAGCAACTTCTACTACAAAATCTTGGGAAGGCGATCGATTCCCTCTCTCAACTTCACCTAAAACAGATACAGATACCCCTAATTCTTTAGCAAAACCTTCTTGTGTATAGCCTTTCAGCTTTCGAAAAGCACGAATGCGTCTTCCCCATTTTTCTGCTTCCATACCGTTACTCCCTCTCGCCTTTTCATTTCTTCTACTTGTGAACGTGAAATGTCTTGTTTTATATCTTGATTAATTTCTAACAACGGAACGATAACAAAAGCTCTTTCGAACATCCGCGGATGCGGAACAATAAGATTCTCTGCTTCAATATTTTCTTGATTATAGAGTAAGATGTCAAGGTCGATGGTTCTCGGACCCCATCTAATTTCCCTTTTTCTTCCTAGGTCATTCTCTACTTTTTGCGTTACTTTCAATAATTCTTGTGGTGATAAATTGGTAGAAATTTTTATAACTAAATTTAAAAAGCAACTTTGGTCAGTATAGCCAACTGGATCAGTTTCATACACTGATGAAACATCATCAACTTGGATATACGGACTTTTATTTAAAAACTGAATCGCTTCAGTTAAATACGTATAACGCTCTCCAATATTCGAACCTAATGCAATGTACGCTATATTATTCATGAACGTTCTCTCGTAATTTCTACCGCTACAGCGCGATAATGCCCCGGTATCGGCGGATCTGGTTTAATTACCTTAATTGTACATCGTGAAATACTCTCATATTGTTTCAATATATTTGTAGCGATATTTTCAGCGATGCTCTCTACAAGCTTATACGTTCTATCTTCGACAACTTTCCTACACAATTCAAAAAGCTCTCCATAATTGACAGAATGCTCTAAGTCATCACTTTCTCCTGCACGTTTCAAATCCAATTCTACCGTTAAATCAACTTTAAACCTCTGACCTAATTTATTTTCCTCTGGGAATACACCATGATAACCGTAAAACTCCATATCATGGATATAAATTTTATCCAATTACTTTACCCCCTTACCAATCATCGCATCCATCATTTTAGCCATACGCGCCATTTCTTTCACATCATGAACACGAACAAATTCACAGCCCTTTTCAATACCGAGACAAACGGTAGCTCCAGTTCCCTCAAGACGTTCCTCTACCGGTAAATCTAGTACATGTCCAATAAAGGACTTTCTTGAAGTGCCTAAAAGAACTGGATAACCTAGTACATTTAACTGTTCTAAATTACGCATCGCTTCCAAATTTTGTTCAGGCGTCTTAGCAAAACCAATACCTGGGTCTAAAATAATATTCTCATCTCGTACACCAGCAGCTTTAGCAATTTTAATACTGTCATACAAATCAGCAATCATATCCGCCATTAAATTACGATAACTCATATTGTCACGGTTATGCATTAAGATGATAGGTACATCATAATGAGCTGCAACTTCAGCAATTTTCGGTTCCGCCTTCGCCCCCCAAATATCATTAATAATGTGAGCACCAGCTTCAATTGCTTGTTTCGCAACTTCTGCTTTATACGTATCGATAGAAATAGGCAATTCCACTTCCTTCGAAACCGTTTGGATCATCGGAACAACTCGTTTAATTTCTTCTTCCACCGAAACTTTAGCGAAACCCGGGCGAGTAGATTCACCACCAATATCAATAATATGAGCACCTTCATCTTTCATTTCTTTCGCATGGCGCACCGCAGCATCCACTTCGTTGTAACTCCCACCATCAGAAAATGAATCTGGCGTTACATTTAAAATCCCCATAATTAATGTCTTTTCATTTAAATTCAATGTATATTCGCCGCAGCGCAAATCATAATCCCACTTCAAATTACACATCTCCTCTTCGCAATTCATTTCTACTCCACAATTTCTCTCTCTGCATTTCATAAAGATGCATAAACCTTTTTGTAATCATTCCGACTTTACCCGGGAAATCTCGTCCCTCTATATGATAAAGCGGAACAATTTCTTGAATGGAATTCGTTACAAAAGCTTCATCTGCTGAAAGCAATTCATCTTTCGTAAAGAAACCTTCCTTTATTTCTATACGAAGCTCCTCTGCAACCTTTATAATAAATGCACGAGTGATACCATTTAAAATCCCTGTTTTTAGCGAAGGCGTATACAAAACATTGTCTTTCACAAAAAAGAGATTCGAAACAATACCCTCTGCAACATAACCTGCTTCAGTAAGAAAAATACCTTCCTTATCCACAACATTTCCAATTTCGCGTTTCCCTAAAATGTTATTTAAATAATGATGGGACTTCAAGCGAAACGCACCCTCTGGTGTATTTCGCACTTGTTTTAAAACAACCCCTTCTTTTTCCACTATATCCCCTGGGGCTGGTAAAGGTTTTATAAAAACAATAACCGACGGCTCTTCATACATTTCGGTTTGCAATCCTATTTCATCTACACCCGCCGATACATTGAAACGAACATATGCATGCTCCAATTCATTCTTAACGAGGAGATTTTTCAAAATAAGCATTACATCATCTTTTGTCATTGTCCATTTGATTTGCAATGTATCTAGCGCATCTATTAAACGTTTATAATGATCATCCAACAAGAAAGGATGACCATTATAAATACGAAACGTCTCAAAAACTCCAAGTCCGTATAAATAACCATGGTCATAAGGAGAAATTTTCGCTTCATTCGCTTCTACATATTCACCATTTACGTAAATTAACACGATGCCACGCTTGGACTATATTTGCGAATGAAATTCTGTAATAATTCTTTCCCATGAGAAGTCATAATAGATTCCGGATGGAACTGCACACCTTCAATCGGTAATGTTGTATGACGAAGCGCCATAATTTCCCCTTCCTCTGTCCAAGATGTTACCTCTAAGCAATCAGGTAACGTCTCTTTCTTAACAATAAGGGAATGATAACGCGTTGCAGTAAATGGATTAGGAATGTCCGAGAAAATCGTCTTTCCATCATGATGCATAGGCGACGTTTTCCCATGCATTAATCGCTCTGCTCGAACAACTTCTCCACCAAAGACTTGCGCAATAGATTGATGCCCAAGACAAACTCCAAAAATCGGAAGCTTTCCTGCAAAGTATTTAATAGCTTCCATACTAATTCCCGCTTCATTCGGACTACATGGACCTGGTGAAATCATTAAGAAATCTGGTTTCATATTCTCAATATCTGCAATAGTCACTTCATCATTACGCTTAATAACAAGCTCTTGTCCAAGTTCTCCAAGAAATTGCACTAAATTAAATGTAAAAGAATCATAATTATCAATCATTAATATCATTTCTCTCACCTAACCGTTTCTTCGCTACTTTCTTTTGCACGCCATAAAGCAATTGCCTTTTTTAACGACTCTTTATATTCATTTTTCGGATTTGAATCAATTACAATTCCCGCTCCTGCTTGCACATGCGCTTGCCCATCTTTAGCAAGAAGCGTTCTAATTACAATATTCAATTCCGTATCTCCAGAATAACCAATCCAACCAATTGAACCTGTATAAATCCCTCGGCGAACAGGTTCTAATTCTTCAATAATTTCCATCGTACGTATTTTCGGGGCACCAGTAATTGTTCCACCAGGGAATACAGCTTTCACTAAATCGAAAGCATCCTTATCTTCTTCCACCTCACCACGCACATTAGAAACGATATGCATAACATGTGAGTACTTTTCAATTACCATAAATTCATCTACTTCTACAGTGCCATATTTACAAACGCGCCCTAAATCATTTCGTTCTAAATCTACAAGCATTACATGCTCCGCTCGTTCCTTTTCGTTCTCAATTAATTCCCTCGCTAATTCTTCATCCTCTTGTTCATTCGCACCGCGGGATCTTGTACCAGCAATTGGTCTTGTACTTACTTCTTGCCCTTGTTTTTTAATTAGCAATTCAGGCGAAGCACTAACAATTTGAAAATCCCCAAGCTCCAAGTATCCCATATATGGAGATGGATTAATTTTACGAAGACTTGTATAAATTTCTAGCGGATGCGTTTGTAAAGTTCTTTCTTGCCTTGTCGACAAGTTTACTTGAAACACATCACCATTTCCAATATATTCTTGAATACGTTCAACAGCCTTCATAAAGCCTTCTTCTGTAAAAGCAACCGCTTCATTTTTCTTTTCAGGACGTTCAAACGGCATAGTCACTTCAGGCACTTCTGCCGCCCAAAGATTCTTCCATTCATGTAATCGTTCTTCCGCCTCTGCATGCTTATCTACATAATGTGTAATAATCCACAATACTTTTTCTTCTTGATCATAGACGAACACATCGTCAAATAATAAAAAGAATATATCGGGTATATTCAGATCATCCTCTGCAAGAGAAGGGAGTTTTTCGATATAACGGATACAATCATAACTAAAGTAGCCAATCGCACCACCTTGAAACGGCGGGTACTCTGGATTGTAGTCTGTTTTCCATTTTTCCATATATTCTTGCATTAAATCTAATGGATTCCCTCGCTTTATTGTTTCCTTACCACTTTCGCTTATATGTAACGTTTCACCCTTCCCTTGGATTACCGCTACTGGGTTTAACCCCACTATGTTATAACGACCGCCACGTCCGCTTTCTAGCAAAATATGTTGCGGCTTATCCTGAGAAAGAAATTTATATTGCTTAAAGAAATCTAACTGATATGGAATAGAAAGCGCTAAAGATTTTCTTCGTTGCATATCAACACCCCGTCTTCTTTTATCCCACCCTCTTAGATTAACCACCTCAAACTACATAAGCTCTTTATATAGAAAATGATTATACTCGAAGGTTAGTGAAAATAAATTAATTATACTACCTCTTATTTTACATGAAGTTTTCTAGTCAATCACTCTTTTCCTATTTCCAATCCAAAAAGAAAAAAGCATCCTTTTTCAAGGATGCTTTTCAATCACATTCAATTATGATTCAAATTGATAAAGTGGTGTACTTAAATAACGTTCACCGTTACTTGGAATAATAACAAGTACTTTTTTCCCTTTACCTAATTTTTTCGCAACTTCTGTCGCTGCATAAATAACTGCTCCTGAAGAGATACCAACTAAAATACCTTCCTCTTTAGCCACTCTTCTCGCATATTCAAACGCTTGCTCTGTTTTTACTTGAATAATTTCATCATATACCTTTACATCCAATGTCTCTGGGATGAATCCCGCCCCAATTCCTTGGATTTTATGTGGACCCGGCTTCCCACCAGATAATACTGGTGAGTCCGCAGGTTCTACTGCATAAATTTTAATATCTTTATACGCTTCCTTCAGCACTTCACCAGCACCAGTAATTGTTCCACCTGTACCAATACCTGCAATAAACGCATCTAATTGATCACCCATTTGTTCAACAATTTCTGGACCTGTTGTTAAACGATGAATTTCTGGATTTGATTGATTTTGGAACTGTTGCGGTATAAAGTAGCCATGCTCTTTCGCTAATTCAGTCGCTTTACGAATTGCCCCACCCATTCCTTCAGGACCTGGAGTCAATACTAATTCAGCACCGTAAGCACGTAATAAATTACGACGCTCAATACTCATTGTTTCTGGCATTACTAAAATCGCCTTATATCCTTTAGCGGCCGCTACCATCGCTAAACCAATTCCTGTGTTACCACTTGTTGGCTCAATGATTGTATCGCCTTCTTTTAATAATCCTTTCTTTTCAGCATCTTCAATCATAGCTAATGCAATACGATCTTTAACACTGCTCCCAGGATTCATAAATTCTAATTTTAAGTATACATCTGCGCTGTCTGATTCTACGATGCGGTTCAACTTAACGATCGGCGTTTTCCCGATTAATTCTGAAACTGATTGTGCCACTCGCATTCCTGTCACTCCTAACACCGAGTATTTTTATTGGTTTTATCTATATTTAGATTTTGTCAGAAAATTCCCTGTTTGTCAATCTATCCGAGCGAACAATTCTCCACCCAAACTTCCTTATTACAAGTTCACAATTATGCTTGTAATATCTTCTTTAGAGAATTTATATCGTTCATTACAGAAATGACAGTGCACTTCCGTCTCTTCTTCTTCTTCACGAATTTGCTCTAATTCTGTTTTACCTAAACTAATTAACACACTCTCAATACGTTCACGTGAGCAAGTGCAATTAAATTGAACATCCATAGTTTCTAATACCTTTACTTTATCTTCCCCAAGAACTGCATATAGTAGCTCTTCTGGAGAAAGACCTTGTTCGATCAATGTTGATACAGGAGGGATTTTTTGCAAACGATCTTCAATGAATGCAATTGTTTCTTCCTGTGCGCCCGGCATAATTTGAAGGATAAATCCACCCGCCGCTAATACGCTGTCATCTCCATTTACAAGAACACCAACACCAACAGAAGAAGGCGTCTGTTCAGAAACTGCAAAATAGTACGTGAAGTCTTCTCCTAATTCACCTGAAACAATTGGAGATTGACCAATAAACGGCTCGCGCATACCAATATCTTTAATTACAGTTACAAATCCTTCTGTTCCCACCGCTTGATATACACGTAGTTTTCCTTGTTCTGTTCCTTCAAAATCAACATGCGGATTCGTTACATAACCACGTACATCCCCATTTGCATGAGCATCCACTAAGATTGGACCAATCGGACCGTTACCCTCTACCTTAATTGTTAACTTTTGATTACCTTTTAACATCGCACCCATCATTGTACCCGCAGTTAAAGAACGGCCAAGCGCTGCTGAAGCAGTTCTCCACGTGTCGTGACGTCTTTGCGCTTCACTTACTGTATTTGTTGTACGCACACTATACGCACGTACTTCTCCATCAAATGCTAAAGCTTTTACTAAATAATCTTTCATACTTATTTATTCACCTTTCTCATACTGTAAATTTGCATTACGTTCATATAACATATACAAACCTTTTAACGTTAAAAACGGATCTACGATATCAATTACATTTGATTCTTCTGAAATTAATTTCGCTAATCCACCTGTTGCAATAACTTTTGGTTCCTGTTTAGCTTCCTCTTTCATACGCTTAACAATACCTTCCACTTGTCCAACATATCCGTAAAGAATACCAGATTGCATCGCACTTACTGTATTCTTCCCAATAACACTACTTGGTTTTGTAATTTCAATACGAGGAAGTTTTGCCGCTCTACTATATAAGGCTTCCGCTGAAATCATAATTCCCGGTGTAATAACTCCACCCATGTAATGCTTCTCTTCGTTAATATAACAATATGTGGTAGCCGTACCGAAATCGACAATAATAAGCGGACTTCCATATAAATGGATTCCCGCTACTGCATTTACAATTCGGTCTGCGCCTACTTCACGCGGATTTTCATATTTAATATTTAGCCCTGTTTTTATCCCGGGCCCTACTACAAGCGGTTTAATTTTAAAATACTTTTCACACATGCGCTCTAAAGCAAACATAATTGGTGGTACAACTGAAGACACAATAATACCTTTCACATCTTCAAATGAAAGACCCTCATGCTCAAGTAACTGCTTTACAAGCATTCCATATTCATCTTCCGTCTTGTGACGATCTGTTTCCATACGCCAATGCTGACGAAGTTCCCCATCTTGAAATACGCCTAGTACAGCATTTGTGTTCCCTACATCCAATACAAAAATCATATTCTCACCACTTATCTTATTTAATCTATATTTATGTAGTATGTATAAAACTTATAAAAACATCATATCACACATACTTATATAATCAGCTTTTCTATCCTCATCATTTTACAAAAAGATTACTCTCTATTTCAATTTTTAATACTAATTTTATTAAAAATTTTTCCGACTTAGTATTTTTCTACAAATAAAAAAGGAGTGACAATTGTCACTCCTTTATCTCTTACTTATCTTCTACGTCTTCATCGTCCTTCTTCATATTGATGTTTACTTTTACATCATCTGAAGATGTTGGGCGCTCTGGCAATCTGCCGTAATCATATAAATGATTAATTTGCTCTGCATCTAACGTTTCTACTTCAAGTAACGTTTTCGCAATAATATCTAGCTTATCACGTTTTTCAGTAAGAATTTGTTTCGCGCGGGCATAACATTCTTTTATAATCGTTTGCATTTCCACATCGATTTCATGTGCAATTGCATCACTGTAGTTTTGTTCTGAATGGAAGTCTCTTCCTAAGAACACTTGACCACCTTGCGAGCTACCGAATTGCATCGGTCCAAGCTTATCACTCATACCGAACTCCGTAACCATACGTCTTGCAATACCAGTCGCACGTTGGAAGTCGTTGTGAGCACCTGTGCTTGCTTCACCAAACACAATCTCTTCAGCTACTCGACCACCAAGTAAACCAGTGATTTTATCAAGTAACTCTGGTTTTGTCATGAAGTAACGATCTTCTTTCGGAAGCATTACTGCATATCCACCAGCTTGACCACGAGGGACAATTGTTACTTTATGAACGATATCTGCTTCATCAAGGACAACACCAATTACAGTATGGCCAGCTTCATGGAATGCAACGATATTACGTTCTTTTTCAGAGATAACACGACTTTTCTTAGCTGGACCTGCAATAACACGATCCGTCGCTTCATCAATGTCACTCATATCAATTTTCTTCTTATCTTGACGCGCAGCTACTAAAGCAGCTTCGTTTAATAAGTTTTCAAGATCGGCACCAGAGAACCCTGGTGTACGAGTTGCAATTGCTCTTAAGTTAATATGATCATCAAGCGGTTTATTACGAGCATGTACTTTAAGTACAGCTTCACGACCATTTACATCTGGACGATCTACTGTAATTTGACGGTCAAAACGACCTGGACGTAATAATGCTGGATCAAGAATATCGGGACGGTTTGTTGCAGCGATGATAATAATACCTTCGTTTGCACCGAATCCATCCATTTCAACAAGTAATTGGTTCAGCGTTTGCTCACGCTCATCATGGCCACCACCAAGACCTGCGCCACGTTGACGTCCTACTGCATCAATTTCATCAATGAAAATGATACAAGGAGCATTTTTCTTTGCATTTTCGAATAAATCACGTACACGGGATGCACCGACACCGACAAACATCTCTACGAAGTCAGAACCACTGATAGAGAAGAACGGAACGCCAGCTTCACCTGCAACAGCACGTGCTAATAAAGTTTTACCTGTACCTGGAGGTCCCACTAACAGAACACCCTTAGGAATACGGGCACCAACTTCAGCAAACTTACGAGGATCTTTCAAGAATTCAACTACCTCAACAAGCTCTTGTTTCTCTTCATCCGCTCCAGCAACATCTCTGAAACGAACTTTTTTCTTTTCGTCATTATATAACTTCGCCTTACTTTTCCCGAAGTTCATAACACGGCTACCGCCGCCTTGAGCTTGGTTTAATAAGAAGAAGAATAAAATGAAGATAATGACAAACGGAATGATAGAAGTAAAGAAGGTTACCCAAGCACTTGTTTCTTCTGCTGGTTGATACTTAACTTCAGCACCTTGCGCTTTATCATTAATTTTCTTTTGTAATTCCTCAGTATTTGGTGCATAAGTAACAAATTGTTCTCCTTGGCTAGAAGTATTAAATTGTCCTTTTACCTCAAACACACCATTTTTCGGTTGAAGTTGCACATTGCGCACTTCACCTTTTTCTAGTTTAGTAATGAATTTATCGTAGCTAACTGATGTCGTTTTTTGCGTTGAACCATTAAAATAGCTCACGATTCCAATTACTACTAGGAATATCAGTAAATAAAAGATGGTATTACGGAAGATACGATTCATTCCTAACCTCCTCTCACGGCATAAACACTATTGTAAATCGTAACATAGAAAAACTTTCCTATACAATTGTAACGCCTGTATTTAATTAATTTGAGTAAACGCTTGGTTTTAATACTCCTACATAAGGAAGATTACGGTACTGCTCTTTATAATCTAATCCATATCCTACAACAAACTCATGTGGGACAGTAAATCCAACATAATCCGCTTTCAAATCTACCTTGCGACCTGTTGGTTTGTCTAATAACGTAACAATTTTTACAGACTTCGCTTTACGATATTTAAATAGGTCCACTAAGTAACTTAGCGTAAGACCGCTATCAATAATATCCTCAACGATTAAAATATCGCGACCTTCTACAGAAGTATCAAGATCTTTTAAAATTTTCACTTCGCCTGTTGAAACAGTAGAGTGACCGTAACTAGATACAGCCATAAAATCCATTTCAAGATATGTATCTGTTCTCTTTAATAAATCTGCCATGAATGGCATTGCGCCTTTTAATACACCAATTGCAAGAGGTACTGTGTTTTTATAATCCTCTGCAATAATTGCACCTAATTCGCGCACCTTTTCTTGTATTTGTTCTTCAGAAATTAATACTTTTTCGATATCTTGATTCATCATTTCATTATCCTCCCGGAAGACTCCTTGCTTTTGTAGTGAATAATCATATATTTATCCTTCTTTGCCATCTCTTTCGAAACAGCAAATGCAGATCGCTTCAACAAGGGTATCCAAATAATATTCCCACTTGCATCACAAACGACCGGCCATGCTTCTCTTTTTTCTCTTGGTATTTTTGCTTCGATAAAAATAGTTTTTATCTTTTTTGTGCCATTCATACCTTGTATTGACATGCGATCTCCATTTTCCCTAGAACGAATACGAAGTGGATATGATATATCATTATACTTAGCAACAAATACTGTTTCATTCATGTTACTTGGTATATCTTCGCTCACCTCTATTACAAGTTCATCCCCGTTCGATAGCGTAATTGTCCCGGGTACTGATAAATCTTGCGAAAAAGGAGAAACAATTTCTTGTTTAAATCCAAAGCTACACTCCTCGTATGTGCGAACAATTTTTAAATCACCTGGGAAATCAAGTGAACCCGAAGGTTGTGTCCGCTTAAAAAACTCAATCACTTTGTCAATATGTATAGAGGAAAGAGAAGATGGAATCTTATATTCATAAAGATAGTTTAATATTAGTTGAATCCCTCTTCTTTGTAAAGGCATAGACATGGATTCAAAGGCAGGAATCGATAAGCTAATTTGTTTATCACTTTTTTTTGTAATTACTTTATTCATTTTCTCAAAAGCTAATTCCTGCAAATAAGCCTCATCCTCTTGCATCTGCACGCTAAATTTTTGAAATTTCTCATGCACTTGTGGATTTTCTTCTTTCAAATGAGGAAGGACATATTTACGTAATCGATTCCTTGTATATACTTCCTTTTTATTACTCGGATCTATACGGGGAATTAAATTTATCTCATTACAGTAATTAACAATTTCTTCCTTCGTTACTCCAAGTAAAGGCCTAATTAAATATCCATTATGAAAAGGACGCTTCACTGCAATTCCTGCATACCCTTTCGGAGTACTCCCTCGTACAAGGCGCATTAAAATCGTTTCTACTTGATCATCTCCATGATGCCCAAGAGCTACATATCTCGCATCATATTTCTTCATTATTCTTTCCAAAAATGCATATCTGCATTCTCTAGCAGCAACCTGCGCATTCATTCCGTATTGCTGTTGATATTGCGACACGTTAACCCTTATCGTTTCGCAAGTAACTCCCAGTCCTTTGCAAAGATCCTGCACAAACTGTAGATCCTCATGAGATTCATCGCCTCTAAACATATGATCCACATGCGCTACTACAATTTCCAACTGTTTTTCTGCCCTTTTTTCTAACAAATAATATAGAAGAGCTAAAGAGTCAGGGCCACCCGAAACTCCTACAACAATTGTTGAACATTCCTTTAATACATCATGCTGCTTTACAAAGTCATCTACCTTTTCAACAAATGTATCTTTCAACTTCGTAATCACCTTTCATTAAACAAGAACAGCAACGTTAGTTACCTTGTCTATAATGGTACAACTTTTACAAACATTGTGCAAAAAAAAGATATACAAAAATTACATTTTTATCTTACATCCTCCGCACATATTCAAAAAAATAATAACATTACCTTTTAAAGCAAAAAAACCTAGGAATTCGCCTAGGTTTTTCAGAATAGACTATATGAATCAATAGCAGATAAAAAGCCCGATTGGTACGGGCTTTTTATCTGCGGGGATGGAGAACCCCCCACTGATTAAAGTTTTACTTTATTGCGCCTGCATTCCTACAATTGGAATCGTAGCCCACTTCGGCATATTCTTCTTTACTTTCGCCACAACAATTGTCATATCGTCATTTATATAACCATCACAAGAACGAATCACTTCTTCCATAATGATATCAGCAATTTCTTGCGGGTCCTCGGTTTGCAGTTCCTTAATTTTTCGTTTCATCCATAATTCATGGTTCTCCACATGCTGCGCTCCTTCAAAAATACCATCGCTCATCATAATAAGAATATCGCCCGTTTTTAATTGCTCACCCACTACATCAACCTCAACATCTTCAATGATCCCCATTGGCAAATTACTTGCTTCAATTTTCAAAATATTATTTGCGCGTTTAACAAAACTCGGCGTCGATCCGATCTTTAAAAATTTCGCATTCGCATCCCGTAAATCTACCATCGCCAAATCCAGTGTTGTAAACATCTCTTCTGTCGTTCTTAAAGAAAGAATTGAATTGATCGATTTAATTGCTATTTCCTCATCAATACCTGATTGAAGTATCTTTTGTAATAATTTTACCGTTTCCTTACTCTCCATATGAGCTCGTTGCCCATTTCCCATACCGTCACTAATCGCAAGTGCATATTTACCCACACTCAAATCCATCATCGCATAAGAATCCCCCGAAACAAACCCACCGCCTTTTGCAGCTGTAGCCAATCCCGTATCAAGAGAATACGTCTTTGCTGAACCAAATGATATTAAACTGTGACCATTTGGATAAGAAGACTTTTCTTCATGTTTAACGACAATATTTTCTTTTAGAATATCCGAAAGCATCGGCGCAACTAATTTTTCGCACTCACCATGCTCATTAGATGCAGCCGGAATTAACATCTCAATATCAATGCTCCCTCTATCTAAACAATAAATATCAACATGCTCCACTTCGACGCCAAAATCACGAAACGCTTGCAAAATTTGTTCTTCCTGTACTTGATGATTTTCTCGCTCTCTTTGTATTTCCTGTGCGAAATCCTCCATAACTTTTGATACGCCTAATAATTGCTCCGCTACTATTCTGCGATTTTCTTTCATTTGTTTTCGTAATTTTTGTCCCTCATAAAAGTGATCTAATTCACCGGCTACTAAATCTGTTACTTTCTTACCTCTCACACAATGCTTGTCCCATTCACGAACTAACTTCCGATTATGCTGCAGTGTTCCTTCTTCCGTTTCACTCATTATTTGTTTCATATAATCATACGTTTTGTCAAAATTAACCACCCAGCATTGATCCTTTTTAAAGCACGTTTGACATGTTTTCGCAGTAATTGTACTTAAAAATAAATCTGCCTCTGTTTCTTTATCTTCCTCCTCCACATAACCATATACAGAAAAGCTATTAGATAAAGCCGCAAACACATTTGCAAATTGATTAATTTTGTTCGCTGTAACATCGCGCATTCTTCTTAAATATTGTTGTTGATCTTGTGAATGCTCTTGTGTTCCCGGCATAAATTTAGCAATGCGATCCAGAACAAGTTTCGGTGTTAATAAAAAGAAAACAATTGCCACACCTGATTCAATTAAAGTTGTTACAATGTTCGTTTGCTTATCTACATATAATGTAATTAAGCTTGTCCCAATTAACAAACCTAAACTAACGCCTAGACGCTTCCCTTCTTTCAATAACCCTCCAAGCAATCCAGAAAAAGCAAGAAGGCTAAGCTGAGACAAACTGGACACATTCGCTAAACTTAATATTAAGCCGGTGACAACCCCAACTGTGGATCCTGTAGCAGCGCCGGCGATGAAGGCAAATACTAACACTAAATATCTAGTGAAAATATGTTGAATAGAAGCGTCATATACAAACCAATCCGTCGTACCTGTTAAAACAGATGCTAGTAATATAATTAAACAAACAATTTCTTCTGTCTCTAATGCTTGTTGTTTCCCTTTCCTTTCTACTAAGAGCGGAACACTTTGTAAAAATATCATCGTTAATACGAAACTAAGCCCCGCTTCAATCGTGCTAACGAGCAAATCGTACATGGTGATAGTTTGCTGTGCAAAATATACAACAACTAAATGTGCGGTTAATGCGGAGATAAATACTTGGAATGGTACAAGTCCAACAGTTTTACGTGTAAACCGACTAAAGAAGATATTATAAATGAAGAAAGTAAAGATAGACGCGAAAGTAAAAAATAAATTATCTATCGAAACTGAAAGTGCTCCTCCCATTAAAGCTAGGAATGCGAGCGGCATTTTATCTCGCTTCATAACATAAACGGCAGCGAAAAACGGTAATGCAAACGGTAAAATGTTTGTTAATATATACGCTCTTCCCAAAAGAAAACCAATAACAACAATAATAAATCCCCATCTAAAGAAAACTTGTTCAAACTTCATTCGCAACTTACTCGTCCACTTTATTCCTCCAAGCTGACTTTCATTTATTGCCAATGCACTTGTATTCATAGTATTCCTTCCTGCTTTAGGCATATTTTTAACACCACCTGCATAGTTTAATTACTGTCATTATAAAAGATGCTTATTGGGATTTTTGTCAAAACAACAGTTTTCACTTTTATAATCGTTCGACTTTTTATTCGAAATAACTCTACATATATACATAGTATGTAATTTATCTCCCTTTATTATATTGAAGATTCAGAAAATTTAAGGTGATTTTGTAGAAGTATTGTATGTCTTACTTTTTTATTTAACAAAAAAAGATCATGCAAGTTTGCATGATCTTTTTAGATGACCCGTACGGGATTCGAACCCGTGTTACCGCCGTGAAAGGGCGGTGTCTTAACCACTTGACCAACGGGCCGTTAAATTAAATATAGCGGCGGAGGGGATCGAACCCCCGACCTCACGGGTATGAACCGTACGCTCTAGCCAGCTGAGCTACACCGCCATGTCGTCTTATTTAACGGACAATTAGTATCTTACATCAGATATCATTTAAAGTCAACACATCTCAAAAACTTTTTTAAAAAATATATTTTCGCATATAAAAAAGCACCCTGAGCCATCACTCTGGGTACCTCTCTATATGTTAAAAACTAAACGTTCTTATTATCCGCGACGTGCGCCACGGCCACCACGTTTAGACTCTGTGTTACGCTTTAAAGAAGTTAAACGATCTTCGCTATCCTTTAAGAAGCGTGCCATCTTTTGCTCAAATGTTTCTTTTGGAGCTCGGTCGTTACCGCCACCGCGATTATCTCTGTTGAAAGAGCGATTATTACGTTGTGGACGTCCAGAACGTTGTTGATCACCACCGCGTTGGTATTCACCGCGTGGACGATCTCCTTCTGTTTTTTCACGTTCTTTCGCTTTTTTAATAGATAGACCAATTTTCCCATCTTTTTCAACATTAATAACTTTTACTTCTACTTGGTCGCCCACTTTTAAGTGATCGTTAATATCTTTCACATAATTATCAGCAACTTCACTAATATGAACAAGACCCGTTAAGCCTTCTGGCAGCTCCACAAAAGCCCCAAAATTTGTAATACCTGTTACTTTACCCTGTAACTTGCTGCCTACCTCGATTGACATAAAAAAAATGCTCCTCCTTAGTGATTAAAAAGTCAAATTTTACTTTATTATATATAATCCTAAAATATAGTGTCAATAAGACATACTTTACTTAGAAACAGGAAAAATTATCTCCCCTTTTCCGGAGAAGAAATAATCCCTTCTAGCAATCTTTAATACGTACTCTTCATCATTTAACTTTTGAACTTCGTCTTTTAGACTTTTTTCTTTATTCGTTAATGAATCTAGTTCTTTTTTCATGTCCTTAACTTTTGCTTCTTTTGCTTTAATGGAACTGTTTTGTTGATAAAAAGTTACACTAATACTCGCAATAATTGTAAAAGCAAAGACAAGAAAAACCGCTAAACGGCGATAAAGTCGCTTCCTGTTCTCATCCGTTTGTATTATATGCTCTTTAACAGGATTTGGACTCTGTTTTTCGATTGTTCTTTGTCTCAGTTCCCTCATTTCCGAGGTCCCCCTAACTTCTTTTTTATACGCTCCCATAGTTGGAAGATGTGTCCCTTCAATTTTGCTATATATTGCAGGAACCCTACATGTTTCATTATAAAAAGTTTAACACGATTAGGGAGAAGTTTCCATATGAGCAAAGCAATAAATCGAACAGGCCAGAAAAAAACTTTCCATATGAAAAGTAATATCCAAATCACCATTTTCCATAACACATGTCCAATTGAAAGCAGTATACGAAATAAGAATAATATAAATGCAATAAATAGCTGCGCTATAATAATAACAGGTTTTATCATGAGTAGCTGTATAATTCGAACAAAAAAATGTGTTGTTTGCACAAAAATATAGATGAGAAAATTTAACAACCTCATGTATAGTGCTTTCAATAAGCTTTGATATGCCGCAAAACCACATAATAATGCCAAAAATACATATATACGTAGTTCAGCTTCATTTACGAGAAGTAATACATAAAAAACGAATAATGCTTGGACAACCCAAAATAGTATATCATGTATAAATACAAGCCAACGTTTACGTTCCTGACGCTTTAAAAAACGTTGGTATGTATCTAATGATGCTCCAATCCAAGCACCCATTCCGATCATCGAAAGCATTGTATACAACTGAATTGTTAGACTCATTTAAACAACTTACTAAAGAAGCCTTTAGTTTTCTCCCCTTGATTCTCATCAATATACAACATCTCATGAATCTTGCCTTTAATCGATACAACACCTTTTTCCACATCTAAATTCTTCATTTGCAAGTTTTGTCCACGAATTGTTAAAAAACCCATCACAGTCTCGAGTAAAAATTCTTCGCTATCAAAACTCTCTACTTGTTTTACACCAGTAATATCGATCACACGCCTACCACGCATAATAATATCATGCTCTACAGAAACATTTTGTTGATTAGAAGACATAGGTGAGTAACCATTATTCACGAAAATCCCCCCATAGCTTTATACTAGCTAATAGTAATGTATGAAGGGATAGCATATTTTAGAACAAGCCCTCTTCTGCTTTTACTTTTTCTTCGCGAACTAGGCTATACATATTTGCTGCATCTTCTTTTTTTGTTGTTTCTTTCAATTCATTTACTTTCACCGTTACTATTTTTTGACCGAAACGAATTGTTAATTCATCAGCCACTTTCACATCTGAACTCGCTTTTGCGACTTGACCATTGATAGATATTCTTCCTTGATCAGATACTTCTTTTGCTAATGTTCTTCTTTTAATTAAACGTGACACTTTCAAAAATTTATCTAGACGCATATCAAATCCCCCTATTAACGCTCTGTTTGCTTTGCCTCTTCCCATAAAACATCCAACTGTTCTAATGACAGATCTTGCATTTCTTTATTCATTTCAGCTACTTTTGCTTCCATGTATAAAAAACGCCCCATAAATTTCTCATTAGTTGAACGTAATGCTTCTTCTGGATCTAATTTATAATGACGAGCTATGTTAACAAATGCAAATAGTAAATCGCCAAATTCACCTAGCATCTTTTCCTCATCCATATTTATAACTTCTTGCTGGAATTCTTGCCATTCTTCTAGGGCTTTCTCTATCATTGGCTGTACATCAACCCAATCAAATCCAACCTTTCCAGCTTTCTTCTGAATTTCATAGGCACGCATTAATTGCGGCAAACTTTTTGGAATTCCAGTTAAAACAGATTCTTTTACGAATCCCTTTTCTTGTTTTTTAATTTCTTCCCAATTCGCAATCACTTCTTCAGCATTATTTACATCTGTATTTCCAAACACATGTGGATGACGACGAACCATTTTCTCCGATAAAGTTCGAATAATATCATCGATGGAGAACCAACCTTCATCCTCTCCAATTTGGGCATGAAGCATGACTTGTAATAATATATCACCTAGCTCTTCTACTAAGTGATCATCGTCCTCTTCATCAATTGCTTCCAATACTTCATAAGCTTCCTCAATTAAATACTTCTTTAAAGATTGATGTGTTTGCTTTTTATCCCACGGACAACCATTCGGTCCACGAAGGTCTGCAATAATTTCTCTCAGTACATCAAACTGTTGATACAAGGCTGCACGTTCCTGAACTGGTGGTACATACACACTCGTTAAATTATTCAATTCTGTTTCATGATCTAACATGTACAACGGTACCTTTTTGACTTGTTCAAACGAAGTTCCTGCAGCTGTTACGATATACACTTCATAATCATCTGGCAATATTTCCATTAATGTTAACTTCACATCTGAAGCAACGAACGCATCATACACTTGGCAAAAGATTAAATGTTGACGTAATTCTAATTGCCCTCTTTCAAATGATGTAGCATCAATTAATTGGAATCCTTCAATCGGATCGATTTTTAAACTTGCGAACATTGGATCAAGGAAACTTTGTCCACCTTCAATTCGCACTTCAACATTTGCTACTTCTCCTTTTTCTAAAAGTAGCTGAACTGTTCTTTCTGCTACTAGCGGATGACCTGGAACAGCATAAATAATTTCTGCACCTTCAGCTTGTTCTAGCAATGTATTCGCAATTGTTTCATATACAATTTCAAATGTATCATGCGCTTCATATATATTGTCGAAAGCCGTATATTTTATACCTTCTTTCTCCAACTCTTCTATAACCGGGTGCTCCTTCGTTCTAACAAACATATGGTCTGCTACTTTTATCTTTCGGTATACGCCCATCGTCAGCTGATCTAATTCACCAGCACCTAATCCTAAAATAGTAATGATTCCACTCACAACCTGTCACCTCTATCCACTCTTCTTCAATGAACCTTCTTTTTTCTCTTTTTTCATAACGGATCCTAATTCTTCTTTTGTAAATACACGTAATTTTAAAATTAAAAACATGTATGTCAATCCGCCAATGGCTACACCTAACAACGCTTCAAATGTCGCGATTCCTCTATGATTCCCATCAATTACCAACCCAGACATTTGTAACACACGAATAAACATTATTAATACAAATCCCATACTGATACCACTAATAACTATACCGAACATCTTCTGCTTATTAATAAGCGACCCCGATACAGATTGCATAAGTAATACACTATTTAACAAGGCAATTACAACAAGCGCAATTAAAGTTGCAATCGCAGCTCCTTTAACTCCAAAATGCGGCATTAACATATAGTTTAAAACTAACTTCAAACAACCTCCAAATACAACGAATATTGCTGGTTTTAATGTTTGTCCCAGCCCTTGTAAAATAGAAGCAGTTGTAATTGACAATGAACTAAATAAAATAGATAAAGATAAAATCGATAACACATCTGACCCATCACTATTCTCAAATAACATAATATTTGTAGGCTGAATAATGCAAGTTAATCCGATGGCTGCTGCAAATCCAATAACAAGTGTTATTTTCATCGCTAACTTTACCTTTTCTTGAATAAAAGCAAGATCTCCTCTTTCCTTTGCCGCTGTAATAATCGGAATAAGTGACAATGAGAAAGACGTTGTCACGACAGTACCTAATTGCATGAGAGGGATACTTCTGTCATAAACACCTTTTAGTACCTTTGCACTTTCAGCCTGTTCCCCTGCCCCAATGAGTAAAGTATAGAAGGAAACCGAATCTGCCATTTGTATAAAAATAAGGACTAAATTACTAACACAAATAGCTATTCCTTGCCAAAAAAGGATTTTAACAATTCTTCTTTTTCCCCCAACTCTCTTCAAGCTTTTAAAGAAAATGGCGCGAAAATCATGACGCATATAAAGTAAAAGTACGATAATCCCAATAAGCCCGCCTGCAATCGAACCTAACATAGCACCTGCACCGACTGTATATAGATCAAATCCGTGAGCAATAAGGAATAGTGATAAAAAGACAATAATAGATACACGAATCGTTTGTTCAATTACTTGTGAAACAGCCGTCGGCATCATATTATTAAATCCTTGAAAATATCCTCTCGCTACGGATAAGAATGGCATTAATATGAATGAAAATGAAATAACACGTAATAACTTATATAAGTGTACATCACCCATAGCCGATGCAATCGTTTCGGCACCAAAGAACAATGTGAAAAACCCTATAAAGCCAATTCCTAATAAAAACCAAAAAGATACACAAATTATTTCTTCTGCTTCTTTTTGTTTTCCTCTTTCTAATCTTTCTGCAACCATTTTTGAAATTATAATAGGGAATCCATAAGTAGCTAAAATTAAACAAAATCCATAAAACGGATAAATTTGTTGGTAAATATAAAAACCAACATCTCCCGCTATGTTTTGATATGGAATACGGTAAAAAGCGCTTAATACTTTTGTAATAAAACTTGCGATCGTTAATATAATAGCCCCACGCCAAAAGGCTTGATACTTCTTCGCTTCCATACAAGAAAACTCCTTTTTCTATTCTCACCTTTCGTATTATATCACAAAGAAAAAACAGGCTCCCTTACACCCACGAGTAATAAAGAGTTTTTACAAAACTAAAAATGTTCAACGAAAAAAGGTAGCAAAGCGCTACCTTCATTCAATATACCTATATCTCCAAATAATTGATTTTTCAAAAGAAATATCATAATTAGGAAAGATTGCAACTTCTAAAATTATATATCTTTACTGCTCCATTTGCTTCGCTAAGAAGCTCGCTGCTGTATTTACTGACTTATGCTCTACTTCACTTATAATAGCCTCTTTAGAGAAGATAATAACAGCTCCAATTGGATCCCCATTCGCAACAATCGGGCCAATTGTATAGGAGCTAACTTTTTCTGTTACTCCATCAATAATTGAAATTTCGCTTTCGTCCGTCATAATTACAGACTTACGCTCTTCCATTGTCTTCTCAATTAAATCGCCAACACTTTTATTTAAGTATTCTTTTTTAGATATGCCTGCTACTGCGATAATAGAATCACGATCACATACAAGCACATTATGTCCTAAGCTATCGTATAAAGCTTCCGTATATTCTTTTGCAAAATCCCCTAATTCACTAATCGGAGAATATTTCTTCAAAATTACTTCTCCATCGCGATCAACAAATATTTCTAGTGGGTCTCCTTCTCGAATACGTAAAGTTCTACGAATTTCCTTCGGGATTACTACCCTGCCTAAATCATCAATTCGACGTACGATTCCAGTTGCTTTCATTCTAATGCTGCCTCACTTTCTACTGATGATCAAAGTGGTGAATTTACCTGTTCATGTAAAAATCACCAACTGTTAGACATAGTATTTTACACATTAGTTCTTCTATGCACGTCGAATTGTATTTTTTTATCTAATATTAGGCATTTATTACTTCTTTTTTTACATCTGGTAAGCCTTTTAATAAATTTTCAGCAATTGTTAACCACTTCGATGTCTCTAATCCATTCGTTTTCATAACGATTTTCAATTGTGATCCTTCCATTCCAAGACCGATCATACGCCCAAAACTATTTCCAAGCATGAATAATTTTCCACCATCAATATTTTGGCTTGCTTGTTCTGAGAACAGAATTGTTACTTCAAATTTATTTTGCTTAATTAATTCGATTTGTTCTTTCATTGCCAATACTTTAATATTTGCAATTTGTAATAAATAACCAACTTCTTGTGGGTAATCACCAAATCTATCGATCATCTCTTCCTGTAATTCTTCAATATCCTCAATTGTAGAAACACCTCTAAATTGTTTATACATCATAATCTTTTGTTTACTATCTGAAATATAAGCATCTGGTAAATACGCATCTACTTCTAAATCAATTTCAACATTAACTGTATTTTCAACTCCATCGGTTCCTCTGCGCTGTTCAATTGCATCTTTTAACATTTGAGAATATAGATCAAATCCGACAGAATCAATAAACCCGTGTTGTTCTGCCCCTAACAAGTTACCCGCACCACGAATTGATAAATCTCTCATCGCAATTTTGAAACCAGATCCAAGCTCTGTGAACTCTTTAATTGCTTGTAGACGTCTCTCTGCAACTTCTGATAGCACTTTATCACGTTTGTATGCAAAGTATGCATATGCAACGCGATTAGAACGCCCAACACGCCCACGAAGCTGATACAACTGCGATAGTCCCATACGATCTGCATCAAATACAATTAACGTATTAACGTTCGGGATATCTACACCTGTTTCAATAATTGTTGTACTTACAAGAACATCATGCTGTCCCTCTAAAAACGATAGCATAACAGACTCTAATTCACTTTCGTTCATTTTCCCATGTGCGTATGTTACACGAGCGTCTGGAACTAGCATCGAAATTTCATCTGCTTTTCTTTCGATATCCTCTACGCGGTTATATAAGAAGTAAATTTGCCCACCTCTTGCAAGCTCTCGCTCTATCGCTTCTCTCATTAACGCTGGATTATATTCCACCACATACGTTTGGACTGGGAAACGATTTTCTGGTGGCGTTTCAATGACAGATAAGTCACGCACACCAAGCATAGACATGTGAAGTGTACGTGGAATTGGCGTTGCCGTTAGGGTTAACACATCAACATTTGCTTTTAATTGTTTAATTTTTTCTTTATGCGTCACACCAAATCTTTGTTCTTCATCAATAATAAGAAGTCCTAAATCTTTATAAGTAACATCTTTAGATAAAATACGATGCGTTCCGATTACAATATCTACTGTGCCATCTTTTAACCCCTTAAGCGTTTCGTTTTGTTGTTTCCGCGTGCGGAATCTACTTAGTAACCCTATATTAATCGGGTAATCTTGAAAACGCTCTCGAATTGTTTCATAGTGTTGTTGTGCCAGAATTGTTGTCGGTACTAAAATCGCAACTTGTTTTTCATCCATGATTGCTTTAAATGCTGCACGAATAGCTACTTCGGTCTTTCCATATCCTACATCACCACAAAGAAGCCTATCCATCGGACGTCCGCGTTCCATATCTTTCTTAATTTCTTCAATAGAACGTAATTGGTCATCTGTCTCTTGATACGGGAAGGAAGATTCAAATTCTTGTTGTTCTGCCGTATCTGGTGTATATGCATAGCCTTTTGAAGCTTCGCGCTCAGCGTATAATTTAATTAGGTCATCTGCAATGTCTTGTACAGATTTTTCAACCTTCGTTTTGACCTTCTTCCAATCGTTCCCGCCTAATTTATAAACTTTCGGATCCTTACCTTCAGAACCCACATATTTTTGCACTTGATCGATTTGTTCAATTGGAACATATAGCTTATCGTTACCTTGATATTTAATATTTAAATAATCTTTATGAACACCATTAATCTCTAATGTCTCAATACCTAAAAATTTACCTATACCATGATTTACATGAACTACATAATCTCCAACTTTTAATTCCGAATAACTTTTAATACGCTCAGCATTAGATAACTTTTGCTTACGTTGTGATTTTTTAACTTTCTTATGAAAAAGCTCCTTTTCAGTAATGACAACGAGCTTTTGCATTGGCATTTCAAATCCTGCATGTAAATCACCTACAGCAATCTGTAACCTTCCAGGCAATAAAATATCTGTGCCCTCTACAATATCCGCTTCAATATCATAATCACTTAAAATATGTTGTAGTTTTTTTACACGTTCATCATCTGTTCCAAGCACAACAGTCGTAAAGTGCCCTTCATTCCATCTATCAATTTCAGTTTTTAATAACTGCATCTGCCCATGGAAATCTTGCATTGTTTTACATGTCACATTCACAATGTTTTGCGGATGCGTATGTGCTATATGGCGTAAGAATAACGTTAAATATACAAAACTTCTTTTTTTATGATGAAGAAATCCCTCAAATGAGTGGGAGAAAGATAAATCCTGAATTATTGTTCCTTCACCAAGAAGTGATATATACCATTCCGCTTCTTCCGTTTCAAGATGTGATGCTGTTTCTTGAATACGAGAGATTTCATCTAAAATTACAACACCATCTTCTGGTAAATAATCTATCAGACTAGCAGGTTCTTTATAGAAAATAGATAAATATTTAAACATCTGTTCTATACTTTGGCCATTTTTCAACATTTCAATTTCATGACTTACTGTCTCAAGCACTGCAGTCTTTAATTTGTCATCGGAAAGTTTTTGCATCGTCTTAGTCAAACCTTCTTCAAGATGCTTAATTCCCGATTTCAATTCTTCCTGTGAAAATAAAAACTCTGTTGCCGGACCAAACTTAACACTTTCCTTTTTATCTTGAGAACGCTGTTCATCCACATCAAATAATCGAATAGAATCGACTTCTGTATCGAAGAATTCAATACGGAATGGTAATTCTTCAGTTAATGGGTAAATATCTAATATGCCCCCGCGCAAACTGAACTCCCCCGGAGCTTCTACCATCGACTTACGTTCGTAGCCAATATGATGTAATGTATGCAAGAGCGCCTCTAAATCAATCTCTTGCCCTAGATTAATTTCAATTTGCTTTTGCTTCCATAATTCTTTTATCGGTAAAAATCTACGTAATCCTGCGACTGGCGCTACAATAACCCCATTCTCTCCTGCCGCTAAACGATTTAGCACCTCAATGCGTTGCGCTTTTAATTCTGGACTTGCAACACCGATTTCTGATGCAATTAATTCGTTTACTGGGTACAGCCATACATCTTTTTCACCAAGTAATGCCACTAAATCTTCATGTACCTTTTGTGCTTGATATAGATTGTGTGTGACAATAAGTTGCGATTTCTTTGTTTTTTTATATAAAGCTGCCATTAATAATGAACGAGAAGATGTTGCCATACCTGATATAAGTTGTTCTTTTAAACCATCTTCTAACCCATTAATAACCGATTGTATTTCTTCATTTTTATAAAATTGCTCTAATAAACCTATCATTATCAAAACTCCTCTCAACATAAAGAGCAAGTCACCATATTTTATGCAAATATTTTGGAAAAAGAAAACAGAAAAATGCTTTGGACATGCCAAAGCGACAACATTTTATTGTAGAAATTTTTCATATTCATAATACTCAGGATAAGATGCGAGCGTTTCTTGGCACAATTCACAAATCGTTTTTATATATATATTTCCATTCTCATGAAAATGAATCATCTCTACTACCTCTTGCTCTGTTAGTTGAAATAAAACGTCGCTATATACTTTTTCTGCGGTAACGGAGCCTACATTACTCCCGCAATGCCTACAATAATAATACCCTTCCATACTAGCCTCCTAAATATCCAGTTACTACTAGTATGGGTAAAAATAAAATAAAATATTCCCAATCATAACCTTAACTGTTGAAAGTATTCATGATTTGGAGAAAAGGCTTATTTAACCACTCTTCACATGCATCCGCTGCTTTTTCAATGGAATGATTGACATCAGGAATCTCTTCGGATGTAAAACGTCCTAATACGTAATCTACTACCTTCATCCCATTTTTCGGGCGATCAATTCCCATACGGATACGTTGAAACTCTTGCGTTCCTAAATGCGAAATTGTTGATTTCACGCCATTATGTCCACCGGCACTCCCTTTCATACGAAGGCGTAATTTACCTACCGGGATATCTAAATCATCATACATAACAACGAAATCATCAACATCAATTTTATAGTAATCCATAAGTGGACGAATACTTTCCCCAGATAAATTCATATATGTAAGTGGCTTTAATAAGATTACTTTTTCTCCATTAACAAATCCTGCACCAAATACTCCTTTAAACTTCTGTTCATTCAAAGAAATGTTCCAACGCTTTGCAAGTTCATCAATTGCCATAAATCCAATATTATGCCTTGTTAATTCATATTCTCTACCTGGGTTCCCAAGTCCTACTATCAATTTCATTCTTGTACCACTACTTTCTTTTTTCGATACGAAAAGACGTAACCAAGCTTGGTTACGTCTCATTCTATCCAATTAATTGAATAATACACTTACAGATTCTTCTTCGTATACACGAATGATTGCTTCTCCAATTAATGGAGCAACTGAAAGTTCATGTACTTTGTCGATTTTCTTTTCTTCTGGTAATACGATAGAGTTCGTTACAACTAACTCTTTAATATTCGAATTTTGAATACGTTCAATTGCTGGGCCAGATAATACTGGGTGTGTACAGCAAGCATATACCTCAGAAGCACCGTTCTCAACAAGAGCGTTTGCTGCTAATGTAATTGTACCAGCTGTATCAATGATGTCATCAATTAAAATTGCTGTTTTGCCTTCGATGTTACCGATAATGTTCATTACCTCTGATACATTCGGACGAGGACGACGTTTATCAATAATAGCGATTGGCGCTTTTAGGCGATCTGCCATTTTTCTAGCACGAGTTACACCACCATGATCAGGTGATACGATTACGATGTCTTTAAGACCTTTTGTTTCAAAGTAATCTGAAAGAATCGGTACACCCATTAAGTGGTCGATTGGGATATCAAAGAATCCTTGAATTTGTGGAGCATGTAAATCTAGAGTGATTACACGAGTTGCACCTGCTGTTTCAAGCAAGTTTGCTACAAGTTTCGATGTAATTGGTTCACGAGAACGCGCTTTACGGTCTTGACGCGCATAACCATAGTAAGGAATAACAATATTAATTGTTTTTGCAGATGCACGCTTTAATGCATCGATCATAATAAGTAATTCCATGATATGTTCGTTTACTGGGAAGCTTGTAGATTGAATAATGAATACATCGCAACCACGGATACTTTCTTCAATGTTAATTTGAACTTCTCCATCACTAAAACGATCAACAGAACATTTTCCTAGTCCTACTCCAATATGCTTTGCGATTTGCTCAGCAAGTTCCTTATTAGAGTTTAAAGAGAATACTTTCAAATTAGAATTTAGATATTGAGTCGACATCTAGATTAACCCTCCACATTATGATTTTTTCTTATTCAGCAATTGATCAACATAGTCTTCTTTGTTAACTTGACGTGCACGTGCTACCGATAATGCTTTTGATGGGACATTCTCTGTAATTGTAGAGCCTGCTGCCACATAAGCACCATCTTCAACTGTTACAGGAGCAACAAGATTTGAATTACATCCAATAAATACCCCGTTACCAATCACAGTTTTAAATTTATTCTTGCCGTCATAGTTCACCGTAATTGAACCACAACCAAGATTCACGTCTTCTCCAACTTGTGCATCCCCGATATAACTTAAGTGTGAAGCTTTACTTCTATTACCAAAAACAGTTTTTTTGATTTCCACGAAGTTTCCAACGCGTACTTCGTCTCCAATAACTGAATCTGGGCGAATATGTGCAAATGGACCAACCGATACTTCTGTACCAAGCTTACTATCATGTACAGTAGATTGACGAATTGTCGTACGATCTCCAATTTCACTATCGCGAATTACTGTATGCGGTCCAATTTCACAATCAGAACCAATTACAGTGTTTCCCTCAATAATTGTTCCTGGATGAAGAACTGTATCACTACCGATAATTGCATCAGCAGAAATATACGTGTTACTTGGATCAATAATTGTAACACCATTTACCATGTTCTTTCGGTTGATACGATTTTTCATAATAATTTCCGCTTGCGATAGAGCGACTCTGTCGTTAACACCTAACGTTTCATCGAAGTGCTCTGTTTGATAAGCTGATACGATATGACCTTCATTTTTTAAAATCTCAATAACATCTGGAAGGTAATATTCACCTTGTACGTTATCATTTGAAACTTTAGAAAGTGAAGCGAATAAAGCTTTATTATCAAAACAATACGTACCTGTATTGATTTCTTTAATAGCTAATTCTTTTTCATTTGCATCCTTATGCTCAACGATCTTTTCAACATGACCATTTTCGTTACGAACGATACGGCCATATCCAGCAGGCTCTTCTATGTATGCTGTTAGCACAGTTGCCATTGCTCCTGCTTCTTTGTGTTGCTGAAGTAATGCTTCCATCGTTTCAGCAGTTATTAAAGGTGTATCACCACAAATAACTAAAGTTGTTCCTTCTTCATTTGCAAGTACGCTAGCAGCTTGATCTACAGCATGCGCTGTACCAAGTTGTTCTGCTTGTAATGCAAACTCACTTACGTTTCCTAGCTGTTCTTGTACCTTTTCAGCACCATGTCCAACGACTGTTACAAGTTTCTGCAATCCTAATTGAGATACTTCATTGACTACATGTTGTACCATTGGTTTTCCACATACAGGATGCAGCACTTTGTATAGCTTGGACTTCATACGTGTGCCTTTACCTGCAGCTAGAATCACTGCAAATCTGTTTGACATATAGACCCTCCATCGCAACCTATTTATCCATTAACGATATTATCCTAAATCATCATATATTTCAAGAAACACATTTTAACTATTAAATTTTACCATAATTCTTATAAGATGTTTTACTCTTTAGTATCTTTTTTAAGAAATAAGCTATACTATTTAAAATGATTTTGAAAAAATTAGTAGTTTCTTCTCTTCATTTTAATAAACGATGAATGTTTTAAATATAAATTATATAAAGTCAAAAAAAAACAAACTCCTGTAAATGCTTACAGGAGTTTGCTACAAAATTATAAGACTTTCTTTCAAAAGCCTTTTCATTCGAATTTTACGAAGCACCTGCTTCTTCAAACTCAACCTCTTCTAACTCGCCTAAACGATGATACTCCGTTAAAACCGCATCTTGAATTTTAGAGCGTGTATTAGAATTAATCGGATGTGCAATGTCACGGAATTCTCCATCTGGAGTACGTTTACTTGGCATTGCTACAAATAATCCATTATTACCATCAATTACACGAATATCATGAACAACAAATTCATGGTCTAGAGTAATAGAGGCAATTGCTCTCATGCGGCCTTCTGTGTTTACGCGGCGTAATCTTACGTCAGTCACTTCCATCTTGTGTTCACCACCCTTTTCTAAATAAGCGATATATTTGTATAAATTCCACAAATTTTCTATTTTCCCTTTAATTTTTTAAAAATTTTTAAGATAAAAATTTTTATTGCAATTGAATATAAGGATTAGTAGAGGTTATCGCTTACAAAAGGTTACTTAACTAGGGCGATTACTTCGATTTCAACTGAAACATCTTTCGGTAATTTTGCTACCTGTACACAAGAACGTGCTGGTTTATGAGTAGAGAAATAAGAACCGTATACTTCATTAACAGCATTAAAATCATCCATATCTTTTAAGAATACTGTTGTTTTTATTACCGTATCAAATGAAGCACCTGCTTCTTCTAATACTGCTTGTAAATTTTCAAATACTTGTTCTGTTTGTACTGTTACATCTCCCGTTACAAGCTCTCCACTTGCTGTTAATGGAATTTGTCCTGAACTGTAAAACATATTATTTACAATAATCCCTTGTGAATAAGGTCCAATTGCTTGTGGTGCCTTGCTTGTTTGAACAACTTTCATATTTTTTCACCCTTTTATTATTTATTTTTACTCTTTAAAAATAGTGCACGAAAAGCAGTTTGTCCATCTATTTTATAATTTATAAATAGAATAAAAAAAAGATAAAGCCATTTGCTTTACCTTTTTTATTCAACCTCTACAAGTCCTTCATCAAATGGTGTAAGTGAATAATTCCCCTTCTCCACTTGAATCGATTTTTCTTTCACATCAACTTCTGAAAGGCGAATTAATGATACAAAATTATTAATAAGTCGTTCTTCGATATCTGTGGATTCTACTAATACACCGATACCAACAACATTAGCCTTAAACTCTTCTAGCATACTCATCATACCTTGAATTGTTCCGCCAGCTTTCATGAAATCATCAATAATTAAAACGTTTGATCCCTCTGGAAGACTACGCTTTGCCAACGTCATTGTTTGTATTCGTTTAGAAGAACCTGATACATAGTTAATACTAACAGTTGGACCTTCTGTTACCTTATTATCTTTCCTCGCAATTACTACCGGTACATCTAAGTAGTTTGCCACTGCATAAGCAAGTGGAATCCCTTTTGTTGCTACCGTCATAACTGCATCGATTGGTTGCTTAGCAAAGACAGAAGCAAACAAACGACCTGCACCATTAATATGACGAGGATTACTTAAAAGATCTGTCATGTATAAGTAACCGCCAGGCAAAATACGATCTGGATTTTCAAATAAGCTACAAAGCTCATCAATAATTAGATCTGCCTCTTCTTCACTTATATATGGTATATATTTCACTCCTCCTGCTGCTCCTGGTACCGTTTGCAATGTGCCGACCCCTTGTTGTTCAAACGTTTGCTTAATAATAACTAAATCTTCACTAATAGAGGATTTAGCCGATTGATACCTTTCAGCAAAAAAAGTGAGAGAAACTAGCTGACGAGGGTTTTGTAACAAGTAATATGTCATATCGACTAATCTTGTACTTCGTCTAATTTTCATACGCCCACCTCAAATCACGAATATTCTAAACAAATCATAACGTATTATACGTCTTTATTCAAGCGTTTCTCGCTCTCCTAATAAACGTACCGCATATACTTGTTCACAAAATCCTTTTAATCCGTTATAAATGCGATGCATTCGCGAATCATGGTGTACAAGTCCGAATACAGTTGGACCACTTCCACTCATTAATACAGCATCTGCTCCAAATCGTTTCATCTGTGCTTTAATACGAGCAACTTCGGGATGCATCTTAAATGTTACATCTTCTAAGACGTTACCAACAGTATCACAAATCCCTTTGTAATCCCCAGCATTGATGACATCAACCATTTTATCTACATTTGGATGTGTAACTCGATTTAGTTTTAAATTTCCATACACGTCAGCAGTAGATACACCAATATGTGGCTTCGCTAAAATAACCCAACAAGAAGGTGGCGTTTTTATATGCTCAATTCGCTCTCCTCTTCCAGTGGCAATTGCTGTCCCTCCATATACACAGAACGATACATCTGATCCAATTTCTGAGCCAAGCTCTGCTAATTCGTCAATTGTAAGCCCTAAATTCCATAATTTATTAAGACCACGTAATGTCGCTGCTGCATCACTACTTCCACCTGCTAATCCAGCTGCTACTGGAATCGTTTTTTCAATAGTAATAGATACACCTTTTTTCACATTAAACTTCTCTTTTAATAATTTCGCTGCTTGATAAGCTAAATTTCGTTGGTCGTCTGGGACATACCGATTATGGGATAAAATTTCAATACGGTCTTCTGCTAATTCCATTAGTTCTAAACGATCCGCTAAATCAATTGTTGTCATAATCATTTTCACTTCATGATATCCGTCTTGTCTTTTTCCCAGTACATCTAACGACAGATTAATCTTTGCTGGTGCTTTCACTAGTAGCTTCAATCTATTCACCCACTCTATGTACTCAATCTTTTATCGTTTATTTTACCATAAATTTATAGTAAGACGATGACACTTCCCTAATTATAACGAAAAGCATTCAGAATGAAACTACTTATGTAAAATGATGGCACCTTTCAGAGTACAAAAAGCCGAGGAATCTCTCCTCGGCTACCGTAGCATAGAAAGTAATCTTACAACTACTGGTTTTGTTTCATTAATTGCTGTTCTGCAATTTCTATAGCGCGTTTCACCATATTACCAGCATCTTTCGCACGAATTCCGCCCCATCCTTCTTTCTGAACAACATCATAAAAGCCCAGCTCTTTTGCTAGCTCTTCTTTAAACTGGTTTGACATGACACCTCTTCGTCTACTCAATGCAGAGTCCCCCCTTATTTTGCTACGGTATAATTAGTATGCAAAATAATATAACTTTTCATTTGTGGGAATATATGTAACGACACATGAGTTATAAAATAATTTCATTATGGGGTTCACCATAAAATGTTAACTCTACCGTCTCTGTTAAAACATCTGCATAACTATAAGATACACGTTGCAATGCATCTTCTTGTTGGTCTAACTGTACAACAAACACAGAACGATAAGTTTCTGCAAGTACACCTGATTGCTCCACTGTTTTTCTTCTTCCGCTATTCGCCTTTAACATAAGTCGCTGTCCAAGATGGTGATCTAATTCGCTTTTAATTTCATCTAAACGTTTTGACATATACCTTGCTACACCTCGCTGTAATTTAGATTGAACACTTAAAACACGATAT
>Ga0114954_1000082_pt1 | contig 34470 bp, 29 predicted proteins | sample Porto_4metaG_FD_87299 | JGI IMG/M metagenome (GOLD analysis project Ga0114954, IMG submission 87299) | Marine algal microbial communities from Porto, Portugal - Porto_4 metaG | ecosystem: Host-associated > Algae > Red algae > Unclassified | place: Portugal: Porto | collected 2015-02-02
CACCAAATGAAGATATGGTTGAAAAACTTGATTCCATCGGATACGGTTTCTTCATTCCTATTTTCTTCGTAATGGTTGGTGTAAATCTAGAAGTCTGGTCTATTTTTAAAGAACCTTCTAGTATGCTAATGATCCCAATTTTAATTGTAGGACTCTTTATTTCAAAACTTTTACCATCACTCGTCCTACGTAAATGGTATCCGCGTAATATCGTACTCGGAAGTGCCATCTTATTAACATCAACACTTTCCTTAGTTATTGCGGCGGCACAAATTGGTGAAAAACTAGGAATCATCAGCCCAAGTTTATCCGCTTCTCTTATTTTAAGTGCAGTTATTACTTGCATTTTTGCACCTATATTATTTAAAAAGATGTTCCCAAAAGTGGAAACACCAAAACCGAAAGTATCTATTATTGGCGCGAGCAGAATTACTCTTCCATTATCACTTGATTTAAAACGAGAAGACTATGATGTAACGCTATATATGATGCGCCAAAATAAAATAAATGATGAGGAAGCGAAATCACATGACTTCCCTATCGTGAAATTAGATGATATTACAATTGAATCATTAACTGAACGAACAGCATTTGATGCAGATCGCGTTGTCGTTGCAACAAGTGATGATGAACAAAACTTATTATTAGCAGAACATGCGAAAGAACTAGGTGTTGAACATGTCATTGCAAGTGTAGAAGATCCACTTCTACAAGAAAAAGCAACACAAGAACATATCGCTGTATTCTCGACTATTAACTCTACACGGATTTTATTACGTGCTCTTATCGATAAACCGAGTCTCGTTCGTTTAATTACAACAGCGAACGAAACAGTACGTGAAGTTGAACTACGTAGCAATAAATATAACGGCATCGAGCTTCGTCGCCTTCCATTTTTAGGTGATGTACTTGTCATCCAAATTTACCGAGGTAATAAAGCATTAATACCGCATGGTGATACGAGGTTACAACATGGTGACACACTGCTTGTAACAGGTTCAAAAGAACATATTAATACACTAAAAAACATATTAGAATAGAAAATGCCCCTCACATAATTGAGGGGCATTTTTTTCCATTCTATATGGTAAAATGTTACTATCACATATTATGGGGATGGATCACATTATGTCTATTGTAACTTTAGCTCTATTATTATTAGCGGAAGTACTCGTTGCTATTATTCTCATCGGTGTTAGCATTGAAATTTGTAGTTACGGCTGGAAAAAATCAACTGGCGTCAAATATACTTGTCTCTTGCTTTCGCTCCTTCTTGGAACCGCTAGCATACTCGGACTTTTCGCTGCACCTGCCTATTTCTTTATACAACTAACAGAAAAAGGCTTATAAGGAAGGATGTTAATATAATTACCGTGAAATGTATTGATGCATCTGAAACTTGCGTATTACGTCAAAAATTTTCACACCCGAATCAAACAGTAACAGATTGTAAATACTCTTCCGACTACGAAGCAGATACCTTTCACTTAGGTGCTTTTCTAAGCGATGAACCGATTAGTATCGCTTCCTTCTCAAAAAAATATACCCTGACTTACCAACAGGTGTTCATTATCGACTACGTGGAATGGCAACATTACCTAACTTTCGAAACAAACACGCTGGAAGCTCCTTAATTCAAAAAGCGTAACAAGTCTTGCAAGAGCGTAAAGCAAATATTTTATGGTGTAATGGCCGAATTACTGTAACTGACTATTACAAGCGCTTAGGCTTCTAGGAACATGGTGTAATCTTTGAAATTGAACCGATTGGCCTTCATAAAGTATTGTATATAAAAAGATATAAGAAAAGCTTTCCGCAATACGGGAAAGCTTTTCTTATATTTCAATCTTCACTTTTTATTTTTTTCATATATATGTATATAAACAAACTAGGAACTAAAAAACAAGCAACCATAATAAGTCCTGTCATACTAATTTCCTTTATCGAAATATCTGGTGTTACAATGATACAAATAGCTAAAATCCCAATAATAATACCTACCGGAATGAATAATAGTTTCATAAAATAGCTGCGTGATACTCCGCCCGTATGCTCATACACTTGCACCGAATTTTTTAAGTTTAAAAAGTTAATACCTATTATCCCGCACATAAATACCATTAATAAATCCGAAATACTTTCATATCCTGCACCTTGCAAAACATAGCGATAAAAAACAATACCTAGTATGACGATATTTTGTAAGATGAAAACGAGTCTAATATGTTTTAGCCCCTCAATCATTAAACGTTCATCTTTCACGATTCTCATCCCCTCACTCCTCTTCCTCCCAAAATAAATCATTTAATGTTTTATCTACCGCATAACAAATTTTCAAACATAAATCTAAAGACGGGTTGTATTTCCCCTTCTCAATTAAACTAATCGTTTGCCTTGTAACGCCTACTTTTTCTGCTAATTTTTGCTGTGTTAAATCTAACTGAACACGCGCGACTTTTATTTTACTTACAGCCATTCATGTTCCTCCTCTACCTTAATTGTAACATATATATTCCATTAAGTAATTTATATTTTGCGTAATTAATTTAATTTTCACTTTCCCCCGCTATTTGCGGGTAATAAACCCCTCACTAATTATAGTTTCACTTTATTATACACAAAAAAGGAGCCTCTCATAAGAAGCCCCTCTTCTATATCTATATTATAAGAATAAATGACATCCAAATAAAATTGTAAATAAGTATAGTAACGGATGTACTTCCATCCCTTTCCCTTTCACAATCTTTAAGACCGGATACACTAAAAATCCGATTGCAATTCCATTCGCAATACTAGACGTTAACGGAATACCTACAAAAATTAAAAATGCTGGTAATGCATCTTCAAACTCATCCCAATTAATATCACGAATACTTTGTGCCATTAAACTACCGACAATAATTAATGAAGGAGCTGTAATAGCAGCTACACTTGATAAAGATGCAATTACAGGACTGAAAAATGCCGTTATAATTGTTAGTCCAACAACTACAATACCTGTTAATCCCGTTTTACCACCCGCAGCAATACCAGCTGACGATTCAATTGTCGCTGCTGTTGGGCTTGTACCAAAGATAGAACCTGTCGTTCCGCCAATCGCATCTGCAATAAACGCTTTACCAAAACGTTTCTCTGTATTATCTGTAATTAAACCTGCTTGTTTAATTAAACCGAGTAATGCACCTGTCGTATCAAATAAAAGTACAAGTAAAAATGAAAATACAACACCATATAATCCATACTGAATTACATCTGAAAAGGCATTGATTGGATTTGAAACGATAATACCCTCTGGTAAATGAGGCATCGCTACAATTTTATCCTCAAACTTCAGTTGCCCCGTAAAGAAGGCGATAATTCCTGTCACAATCATACTAATAAATAATGCACCACTCACACGTAATACCATTAATACCGCAGCTAAAATTAAACCAATTAAAGTTAAAATAACGGCTGGTGAATGAAAATCACCAATCGTAACTAAATTAGATGGATGATCAACGATAATTCCAGATAGACGTAATCCAATAAAAGCAATAAATAGTCCAATTCCACCTGCAATTGCATGCTTTAAACTATCAGGAATTGCGACAATTAACTTTTGCCTAAATGAAGTGAAAGATAATAAAAGAAAAATAATACCTGTTACAAATACTGCCGAAAACGCAATGACATATGTAATCCCCTCTGCCTGTTGAACAACAGAATAAGAAAAATATGCATTCATCCCCATAGCTGGAGCAATAACAATTGGATAGTTAGCTAAAAACGACATACATAGCGTCCCAATAACTGTCGCAATAATAGTTGCCGTAAAAGCTTGATCAAATGGTACACCTGCATCAGATAATATTTTCGGATTGATGACAAGAATATACGCAAATGTAAAAAAAGTTGTGATGCCAGCTAAAAGCTCTTGCTTCACAGAAGTGTTATATTGTTGTAATTGAAACATGCTTATGTACCCTTCCTACATCTGAATTATTATCACACATTCTTTTCTTACTAGTATGTGAGAAAATATAATACTTAATCTTAACAATCAATAAAAAGAAGAGTCAATATATTCTCTAATAGTGAGAATTTTAAGTTTAAGTCTGACAACTTCAGATGTAGTACAGTTCTTTTATGATTATTTTTGTAGCATAACAGATAGAAATGTTTTATAATTTGAAATAGTTAAATATTTAGGTAGCTCATTCTACAAGGGGGATTCTTCTTATGCAGCACACAAACAAATCTGGAACTTTAAATCGAGGTTTAAAAGAACGACATATTACTTTAATGTCACTCGGTTCAGCTATTGGCGTTGGACTATTTTTAGGATCTGCTTCTGCTATTAAACTAGCTGGTCCTTCCATCTTACTAGGTTATATGATCGCTGGACTCGTTATTTTTTTCATTATGCGAGCGCTCGGAGAAATGGCAATTGAACAACCGGTTGCCGGTTCTTTTAGTAAATACGCTAATGATTATATCGGCCCACTTGCTGGCTATATTACTGGTTGGAACTACTGGTTCTTATGGGTTGTTACTTGTATGGCTGAAATTACGGCGGCTGGAATTTACATGCAGTACTGGTTCCCAGATATCCCGCGCTGGACTTGGGCACTACTCGCTCTATTATTAATGAGCGCTTTCAACTTCTTATCAGTAAAAGTATTTGGAGAACTTGAGTTTTGGTTTGCTCTCATTAAAATTGTCACAATTATCTGTATGATAGTAGTTGGAGCTGGCATTATTTTATTCGGATTCGGAAATGGTGGTATCGCTACTGGTATTTCAAATCTTTGGTCACATGGTGGCTGGTTCCCAAATGGATTTTCCGGATTACTACTCTCCTTACAAATGGTATTATTCGCTTATTTAGGCGTTGAACTAATTGGTGTTACAGCTGGTGAAGCTCAAAACCCGAAGAAAACACTCGCAAAAGCTATCGATAACGTATTTTGGAGAATCCTAATCTTTTACGTCGGGGCATTATTCGTTATGATGGCAATTTATCCATGGAACGAACTTGGTGAGAAAGGAAGTCCATTCGTATTAACATTCCAACAAATCGGCATTGCAAAAGCAGCAGGTATTATTAACTTTGTCGTATTAACAGCTGCACTTTCTTCTTGTAACGGTGGTTTATTTAGTACAGGGCGTATGCTATTTACATTGGCACAACAAAAGAAAGCTCCTGAAAGATTCGGTCGTTTAAATAAAAATGGGATTCCAAGTCAAGGAATTGTAGCAACGGCTATCGTTTTACTTGTTGGTGTTATATTAAACTACCTTGTGCCTGCAAAGGTGTTTACATGGTTAACTAGTATTTCAACTTTCGGGGCAATTTGGACCTGGGGAATTATATTAGTCGCTCAAATTAAATTCCGTAAAGGATTATCAACTGAGAAAAAAGACAAGCTAACGTATAAAATGCCTTTACATCCATTAAGCTCTTACTTCTCACTTGGCTTCCTTGCACTTGTACTATGTATAATGGCGTATTCAGAAGATACACGAATTGCATTAATCGTTGGCCCAATTTGGCTTATTGGCTTAGCTATCGTGTATTACATGAAAGGGTTTCATAAGATTGATGAAACACCTACTTCAAAGATTAGTTAAACAATTTATCCCTTCCTTATTAATTGGAAGGGGTTTTTTATTGTCTATATAAATATTTCTCAACAAAATTCACGGTATTTTTACAATTTTTTAATATTTTTTACGTTTTCTGTCTTTATTTTTTCAGAAAAATAAATTACATTATTAAAGCACATATATTTATTATTAGGGGGATTCTTCTATGAAGAATAAAAAATGGATTACATTTTCTTTAGCAACAGCAATTACACTTAGTATGGGGAGTTCGTTCATACCGTCTACTTATGCCGAAAGCTCTGTAGACCCAGCTCCTGAAATTGCTGCAAAGGTTGTAAATCAAAACAATGGGAAGAAAGTATTATTTGATAATACGCACGGTCAAACTGCAGGGACAGCTGACTGGGTTATTGATGGCGGCTTTTCTGATTTCGGAAACGGCATTGCCCAAAATGGATATCATGTAAAAGAACTTCGTAAATCAACACCTATTACATACGAAGACTTAAAAAATTACAACGTGTTTATCGTTCCAGAGGCAAATATTCCTTACAAAAAATCTGAACAAGATGCAATGTTACAATATGTAAAAAATGGCGGCAGTATCTTCTTCATTGCCGATCATTATAATGCAGATCGTAATAAAAATCGCTGGGACTCTTCTGAAGTATTTAATGGATATAGACGCGGTGCTTGGGAAAATCCCGCAAAAGGAATGTCTAACGAAGAAGCAAACTCACAAGCTATGCAAGGAGTAGAAAGTTCCGATTGGCTATCTAATAATTTTGGTATTCGCTTCCGTTACAATGCACTTGGTGATGTTTCAGCTAAAAACATTGTTTCGCCTGAACAATCATTCGGAATTACACAAGGTGTTTCATCGGTAGCAATGCATGCTGGTTCTACTCTAGCAATTACAAATCCAAAACTAGCAAAAGGACTTGTTTATCTTCCAGAAAACCCATCAAAATGGAATAACGCTGTTGATAGTGGTGTTTATAACGGCGGTGGCGTTGCAGAGGGTCCATATGCTGCAATTGCAAAAGTAGGACTTGGAAAAGCTGCCTTTATCGGTGACTCTTCTCCTGTTGAAGATGCTACGCCAAAATACGTTCGTGAAGATTCTGGCCAAACAAAGAAAACTTACGATGGTTATAAAGAAGAAAACGATGCTGTTTTACTAGAAAATATCGTAAATTGGCTATCAAAACAAGAGACATTTACAAGCTTAGATCAAGTAAACGGTTTACAACTTGATTCACCTACTGCTTTACAAACATTTGAACAACCAAGCTTATCAACAGAGCCACAACCAGAACCTTGGAGTGCACCAAACGCTGGTTATCAATGGTTTAATACAAATACATTTAAACCTGGTTCATACGGATATAACGGCGCCGTAACAGCAAACGATTATGTGATTACACGCCCTAGCATTCTACCAAACAATGAAGTGTTCCAAATAAAGATTCAAGTAAACAACTTATTACCTAATACAACTTATAATAACTATTCTTTAGGTATCTTCACGACTGGCGGAACACAGGTAGCAAAAGTCCAAAATACAAACGGCACTTGGCCATCTACTTTCGGATATAGTAGCGCCTTCTCATTCACAACAAACAGCTTTGGTTCCGCTGAAAAAATTGTGAACGTACAACTTGATTCAAATACAACTGGACAAGCAACACTTCGTCTACGCCAAAATACAACTGCTAAATATAATGAAGCTGTAACGATTAATAAGAAGTAAAAGAAAAGGCAATCCACATGCGGATTGCCTTCTTCTCATTTCTCTTCTTTTGAGAAAAACATTCTGGAAATGACGATACCTATACTACCTACAATTAAGAATAACACTGCCCTGATCATCATTGAAACTTCTGGTAAGTCTAGAAGGAATAACTTTCCTATCGTTACTACTAAAACAACTAAGCCAGCATACAATATTTCATTCATATTTTTATTCCGTCCAAGCCAAACTGCAAATAATGCATATACCATCCATAATAACGATACTGATACGCTTATTATACTTCCATCTGTAGAAAGAACTTCGCCAACTCTAGTAATTGTAATAAATACAATGACCATGAACCAATAGAGAGCTATAGAATAAACATATTTTCCAAAACTCGTTAATACATCTTTCGCTCGTTTCATGCAATAATAAAATGTACCTATTAAAATAATATGAGCAACAAACCCAGCTGAAACAAAATGATCAAACGGGCTAAAAATCGTCTGTACCATTCCAATCGCATAAATAGTGGCACTTACATACAGTTTAATTTGTTGTTTTGCTTTAATAGAAGTAACCATACCGAGAAAACCTTGTAACAATAATACAATTGCTGCATTCACTAAACTGTACTCGTATAAAATCGCTAAACTAAATGACCCCATTGCAAAACCAAATAAGAGATTTGCAAATATAGACTGTTTATTCTTCCTATATTCAAGTACAAACATAACAGTATGCACGAGTGCACTTATGACCAATCCCCACGTAGTAAAATCAGGTATTTTTACAATAGATAAAATAAAGAAAACGGCATTTGTACTAAATATCGCTACTCTTGCTTCTTGTATAAACTCTCTCTCTGAAAACATATGCCAAAATAACAGCAAATGAATTACACCATATACAATCGTTAACTGTATTTGCAAATTCTCTACTAATATCGACATAACAGCAAAGAAGACAAACAGGACAATGGCAGCAACAACATAAGAAATCATATATAAGTACTTATAACGATTTTTCAACGCATACCATAATAAACTAAGTGTTAATATCGTCTCATATCCAAAGAAAATATAAGGATTCGGAGTCGTACTATTTAACAAGAACGGAACGAAGAAAGCTCCGACCGCTACGAAGATAGTAAGGTATTCCGATTGATACTTTTTCGCTAAATAAATCCCTAAAATAACCCATACAATATTACAGATAAACGCAATACTTGCTGGAATAAATCCATATAAATAATGTGCCGCAAACGTCGTTAAAACAATGCCTGTAATACTTCCTCCAGCTAATACTAACCCTAACGCTTGCCGCTCTCGTTTAATTTGAATATCCCCTATATAATACAAACCGATAGATAAGGCGATACCAAACACAATTCGTATCGCTGGTGTTAATAAACCAGCATCTACCCCTGCTTTAAATAACCAAATAACCCCAAGTAGCATAATACCGACAAATATACGCGGCAACCATGTTTGGCAAAACTTAATAATATTGAATGGTTCCGGTTTAAAAGCAGATATATTTACTTGTTTTTCCTCAACTTTTTGCACGGGCTCTTTGATCTTTACTACATCTTCTTGTAATTTTTCATCTATTATCGTTTCGATATATACTTTCTTTTCCTTACTAACATGTTGCTGAGCGTTTTCTACTTCTATTTCCCTTTGTTTTGCTTTCAACTCAAAAAGTGCTTCTTGCATCGTTTCAATTGTAGTTTCGAGTGCTTCTATTTTCTTATTCAAATCTTCCTTCATATGCTCCCCCCTCACCATTCATTCGAAACCTATATATTACCAATTATCTTTATCATACTCTTAGTCTATTCATTTTTAAAACTATTTTTCCAAAAAAAGAAAGGTGTTTTCCCATTATAGAAAACACCCTTTCACTTATTTGTCCTTATTTATCATGATACTAACGATTACACCAATACACACACCTACAAGAGCTGGAATGATCCATCCTACACCTTCTGTATAAAACGGAATATACTTCAATATTGGCGTCCACTGATTCGTCATCACATTTTTATTTAAAATATCGATTGCACTAAATACCGCTACAATCAAAATTGTAACAGGATATATGCACACATACTTCCCAATATATTTATGGAATAACCCTAAAATAATAAGCGTTAATGCAATTGGATAAATAAATCCAAGAATCGGTACTGAAACTTTTAAAATTTGTGTTAACCCTAAATTAGCTAAAATCATACTAATAAAGCTCAATATAAACGCCCAAACTGTATACGATACTTTCGGAAATACACTTGTAAAAAACTGACTACAAGATGTAACAAGTCCAATTGAAACACATAAACACGCAATAGTAAAAATAAGGCCTAACAAAACTACTCCGCCTTGTCCAAATAACGTCGTCATCACTTGTGCTAACACATTCGCCCCATTATTAAACGTACCTAACGAACCGCTAATTGAACCCACATATCCGAGGATGACATAAATAATAGATAATAAAAGACCTGCTCCAATACCAGCAATACTCATATATTTCGCTAAGCCTTGATCATCTTCAATACCTTTTGCACGTAAAGCATTTGCAATAACAATACCAAAGATTAAAGCCGCTAGCGCATCCATCGTTAAATATCCATCTAAAAATCCTTGGAACATAGGAACTTGTCCGTAATTTCCAGTAGCCTCTTTCACACTACCAACTGGTGTAAACATAGTTTTTATAAAAATAAGTGCAATCATACATAATAATAAAGGCGTTAAAACCTTCCCAAATAAGCCCATTAATTTAGATGGCGATAAACTTAACCAGTAAACAAAGCTAAAGAAAACGATCGTATAAACTAGTAAAACTACACTACCCGATTCTGGGAATAACTGACCTGGTCCCATTTCAAATGCTAGACTTCCTGCACGTGGTATACCAAGACCAGGTCCAATAAATAAGTACACAATACACGGAAAAATAATTGCAAATGAAGAATGTACTCTACCCGCTAACGTTTGAAAGCTTCCTGCTTTTGCAACAGCAATAACACCTAATATCGGAAGACCTGTTGCTGATATAATAAAACCTAACAGCGCAATCCACACGTGTTCTCCTGCTTCATATCCAAGGAAAGGCGGAAAGATAAGATTCCCCGCTCCAAAAAACATAGAGAATAGCATAAGACTAATAAGTAAAATTTCTTTTTTCTGTAACAATTTCATTTCTTTCTCCTTCTTCAATTTCATCTCTTGTGAAATCAATTCCACATATAGAAAAACGCGATAATCCGCTTCCTTACAAAGAAAACATAGTCCATAGTCTATCACAAAAGAAATGCCCATTCTATAGCTATTTCCCTTTTCCAATTTCTTCTGAAAAATCAACCTTTCCCCGCATTAACGGACAGTAAGACTCCCCCCCTAATAATTAAGCTAATAACCGGATATCCAGTGGGAATCAAACTGCCCATAAAAGCCCGATTCGTTCAACTAATAATCATATTGGAATAAAATCTTCCAATATGATTAAAGTTTCACTTCATTGACTTATAATAGTTAATAAAGTAAAATATTAAATATACAAAATTATTAACCTTGTTTTTGTTTGTGTCAGGAGGAAAATAACATGGAATCAGCGATACAACTAGAAAAAGAACAGCAAAGAAAAAAGAAACATCCTCCAGGTTTATACTTACTCTTCTTTACAGAAATGTGGGAAAGATTTAGTTACTATGGATTACGAGGATTATTAACATTATATTTAACGACAGCTTTAGTAAGCGGTGGTCTTGGGTTTAGTCCCGCATGGGCACTCTCCATTTACGGATTTTATACTGGAGCCTGTTATTTCACACCAATGATTGGTGGATACTTAACAGACCGTTTTCTAGGTAGAAGAAAAGCCATCACAATTGGTGGTATAACGATGGCAATCGGTAACCTTACACTATTTGCCTTGCAAAACCAATTAGGCCTATACCTCGGATTAGCGCTTATTATTATCGGTAATGGATTCTTCAAACCGAATATCTCTACACTGGTTGGAGAATTATACGAAGAGAATGATCCAAAACGTGATAGTGCATTTACCATTTTCTACATGGGTATTAACGTTGGGTCATTTTTAGCTCCACTCGTTTGCGGATTTTTATCAGAAAATTTATTCAAAACAACAGTTGATGGCGTTGTACATTACGGATTCCGTTACGGTTTCTTAGCAGCTTCAATCGGAATGATCATTGGACAAATTTTATTTACAACACTATCAAATCGCTTCCTTGGTGATATCGGTAAAAAACCAACTCGCGATTTGCAAACAGCTGCTGGACAACCATCAGTAGGAGATACACCGTTAACAAAAAAAGAAAAACAACGTACCGCAGTTATCGTCATTTTAACGTGCTTCGTTGTCTTCTTCTGGGCTGGTTTTGAACAAGCTGGTAGTTCATTAACACTATATACAAACAAATTTGTAGACCGCTCTGTGTTCGGATGGGAAGTTCCAACATCTTGGTTCCAATCGGTCAATCCATTATTTATTATTTTACTTGCCCCAGTCATTTCAGCATTATGGGCAAAACTTGCAACTCGCAAGCGCGGGGATTTAAAAATCCCAACCAAAATGGGACTTGGTATGATCTTACTCGGTATCGGTTATATCATACTTGTTATCGCTACATTAAAAACAGGTAGTGACGAACATAACATTACGGAAAAAGCAAACTTACTATTTATCGTCTTTACGTATCTTTTCCATACGTTAGGTGAGCTATTCTTATCACCTGTCGGACTATCAATGGTTAGTTCTCTCGCTCCAGTAAAACTTGCTTCTTTACTAATGGGTGTATGGCTAGCAAGTTCAGGTATCGCCAATATTTTAGGTGGACAACTTGCAAGCTTCACAACTTCACTTGGATATGCTGAAGTGTTTACTGTTATCGGCGCTGTAGCGATTGTTTTAGGTTGTGTTTTATTATTAATCTCTAAAAAACTAGTAAAATGGATGGATTAAAAAAAAGATGAGGAATTTCTCCTCATCTTTTTTATGCCTTCTTACCTTTTTCTATTGCTTGCTCATACAACTCTTTATGTTCTTTATATTCACTTGGCACGAAACTCTTATAGAAAAATGAAAACCAGCTGTCTCCCTTTTTAAATCCTTCTTCTCGAATTTCCGTTGCTTTTTTATTCGATTTAAATCCTTCAGTAAACCATTTTTTTAATGAGCCATTCTTTTCATACTTGGCAGGAATCTTCAAATCATAGTTTTCAAACGCATACTTATATCCAGCCTTTTCTACTGCCTTTTTTGTAGACTTATAGCCTTTTTCATACGCTGTTTCATATGACTTCACGTATACATCTTTCTCATTATTTCCAGGATTCTTTTCAGCTAGTTCCTTACCAGCCTTTTCCCCTAGTTCAGCTTGCTCTTTTTCAATTTTTTCTGTTCTCTCTTTATTTCCCACTTGGAAACCTTCTGCAAAGATCTGCTTAAAATCTGGAGTAATTTGACTATCGTCCATCGTCTCTTGTGCTAAGCCCTGTTCTTTTCCTTTTTCAAAATGCGTTTTCTTCTGCTCTTCTAAAGACCAAGTAGTAGTATAAGCAGTTGTAAATGCTTGTTTATATGTATCTGATTTTCCAGCTAAATGTACTTGTACGTCATTTTTCCCTGCTTTAAAATCAGTCTCTCCATTTTTTTCGCCTTCAAGTTGACCTTTCTCCATATCAACTTGGCGCTTAGCTTCCTCTTGCTTACGTGCCTCTTCTGCTTTTCTTTGTTCCTCAGCTACACGTTGTCTCTCTTCTTCAGCTTTACGCTGTGCTTCTGCAGCACGTTGTTTTTCAGCTTCTACAGCACCATTATTATTTTGGCTAGGAGCTGGACTCGTTGCACCACTACTAGAAGCTGGTTTATTGTGATAATGATATTCCCCGTACTGTAATCCCCATTTTTCACAGTTTGTACGACACGTATGTCCACCATTCGCATCTGTACGTCCTGGATGCGCATAAGCTGAAATTGGAGCTATCAATAACGCTACACTTGTTGTTAAAAGAAGTTTCTTCACCTGTTGTCTCACTCTTGTTCCTCCCAAAATTTAGAATTCTAACTTTATTATACATAAATAGAAGGATTTTTAAATACAAACTAAAATATTCTATTATTTCTCAAAAGTAGTAAAAAAGAAGGTCAACTCTTTAAAGAGTTGGCCTTCTTTTTTATTTCTTCGCCTTCGTTCCTACTAAATCACCAGCTACAACATAACGCTTAGAATTATCTTTTACAGATACACATGTAATAAGCGTTATCTCATCTTTCCCATGATCTTCTACAACTTCCCATTTATCCGGAGTTACTTCAGATACACCAGTAACAGCGTACTCATATTCATTTTCATTATCATATAAATAAATTTTATCGCCTTTTTTCAAAGATGCTATATCACTAAATAAAACACCTTTTTTAGACATGTTATGCCCTGCTAGTGCGTAATTCCCTTTTCCCATTACTTGATTTTCTTTTACTGTCGCTGCACCTGATAACAGGTTTTTCTCAGTAGAAGATTTTAAAACAGGAATTTCTAATGAAACACTTGGAATCGAAATACGACCGATTACTTGTTTTTTATCTAACGATGCATTCGCTACTTCTGCCAAGTCTGGTTGATTAATTTTTGACGCATCTACAAATTCTGTCTCATGCTTTTCATAATCCATCTTTTGAACAGCTTGCACATTTTCAGTCTGTTTCTTTTCAGCCTTATATCCATCATAAAATGGCTTTCCAATTAAAACCCCACCTACAACAAATAGAAGGATTGCTACTATACTATAAATTCTTTGCTTATTCATATACAATTCCTTTCCCTTACAAAATCTTACTCTATATAAAATGATAAAATAATATTGCTATATGTACAAGTATAAGCTGAAAAGAAACCTTCTTGCCGATGCAAGAAGGTTTCTTTTTAAGCAATTTTATTTCGATATAAAGACACGTGAAAAATCGTCATCTGAATAAAGAAGATACTAAATGCAATATATATCGGATATGCAGGAACATATAGAATAACAATTGGAGAAAGAGTTAAAAACCCAACCGCACAAGGCAACACATACCATAATGACATAAATGTAGTACGACAAGCCTTTTCTGTAATTGCCTTTTCACGCTCATCTTCTTGAGGAAATAATAGTGGAAACATCCAATACGAGAGCTCTTTATATTTTTTCTTTTGAATTTTATAAAGAACCGTCGATACAATACCAAATGTTAAAAGTAATCCGAGCGGTATTAAACTTATTGAAACTTCAAATGGTACTCTCTTCGTTTGAATAAAATTAGCGACTTCAATAGTAAAATAATACAACTCAATAAAAGCCCAACCTGCTAATACCATTAAAAGTACATTTAGCATATAAGAAAATACAAGTCTATTCATCCTCTTTCCCCTCCTTATTTAAAACAAACACATCTTCCATCTTTAACTGGAACACCTCACAAATCGTAAGTGCCAATAACAACGAAGGAACGTAATCCCCTTTTTCAATTGCAGCAATTGTTTGTCTCGTCACTCCAACCTTCTCTGCTAATACACTTTGCGAAAAATTGAAGCGAGCCCTTAATTCTTTCACTCTATTTAAAATGGTCAATTTTACCACCCCTCACCATCATTGTATGCTATCCTTAACAAAATGTAAACTCAACTTAACATAATTTTTACAAAAAAATCCAACTTTACGTATTGTAAAGTTGGATTACGTGTTAGTTTAAAATTGTAACTTTAACATTTTTTCTGCCCCAATTACTAGATGAAGCTTTATCAGGCATTAAAACATCGATTTTGTGACCTTTAATTGCGCCACCAGTGTCTGCTGCAATTGCTTGTCCATAACCTTCAACATATACAGTAGAACCTAATGGAATAACACTTGGATCTACAGCAATTAATTTCATTCCTGGGTTTGCAGTTAGATTATAGCCTCCCCATGCAGAATACACTTGTTGGCCTGGTGCATAACCATTTTCAGCTGGATCTGCTGTATAAGCTGTTGCATGTACATATATTTCTCTTCCACCAGCAGTTGGCTTCGAAGGTTGTGCAGGTTCTACCTTCGAATTATTATTCGCAACAGGTTCAGCTGGTTTATTAGCTTTCTCTTGCTTTTGTTTTTCAGCAATTTCTGCTTGTGCTTTCACTAAAGCTTCTTGCTCAGCCTTTGCAGCCGCTTCTGCTTTTGCACGCTCTTCTGCTGCAATTCTTGCTGCTTCTTGCTCACGAGCAATCGTCTCTTGTACTGCCTTCATATTTGACTCAATTTTAGCTTTTTCTTCTGCTGCTAAATTAAGTTGGCTTGCAATCTGATTGTATTTAGCTTGAACTGTCTGTAAGTTATCTTGACGTTTTTTCAAGTTATCTTGCAAATCAGCTTGCGCTTTTGCTAATTTTTGTTTGTCTACTACTAAAGATGCTTCTTTTTCGTCAATTGTTTTCTTATCTTCTTCAATTTGACGAAGATCTTGTTCTTGTAGACGTAAAATTTCTTTATCAGCTTCTAAAATAGTAGAAACTGCATTCATACGTTGTAAGAAATCTGCAAAGTTTTTTGACTCTACAACAACTTCTACTACTAAACTTGTATTTGAACTGTTTTGAACAGAAACCATACGTTTTCTCATAATATCTTTACGAGCAAGGACTTTATCCTCTAAAACGACAATTTCATTCTTTTTTTGCTCAATCTGCTTATGTGTTTCATCGATTTTACGTTGAATAGCAGCTTGATCCTCTTTATTTTTTGCAATTGTATTATTTAAGTTATGTAGTTCGTTTTCAATACCTTGAATCTCTTTACTAACAGCTTGCTTCTCTTGCTCTTTCTTCTGCATATCTGCATCGTTTTGCTGCAATTGCTGTTGCATGTTGTTAAGTTTCTCGTCGTTTGACTCTGCTTTTACAGCGACTGTACTAGAAAGACCGATAATTCCTGCTAATACTAGACTACTGATTCGCTTAAAATAGTTCATAATCCGACTCCCTTCTTATACAGTTATACATGATTTATTTTACAGTTTGTTTACAATACTATTAAATACAGTTTATTTTTCATGACAAAAAATAGGGAATTATAAATAAAATGTAATAGATTCTTAAATATTTAACAATTCCTATATTTAAAAATTATAAAAGATGCTAAAATCCAAATATAGAGAAAATATAACTTCCAAAGGCGGTTGAAATAAATACATGTTTACTCAAAAGAAATCACTCCAACATAAAATTGATCAATTAGAAGATCGTATAAAAGAATTAGAGGCAGAATTAAAACAAAAAGATATTGAAAAACAAAATATGATTTCTTCTATCCATGACCGTGTGCAAAACGTCGTTCAAGAGCATCAACTTGTAAATAACCAGCACCATACACTCCAAAATTTAATTCAGCAATTAAACTCGTGTTTTGAAAATGTTTCAACACGTACAACAAATTCTAATGAATTAAATAGTGAAATGTTACAAAAAGAACAAAGCTTAATTCAGTCTATTGAAGAGATTATTGACTGCTCTAATGAAGGAAAAGAATCTGTTCACCGTTTACTTATTGTAATTAATAAATTAGGTGAACAATCTCAGCGCACGTCTAACAGTATGAATCATTTAAGTGAACGCTCAAAAGAAATCGAACAAATTGTAGAAGTCATTCAAAACATTGCAGCACAAACAAATTTACTTGCGCTAAATGCAAGTATTGAAGCAGCGCGTGCTGGAGAGCACGGTAAAGGGTTTGCGGTTGTTGCCAATGAAGTAAGAAAACTAGCAGAAAGTACGGCAGAGAGTACAAAGAATATTGGCAACTTAACGAAAAAAATTCAAGAAGAAATTGAAAAAGCATACGAAAACACAAAAGATAATTTACATTTAGTCGATGAAGGTGTAGAAATGAGTGCCGATACAAACGCTAGAATCGAAAACATTTTAATTATGATTCAAACGTTACAAAATGGTGCTACAAATGTTATTCAAGCAATTGAAAACCAAAAATCTTGTAATGATGATATATTAAGAGAATTTGCAAACACTCAACAAATGTTCCAAAAATTAAATACTACTATTATGAACCATATTCATGATGCAGAAAAAGTCGATGTTCAATTGACTAATGGTCTTCAAGAAACAGTATCTTCTCATTAACAATAAAAACCCCTTATATCGCTATAAGGGGTTTTTATTATATTTCGAATATTTATTTCTTCCCAATATTCATCTATATCTTTGTTATAATGGGAAAGTTGTTTCTTTAGACTAATTAACAAGGAGGATGTTATGGAACAATTTTACTACATTTTAAAATACTTAATTCTTGGTCTGTTCCAAGGACTAACAGAACCAATTCCGATTTCTTCAAGTGGTCACCTCGTTTTAGCACAACATTTGCTAGGACTAAAAATAGAAGGATTTAGCTTTGAACTACTTGTTAATTCAGCTTCATTACTAGCTGTATTACTTATTTATAGAAATGATTTAATTCGTCTAACAAAGAATGGTCTATCTTATATATTTACAAGAGCAGAAGATGCAAAATCAGATTTCTTCTTCATTATTTACCTTGTAATTGCAACTATTCCAGCAGGTGTAATTGGCGTTTTATTTAAAGATTATATCGACCAGTACTTAAAAGGCGTGAAAATGGTTGGGATTTCCCTTCTTATTACCGCTGTCGGTCTTTGGATTATTAGAAACTTACGCGGGCGTAAAAATGATGGTGACCTTTCTATGAAAGATGCAATCATTATCGGATTAGCTCAAGCTTGTGCACTTATCCCTGGAATTAGCCGATCTGGCGCTACAATTGTAGCAGCGATGTTACTCGGTATGAAGCAAGAGACCGCTCTTCGCTTCTCATTCTTACTATATATTCCTGTTAGCTTAGGTGGGTTATTGCTAAGTATTACAGATATTGCTAAAGATCCTAATTTAGACACATTATTCGTACCATATATCGTTGCGTTTATAGCAACATTTATCATGACATATATTTCATTAAAATGGTTTATGAACATTATGGCAAAAGGAAATTTAAAATATTTCTCTTTCTATTGTATTATCGTAGGGGTACTTACTATCATTTTCTTATAAAGTAAACTTACAAATTTAAAGCGAGTCATTCTACTACACTAAGATGGCTCGCTTTTTTATACTTCTATTAAGTTGAAGTGCCTTATTTACTTTAAATTTTCAGAATAGTATAATATTAATTATGTTCCTACTAATAAAAATCCGTCTTCTTTACTACTATTATAAAAGAGGTGTTCCTATGTTTATTGTTACTAAACTAATTCATATTAAATATGGCTATGAGAATGATTTACTATATTCACTTAAACAATATTATCCATCAACTGGAACAAATGGTTTTATTAACATAGAATTTTCACATATGCATCGTACAGATGATGGAGCAAAATATATGGTCCGTATGTTATGGAAAACACAACAAGATTACCATGCGTGGCTTTCTCAAAGAAACGAAAATGAAACTTGGAAGCACAAAATGCAAAACTATATCCTTTCTTCCACATCCAATGCTACTTATATGCATTAAACTTCACTCGATATTCCTAAGGAGCTTTTCCTAATATAAAATGATAAAACCCTCTTACCTTTTCTCATCCAGTAAGAGGGCTTCCCTTATTTATAAACTTTCTTTTCTTGACAATACAAACGAATAACATGTTTATTTTGTTGAAATACATCATGCGTTAGGCGGATAATAATAAAATTTCGTTTTGTTTGATCATCATGAACAAAAACCTGTTCTCCCTCTTGAAAACGCCACACACTTTCAAAAGTTGTAATATGATCCCCACTTACAGAAAAAAGCTCATATCGCATATCTTGTACCCTCTCTCAACTTATAATAATCACAATATCCTTATATTAAATTTAGTATAACTTAATTCCATTAAAATTTATAATTTTTTCTATTTCAAAATATTTTAATTTTGTTTTAAGGTTCTTTTAACGTTATAATGATAAACGAATTTTCATTGAAAGGAGCCTCATTTTGACTGCATATTTATTTCCAGTAAAAACAGCATTTATTTTATTTCCTTTTTTAGCAATGTTTCTCTTAATACCTTTTTTAATATTTAACTACCGAAAGTATGGTTATTTAAATAAATGGCGTTCATTTATTTTGTACTCATTATTACTTTACTTATTAAATGCCTATTTTCTTGTGATTTTGCCGTTACCACAAACATATGATACTTGTAGCCTACAACCGGCTAATACGCAGCACATGCAACTATCACCATTTTATTTCATACAAGAAATTAGTAATCATACTTCGGCAATTTTAACGAAACCAGCTACTTATTTCTATTTATTAAAAGAATCTGCGTTCTTACAAGTAGCATTTAACGTTCTATTAACCGTTCCATTCGGTGTTTATTTACGTTATTATTTCCGACGTAGTTTCTTACAAACAGTTTGTATTTCTTTTTGTCTTTCACTATTTTTCGAACTGACACAGGTAACTGGACTATACGGTATATACAATTGTGCATATCGCTTATTCGATATCGATGATCTATTTTTAAACACATTAGGCGGCGTAATTGGTTTTATCATTGCACCAATATTTACGTACTTCCTTCCGAAAACAAGCGAATTAGATAGTCATATTGATTTAGAAACGAAACCAGTTGGATTCGTTCGTCGTCTTATCGCTATGCAAATTGATTGGCTGTTCTTATCTATCGTCGTTCCTGTCATTAAAAATAAAGGAAACTCTCTATTTATTTCTAATATCCAATCTTACACAAATGTATACGAACTCCTTTTCATTACATGTTCAATCTTTATTTACTTTATTATCATTCCATACTTTACAAATGGAAGAACGATAGGAAAAGCGTTGCTTCGTATTTACATTAAAGGAAAATCAGATCGTATTACGATGAAGGAACTATTCATCCGTTACGGTATATTCTATTTCGTTTTAGGTGGAATCAATTATATTCTTTCTAGTAGCTCTATCTTAAATTTTACAGAGCCTTTAGTATTACTAGTTATACTGTTATTCCAATTCGTAATTAACGGCATATTTATTATTCATGTTTTCTTACATGTATTTAGCCGTGATAAGTTACTATTCTACGAGCATATTAGTCAAACAAGAAATGCGATTATACTAAAAAAAGCTGACAAGTAATATTTTGTCAGCTTTTTTTCATAATCGTAAATAACTTTTCTGTATAAGGGTTTAAAAACATTCCTGTTTCATCTAGCGACTTCCTCATTTTTAGAAACGAATGCAATTCTGGATATATGTTTTGTAACTTTTCGTATGTTAACGTATGCATTTTCCCCCAATGTGGACGACCTTCATATTTCAGAAAAATTTTCTCCACTTCACCAAAATAAGCGGCATACTTCATACCTTTATACATATGAACGGCGATATATGCCGAGTCCCTTCCATACGCTGGACTAAGCCATATATCATCACCTTTCACGTAGCGACATTCAATCGGGAAGTGCACCTTATACTTTTTCTTTTCAATAAGACTTGAAATTTCTTCTACAACAGCTCTCATATGCTTTGAAGGGACACTGTACTCCATTTCATAAAATGGAACCGTACGTGATGTAGCGAACACTTCATAGCTTGGGCCAATTATTTTTGTGTTTGGTGCAGCCTTAGCTGATAATCGACTTACTCCTTTACTTATGGAAGGAAACCATTTGCACCCTTTAGATAACAAAGAGAACATCCTATTTTCAAGTAACTCCACCTTTAGTTTATGCCATTTTAAATCAGTTCCTTTACTCGTTGTTTCATTTGTAAACTTCACCTGTACTTCATTTGAATAAGGAAAAACAAAAAACTCAAAATGACGATTCTTCTTATATTCTTCTAGCTTGTTCATTACAGTAGATAGTGACTGTTTTTCGCTTTCATAAACGAGCGAATATGATGGGATAATCTTTAATTTTATCTTTACGATGATACCTAGCATTCCAAGCGATAACTGAAATGCTTTCCAATATTCGACGTTCTCGGTTTCTGAACAAACTATACTCTCACCTGTTGATAAAACTGTCGTAATCTCTATAACTTGTGTTGATAAACTCCCAAAGTTAACACCCGTCCCATGCGTCCCCGTACTAATTGCTCCTGCAATAGATTGTGAATCAATATCCCCTAAATTTTCTTGTGCATAACCTTTTTCTTCAAGTAACTTCCCTAGGTCATGTAGCTTTGTTCCTGCCCATACTTCGGCAACCATCTTCTCCGCATCAATATTCACAATGCCCTTCAATTCGTCTAAAGAGACTAAAATTTCTTCTGTTTGCACGAGAGGCGTAAACGAATGCCCTGAACCGACAACACGAATTTTCTTCCCTTTTTTTTGTGCAAGCTCTACAACTTCTACTACATCTTGTATAGTTTCTGGATACATCGTATAATGCGGCGTTCCTTCTACATTCCCTGTCCAATTTCTCCATTTTTTCCCCTCTATAGAAAGCATTGGCCATCCCCCCGATATGTTGAATACTCCCCAATAATCTTCCCTTGTTTCACACGATACAGAATTGGAAAACGCTCACATAATTCTCCAGCTTTACTATGACGAAACAATATAGAATCTCCTATATCCACTCGCTCCTCGCCGTTATAATGAACGGGAGTTTGTGCTTCACCAGCACCTTCTAAATCTAATAGTTTTGCACCATCTGGTCTCCAAACCTCAGGCTCTTTATCTTTACCAACTGCGCCTGAAGCAATATATCCACCACCTAGGCAAGTATAGATAAACGGAGCTGGTTTACGTACAACTGGTAAAGCAAATCCGACAGCTGGATGAAATTGTACTTCTTTATAATAGTCAAACAGTCTAGGGGCATAAAAAGCAGAACCTACTGTAATCTCTGAAACTGAGTTATCTTGCTCAGTTGTTTTTATACTTCCTGTTCCCCCCCCATTTACAAACCTAAGTTCAATACCAAGGTTTTGTATTTCTTTCACGATACGTCCTCTTCTTTCTTTAACTTCTAACACTGATTTCTTCTTTAAATAAGAAATCACTTTACTTTTTATCCATTGATTCGGTATATAATCTCCAACCCCAGCAATTTGAGCTTCATATCCCATTACACCATCTAGTATTAAAAATGATGAGTCCTTCACTTTTTCTACTATTTCCAGAGCGCTCCGCACATCTTTTACCGGGGATCTTTTTACACCAAAATGAAATTGAAAAAAACGGCTACTCATATCAATATCCAAACAAACACGAAAACACCCTTTAGACTTCTCAGCAATTTTTTCTAAATAAACAATATGGTCTTCACAGTCCACCATACAAGTTATAATAAGCCCTTTCTTTGTTAGCAAACTAATTTCATATAAAGCCCTGTCATCATAAGCTGGATATCCTAATAATAAATCATTAAATCCTTGTTCAATTAAAAACAAAGCCTCTCTAGGTGAAAAACACATAATACCTTGAAATCGGTTGTTTGTAGCTAAAATCCGTTTCATAATTGGAACGGATCGTAATGATTTACTCGCTATTCGAATCTTTTTATCGCCACTTAGCTCTATAACCGATTGAATATTTCTTTCTAAAGCTACTTCATCTAAAAATGCACACGGTAATGGAACTTCTTTAAAAATTCCTCGATCCACATTTTTCGCTCCTCTTCTATATATGTCTTATACATATTGGAAAGAAAGAGTGATTTTCCTGTTTGCAAATAAAAAAAGTTTCTTCTTTACGAAGAAACTTTTTTGACTACTTCATAGAAATAGTAGCCTCTACTGGATAATGATCAGAGTAATCATTATACGTATATTTTTTAAACCATGATGTAACAGTCCATTGTGGAGATTTCGGCTGTAACACTTTATTTTCTATATGCGATGGGTTCGCATGATCTTTACTTGCAATAATATAATCTAAATACTCGGCAGGGCTATCGGGGAAATTGTATTTCGCAATACTGTTTGTCGTCGCATCCCAAGTCGCTGTATGTCCAGTATAAGATGGAATAGAAGCATGTAATGTTTTAAACATAGATGCATACTCTGAATCACTATTATTCTCAGCGTTTATTTTATTTACGTTCATATCTCCACCAATTAACACATACTCGTTATTTGGTATATTTTTATTTTTAATAAATTCTTGAATTTCTTGTAGCTGTTTTGTACGTACAGATGCAGGTGAAGTTTTTCCACACATACTATCTTCAGCTTGTAAATGCGTCCCAATTACATGAACAAAACTATCATTTCTCTTAATTTTCGTGTATACAAATCCTTTATTTGATAAATTATCTGGTCCGCAGCCTTTTTCGAATACATATTGAATTTTTTCAACGATTGGCCATTTACTCACAATCGCAACGCCCCCATCTTCAGGAGTCGAAGATGAATAGTTCCCTAATGTTTTATCCCATTCGTTTCCACTACTACGACCTAATACCGCCGTTTGATTTGGATATTCTCTCTTCAAATTTCCTAACAAACGATCTGAGGCGCTATTATCAAACACTTCATTTAATATAACAACGTCCTGATTCTTTATATAACCTGCCGCTCCAATTAAATCAGCACGCTCACTTTGTCCCCAATTCGGATATAAGTTTGTTGATAGCATGTACACGTTATGCGTCATTACTTTTAATGTATTATTTTGATTTGTAGGCGTTTCTGCTTGAGCTGAAGATCCACTATATAAAGCTCCTAAACCAATTCCAAAGCTAAGTACACCTTTTAGCAATTTACTTTTCACGTTTCATACCTCCATGTGTATAGTGATAAAAAGGCCAAATACTCTATTCTGAGATTTGACCTTTTTTAAATACTTAACGATTTCCGTACGTATCAAACCAAAGCTGGATGTATCCAGCAGTAACACGTTGTGCATCCATTAAACGCTTACCTGTCATTGGTGTAACTTCAGCGCGCCATTTATCTGCATAATCTTGCGATACAGCAGCTCTCACGAACCAATCTTTCGTATTATCATTTACAATGCCAGCGTAATCCTGTTTCGCAGCTACTGCCGCTCCATGAATCCAATCTTCTGGATTTGTACCTTTCCAGTTCCAATATCCATTTCCATCCGTTACTTTGTAATTATCTTTTATCGTATCTACAAAGTTTTCATATTTAGAATGGAACCCTTGTGGATACGAAAGATTTGTAAAGTTTGCCGCATGCATCGGTTGGTTTACATCTCCTAAATAATGAAGAGATAATCCTAAATAGAAGAATGCTTGTTTCATATCTTTATTTTTGTATGACTCACCAGCTAATTTAAAATATTTAGCTCCAGTTTCCTTCGCCTGCTTTGCATATGGAATATACGTTTTCCCGTTATCAGGGTCATAGAAGTGTGAAGCAAATGTGCTATTATCATAATAAGGATTTTCATAGTCAGCAGCATAAATACCGTTCTCTAACTCCGTACGCCATTCATTTAATAGTGCAACTCGCTCTTGTTTTACAAGTGTTGTATTACGAGACATAATATCCATTGCACGGTTTACAATCCATAAATGAGAGTTTACACCTTCTTTATGTTTATCTTCAGCAGACCAGCGCGGAATAACGCCTACTCTCTGTCCTCCATCGTTTTCATGAGCAAACGCAACACTTTGTAACGGTGCTACTAACGTAATAGCTGCTGCTAAGGCAAGAACTTTCTTTTTCATCTGAAATCCTCCATTTTATAATTAAATTATTGTAAACATTTTGCTAGGATCCTACGATGTCATCTGGTTAACCTATGACTAGAATATCCCACCTTTCATAAAAATTCTATCAATAAATTAAAATATGCAAATGTTCATATCATTATAACTTTATACATAGTGAATATAATGAATGAATGCACTTACATTGTAATAAATTATTGTTAAGCTACTGCAAATACTTGTCTAAACTAATGTAAAAAAAGAGTAAAGCAATTACATGCTTTACTCTTTTCTTCTATTCGATAATATACTTGGTAGTTGCACATTAACCGCCAACTTATGAATAAATCCAAACACTAATCCAATCCCGATAAATATGTATAGTATCGTAAATATCTTCCCAAAATCAGTTTGAGGACTAAAATCTTTATCGCCTACAGTTGTCAGTGTCACAACACTAAAATATAAAGCATCAAGGATACGTAATCCCTCCACTGTGCTATAAAAGATTGTACCCGATATTAAAGTCAAAATTGTTAATACGAATAAAACTTGAAATTCTTTATCCTTCCACGCTCGCAAACAGGCTCTTAGCATACGTTTCAATGTTAAAAAAAACGAAAGCATCCAACTTTCCCTCCCAAACAAAAGTACATTTAGTCAAAGGAAAGTCTATCACCTTTCCGTATAGAAAAAAAGTAGCCCTCTTCTATTTCTAGAAAAGGGCTACTTTTTTCAATTCTTTATTATTTAGGTGAAACAAGAATTTTCACTTGTGTTTTATCTTTTACAAGTGCTTCAAATCCTTCTTCAACAACTTGATCCACTGTAATTTTTTTCGTAATTAATTTCTCTGCTTGAATTTGACCAGAGCTAATTAATTTAATAACAGCTGGGAAGATGTGACGGTATCCAAGAATACCAATAACTTCTTTTTCTTTTAATACAAGGTTGTTCGGAGTAATTGTTGCATCTTTTTCCCATACACTAACAATTACTGTTTGTCCTTCGAAACTTGTACTTTCAATTGCTTGACGTAGTACAACTTCAACACCTGTTACTTCAAAACTAACATTTACACCTAAACCGTTTGTTAAGTTACGAATTTCTGCTAATACATCTTGAGTTGCTGGATTTAATACGTAATCCGCACCTGCTAATTTCGCTAACTCTTGACGTTCTTTAGAAAGTTCAACTGCGATAACAGGAGTTGCTCCTGCTGCTTTAGCTGCTTGGATAACAAGAAGTCCAATTGGACCACAACCAAATACTGCTACAGCTTCCCCTTCTTTTAATTTACTTTGACGTACTGCATGAACTGCTACTGCTGCTGGTTCTACAAGTGCACCTTGTTCATACGTCATTTCATCTGGAATATGATGAACCATATCTTCTGGTACTACTGTATATTCAGAGAAGCCACCGCCGTCTCCACCAAGACCGTGGAAAACAAGCTGTTCACAAACATTGTAATGTCCATGTTTACAAGCTTCACATTTACCACAAGAATAAATTGGTTCTACAACAACGCGGTCTCCCACTTTATGAGATGTAACACCTTCACCAATTTCAACTACCTCACCACTAAATTCATGACCTAAAATAACAGGTGCTTTCACATGTGTTAATGGGTGCTCTTCTGTCGGAATAAAAATTGGCCCTGCTAAATATTCATGCAAGTCTGTCCCGCAAATACCACACCATTTAACTTTAATTTTTACTGCTCCTGGTCGTACAGTTGGTTCTGGTACTTCTTCTACTCGTACATCACGTTGATTATGCCAAAGTAATGCTTTCATTTTAAACATCCCTCTCTATGTATATACTTAACCTGGTGAAGTTTACAAATCTATTATAATACTTATATCCATATATTTCAAAAAAACAATCTCACTTTCACTAAATTTTAACAAATAACGTTCAATATTTTGTCACTTTGTACTTTTTTCCACATCTGTTAATTCAATTTCATTGCAGTTGAAATTAGCAGTATGCCATAATAGCATAGGAGAGGTGAATATCGCTTGAAATATTTTATTTACTTTATTGTTATCGTAGCTTTTTTAGATACATTTTCACAATTACCTATTATGAGTACGTTCGCTCAAAGCCTTGGAGGAACTCCTCTTATTATTGGGCTAGTTGTCGGTATGTACTCATTTGCTAATATGATTGGTAATATTATTGCTGGAGCTGCCGTCGATAAATTTGGTGCAAAAAAAATACTTTATATAAGCATGGGATTTACGAGTTTCATAGTCTTGTTATATACCGTTGTTCAAAGTGGTGAACAACTATTAGTTGTGCGCTTTATGCACGGTTTTAGTGACGGATTTTTAATTCCTGCTGCCTTTACATTTTTATCAAAACAAACAAATTCAGCAAAGCAAGGTAAGGCAATGGCTCTATCTGGTGCTGCTGTTGGAACAGCGGCTATCGTAGGTCCTGCTTTCAGTGGCATTATGAAAGCGACAGCTGGAATAGAATGGGTTTTCATTACTATTTCTATTTTAATGGTTCTTGGTACAATCGTATCTCTATTCTTCTTACCAAATAACGTGTCAAGAAAAAATACATCAAGAACACAAATGATGAACAAAGAAGATATGTTTGAACTATTGAAATCAGAACCGTTATTACAGGCATATATTGGTGCTTTCACTCTAATGTTTTCACAAGGAATTGTCACATATATGTTACCAGTAAAAGTTGAGGCATTAGCACTTAAAGCATCTACAACAGGTATGATGCTAAGTGTATTCGGAATTACCGCTATCCTCTTCTTCTTACTTCCAACAAATCGTATTTACGATCGATTTAATCGCTCAAAACTAATGCTAATTGGTATTGCAGTAATGGCATTAGCGTTATCTTTACTTGGATTATTCGCAACAAAAGGCATGCTCTTTATCGTTATGATGATTTATGGCATTGGATTCGCTATCCTTTTCCCATCGATAAATGCATTACTTGTTGAAAATACGACAGATGATAATCGCGGGAAAGCCTTCGGATTATTTTATGCATTCTTCTCATTAGGAGTTGTTGCTGGCTCCTTTACAGTTGGAGCAATCGGGGCATCACCTAGCGTCAGCTTCATTATCGGAACTGCATTCTTATTAACCTTTGCCAGTATGATTTACGTAAGAAGCAAAGTAAAAAAGACAATGATGGGTTAATTCCATCATTGTCTTTTTTTAAAATGCATATTGATATAACCCATAATATAACGGCAAAGTTGGGATCACACCAATTAATTTGAATATAAAAGGTAGCGGTTCATCCTTCTCTTCATATAAACGTAAAATAAAAACGGCACTCAAAGTCCAAATAATGCTAAACACGAAGATGCATTTCCAAACGATTGAGGTTAATATTTCTACATCGAAGACAAAACCAAATAGCCCTATCCACGTAATAATGGACACTACAAAATCAAATTTTTGAATTGGTGTTTGAAACATCCCTCTTATTAATGAAGTAATAGTTAATATCGCTACAATTACTAAATAAATTTTCCACAACATAATGATAAGCTCCTGTTCAATTTTTCACTTTCAATAAACCATACTTAATAAATAAGCTGGCATTATATTTTTCATAGAAATAATACAACGGATAACAAAATAAGAAGAAAATAAGTACGGTTGGTACATTGTCTATAATAGAAAAATATTTTCCTAGCAATTCTTTAATGCTCTCACCAATCATAATAAACAGTGGGATTATACAAATTGCCGCTAATATTAAACATGGCGTTATCCTTATTTCTTTCAGCTTCACCTTACAATGTGGACACCTTAATGAAAAAAGATGTGGGATGTCGATAATATGTTATGCAGTAATATTTCCTTCACACTGTGGGCATACAATTGTTTCTTTCATTTATAACTTCTCCTTTCTACTCACAAAAAAAAGCTCTATCGAATAGAGCTCTTTTTTCGCCTAATATAGATTACTTTTGCGTATAACCAAGTAATACTGTAAATAAGCTTATGTATAAAAGCAATACTACTTTCTTCCTTAAAAAAAGAAACTGAATAAATACCGACGATACTTCGACAATTTCCTCGGAAATATTTCCTTTCCCCACATAATTTGATACACTACATATGAACAGACACTTGTATTACATAAACTAAAATAATAACTTACTGTACAAATTAAAAAGCACATTCTCCATATGAAGAATGTGCTTTTATTTTATTAACGCTTAATCCAAACAGCACCTGCAGACTTATCCTCTGCTTGTCCAACAACTTGGAATTTAAGACCAAGATTTGGCACTTTTCGTCCTGCATCAGCAATTTGCTTGTTACTGTATACTTTTGAATCATCAAATGTTGTAACACCTTGTAATCCAGCATAATTAAACTGTCCACGTGTTAATGAATTTACACTCCATGCTGGTGTTTGATCAAATGAAAATGCAGCGTCTGCAATTTGCATGCCTGTATTACCGTACGCTGGTTTCCCGTTCAAATTACCAACAAACGCTTCTGGATGAGAGTCTACAACCCCAAGGAATCCTTCACCTGGATGCACCCCAACCCAGTTATCTTTGAAACTATCATCTGCATACCAAACGACAAGACCTGTATTGTATACCGGACCTCTTCCTGCTTTTAATCCATTATCTGATCCAGCGTAGTTTCTCCACTCTAAATAATAATAATGAGCTTTCTTCTCTGTCCCATCAGAAACAACGAATCCATTTAACTGCATTTTTGACTGTCCTTCTGCATCATCAGAAAACACATCTTGTCCATCAACAGTTACACTTACATTATCCATCGCGAAACCTTTATATGTTACAGCTGGATCTGTAATGTAGTCGAATTGTAGTTTCACTTTCTTCCCTTTAAATTGACTTAAATCGTATGATTTATCAATCCATTTCCCATCTGTTGTATCTTTATCTCCTTGTACTACTTTTTCTCCAAGTCTATCAATTAATGTTTTTGTGCCATCTTCTGTTACTGCATGTACTTCAACAAAATCGCACTCTGCTTCTAACTCATAATTTGCTTTATAATCGAATTTTGCATTTGTTCCTTTTGTTAAATCAAAGAATGGTGTCTCTAGTGTTGTGTGCATATCATCTCCTCTTGTACTATAATATGCATGCTTTCCAAACTCAGGTTTAATCGTTTCAACACTCTTACCTGGCAAATTAACACGTACAACACCTGGACGATTTGATTTCGTAACACTTTGATCAATATATGTAGGAATTCCTACACCACGCTTAATTTTATCGTAATCTACTTCTAAAATTTTCGCCCAGTTGCCACCCATATTCTTTTGTAAGAAGTCTTTATTTTGTGGTGAAAAACTAGTCGGCTCTGTTCCTGCAATTTTTCCTGTCCAACTGCCTCCACTCATTAATGACCAAGCTTCAACAGGTGAACCATTTCCAGTATATTTCGTATCATATTCATCCGGTAAACCAAGGTCATGTCCAAATTCATGTGCAAACACACCTACAGCGCCATCTTCTGGTTCAATTGTGTAATCATGCGCTGCTACTTTTCCACCAAAGTAATCTACCTTTGATTTTGTCCCTTCAATCGCTACTGGATCTGTAGCTAATTTTGAACGATGTGACCAAATTGCATCATCACCTAATTTACCGCCACCAGCTTCTTGACCAACACCAGAATGAATTACCATTAAATGATCAATTACACCGTCAGGTTCATTTTGATTCCCATCGCCATTTGTATCATATCTATCGAATTGATCGAACTGAGATAAGTCTAACCCTTTCTCAGCAGCTGCATGTAAAGCTTCCTTCACTAAATCACGTGCACCTTTTGGTCCTTTATTATCGTGACCACTGCTACCATCAGCTCCATAATCAGATGCTTTTCCTGGAACAGTTAGCCACTCCGTTACATATCCGTCTGTCGTATAGCTACCGCCAGACTGCTCTTCATAATATTGTTTAAACGTTTTTACTTTCGAACCATCAAATAATGTATAAGGCTCATTACCAAACAACATCTTTTGATAATGTTCTCTACTAAAGTCTTTCGAATACATATAACCTGGTGTTTGATCAATATTATTATGTTTATAATCACTAAATTCAACGAGTAGCACTAATACTTTATCAGATCGAACAGATCCCTTATATGGAGCTTGCTTTGCCTTAGAAGTTGGAACTTGTCCATTCAATTGCTTTTTATTTGGTTCCGGCTTTTGCTCAGGGCTAACATTTTTTTCAGCCTTCTTTACGTTCTCCTTTTCTTCCATCTTCTTCTCTTTTACCTTTTTCACGAAATCAGATGCTTCTTTTGCCGTATCCTCTGGAAGAATTTCTTTATTCGCTTGATCTCCTTGCTTCTTTTCAATATACTGCTCGACAGCTTTTTTCGTCTCTTCTTTAGAAGATGCTGGATTAATTGTTCCTCTTTCTTTCAGCGCTTCCGCTAAACGATCTTCTTGAATTAAATTGTAATCAATTGGTGTTGTAGACACATTATCTTTTTCTTTCGCTGGCGTTTCTGCGTATGCTAACGGAGCACTCATTACAGATGTACATCCGATAATTGCCGCAATTGCTAACGTTGATAGTACTTTAAATGGAGCTTTTCTTTTCATCCTCTGTCTCTCCTTTTATAAAACTTAAAATTCAGATAAATAAGTGCATTTAAATCGAAATCCCCGCTTTCTACCCTCCCTATATAAAAAGGCATAATTCTATAAACGTTAAGCTTTCTGTTATAGAATCATGCCCTCCAGTTTTCTGGTCAGACCCTCTATCTTTTTATCCCACTATTTGCTGGGCAGTAAGACTCCCACCTCAAAATTCGACGAACGCGAGGAAGTTAGGCGGGAGATAACTTCCCGTAAAAGCCCGATGGGGGATGACCCCCCCACTGATTAAAGTTTTACTTTATATCGAAATATAAAAAACAAAGAGTGATTTGTATATATTAAATAGCTTATATTAAAAATTTAAAAGACAATATGCAAAATTGCATGAAAATTCCTTCAAATAAAAAAAGAACCCTAGTCAATTAAACTAGGATTCTCGATTTCATATTATTTCTCTTGTGTTTTTTCCCAATCAGCTAAGAATTTCTCAATCCCTTGATCTGTTAATGGGTGCTTCACTAATGAAGCAATTACGTTTGCTGGGATTGTTGCAATATGTGCACCATTTAGTGCTGCGTCAGTTACGTGAACGCTGTGACGTACAGATGCTGCAATGATTTCTGTTTCAATGCCGTGAATTGCAAAGATTTCTGCGATTTGGCGAATTAAGTCCATACCGTTATGACCGATATCATCTAGGCGACCTAAGAATGGTGAAACGTATGTCGCACCAGCGCGAGCTGCAAGTAATGCTTGAACTGCTGAGAATACTAATGTAACGTTTGTACGAATTCCTAAATCTGAAAATGCTTTTACTGCTTTTAAACCTTCCGTTGTCATCGGTACTTTTACAACAACGTTTGGAGCAATCTTCGCTAATTCTTTTCCTTCTTCAATCATTTTATCAGCTTCTAAGCTAATTACTTCTGCACTTACAGGTCCTTCTATAAAGCTGCAAATTTCACGAATACGCTCATGGAAATCTACGCCTTCTTTTGCTACAAGTGATGGGTTTGTCGTTACTCCAGCTACTACGCCTAATGCATTTGCCTCTTTAATTTCGTTAATGTTTGCTGTATCAATAAAGAATTTCATTTGTTATTCTTCCTTCCTAATTTTCATTTTATATTTATTTATTTTTTTTAATAAGCTCTAATTCAATCGGAATAGATTTGTCCACTTTTTTACCTTGTGTTATTTCTTTTGCTGTTTGCATCGCCTTCTCTCCGATTAATTCCGGTTTTTGAGCGACTGTTGCAGCCATACGCCCATCGTTAACCGCTTTCACAGCATCGTCTGTTGCATCAAATCCAACAACTACTACATCCGTTTTCCCAGCAGATTTTAATGCCTCAAGTGCCCCTAATGCCATTTCATCGTTATGAGCAAATACCGCTTTAATATCGCTATTCGCTTGCAAAATATTTTCCATAACAGATAAACCTTTTGCACGATCGAAATCAGCTGCTTGTTTTGCTACTACTTTTAAAGACTTATCAGCTACGTTATGGAATCCTTTCCCACGCTCACGAGCAGCTGAGGATCCAGGGATTCCTTCTAACTCAGCAACGTTCGCTCCCCCGCCAACTAATTCACGAATGTAATCACTAGCCATTTGACCACCTTCGATATTGTTAGAAGCAATGTGCGAAACAACTTTACCTGAATTCGCAACGCGGTCTACTGTAATAACAGGAACATTCGCTGCATTTGCCGCACTTACTGCTGAAGCAACAGCATCTGAATCGGTTGGATTAATAACAACTACGTCCACACCTTTTTGAATTAAATCTTCAACATCGTTCGTTTGCTTTGCTGCATCGTTTTGTGCATCAACAGCAATCAATTCAATGCCACTATCTTTCGCTTTCTTTTCTGCACCTTTTTTCAAAGTCACGAAAAATGGATTGTTTAAAGTTGAAACAGAGAATCCAACTTTAATAGTTTTATTTCGACCTTTATCGCTAGAATCCTTTGCCCATTCTGGTGGTTCCATTGAACAACCAGCAGTAATGACCATAATACATGCAACGAGTATAAGTAACCATTTCTTCATGAACTGCCCCTCCATTACGCTTCTTTTCGACGATCAATTAATACAGCTAGTAAGATTACAAGTCCTTTTACAACTTGTTGGAAGAAAGAAGATACACCTAATAAATTTAAACCGTTATTTAGTACACCGATAATAAGTACACCGATGAATGTACCAACAATCCATCCTCTTCCTCCAGAAAGACTTGTCCCTCCTAATACAACTGCTGCAATTGCATCTAATTCGTAAGAAGTACCCGCAGTCGGCTGTGCTGAATCTAATCGTGATGTTAAGACAATACCTGCAAGCGCTGCCAAGATTCCGGAAAGACCGTAAATCATTACTTTAATTCTCGTAACATTAATACCTGATAGTGCTGCTGCTTCTTCATTTCCACCAATTGCAAATGTACGGCGACCAAATGTCGTTTTCTTCAAAATGAAGTACAGCACTGCGAAAGCGATCATCATTGTAACAGCTGGTACCGGAATACCAAGAAAATAACCGCGGCCAAACATTTGGAACATTAAATGATCACCAAGACCAGTGATCGGACGTCCGTCCATATAAACAAGCGTCAACCCGCGAAAAATAGTCATTGTTGCTAAAGTTGCAATAAACGGAGCTACTTTTCCCTTCGCAATAATGATACCGTTTACAATCCCCATTGCAAGACCTGCTAACAATCCAACTACCATTGCAAGGAACGGATCCATGCCACTTGCCATCATTCCGGCAACAAGTGCACTTGATAATGCTAAAATAGAACCTACCGATAAGTCAATACCCCCTGTTAAA
>Ga0114954_1000084_pt1 | contig 34390 bp, 34 predicted proteins | sample Porto_4metaG_FD_87299 | JGI IMG/M metagenome (GOLD analysis project Ga0114954, IMG submission 87299) | Marine algal microbial communities from Porto, Portugal - Porto_4 metaG | ecosystem: Host-associated > Algae > Red algae > Unclassified | place: Portugal: Porto | collected 2015-02-02
AGACGATGCCTTCCTTTACCTCGACGGAGAGGCCGCGATACCAGCCGGCCGAGTCGAGAATGCCGGTGAGGCGAGTGTCGATGGCGCCATCGTCGGTGCGCTCCGACACGGCCACCGTCTGGGCGCCGTCGAGACTCGTAGCGTCCTGGGCGAGGGCGGTGCCCACCAGTGACAGCGTGAGCAGCAGTACGTGAAGTAACCAGCGCATGGCCTCTCTCCGTGAACGCCTGACTCCTTGCAGCATGCTTGCAATTGGCCCACGCCGCCACTCGCAAGCCGGAGGCAGCCAAGGCGCCATTCGCTGGCGCCTTGGCTTGGGCGGCGCTGATGCAAGCCGGTCTTAGCGCGACCGTGCTGCCGGTGCAGGCCTTTCGGGCCCAGGCCTTCTCCCGACTCTGTCATCACGTGACAGTCGAATCCTTGACCGTCAGGCGGTAGACTCGGCCCTCGTTTCGCCGGGCACCGGCGCGACCCGAATTCAGCCCAGGAAAGCCTTCATGTTTCGCCGTTTGTCGCCGTTACGGTCGTCGTTGTTCTCTCGCTTGCAGGCGGCCCACCGCTTTGCCCCCGTGATCGCCGTCCGCAGCATCCTGCTGGGCGGCCTGTGCTCTGTGCTGCTGGCGTCGCCGGTGCAGGCGGCAGGCTTCAGCCGCCTGGCCGAGCTGTCCAATGACGGCTTTCTGATCAGCGCGGAGGCGCGCCTTCTGCCCACTGGCGCTCAGCCGGGCGAGACGCTCGGCGCCATCTCGCCGGATCGCCTGCTCACCCCGGCCTCGGTGACCAAGGTCTATACCGCCGCGGCCACGCTCGACGCCTGGGGCCCTCAGCACCGTTTCACCACCGAACTCAAGAGTACCGCCCGCACCGGCGCCGACGGCACCCTGGCCGGCGACCTGGTGCTGGTGGGGGGCGGCGACCCGAGCCTGACCAGCGAAGACCTGTGGCGGCTGACCCAGCGTTTGCATCAGTCCGGCGTGCGCCGGGTGACCGGGCGCCTGGTGGTCAGCCAGGCGCGTTTCGGCCCGGTGGCCTGCGCTACCACCGATCGCTGCAGGGCGCTGGAGCGCTCCGACAACGCCTATAGTGCGCTGTTGACCTCCGCCGGCGTCAACTACGGCAGCTGGTGCGTGCAAGTGGCCCCTGGCGCCGTCGGCGGCCCGGCCCGCATCACCGGCTGCAATAGCCAGACGCCGCTATTTGCCGTCGACAACCGGGTCACCACCCAGGCGGCCAATGCCGGCACCAGCCTCGATGCGCTGCGGGTCGCCGACGGTGGCGTCGAGCGCCTGACGGTGAGCGGTACCATTTCGGCCAATGCCTTGCCCCGCGAGGTCTACCGCGCCAGCGCCGACCCGGCCCATCAGACCGCCGAGACCCTGGCGGCTATGCTCTCGCGTTCGGGTATCGTGGTGGATGGTGGCAGCGCGACCTCCATGGAGCCGGCACCGGCCAGTGCACGTCGGCTGGCCGCCGTCGATGGCAAGCCGCTCCAGGAAATCCTGCTGCGCATGCTCAACTACTCGAACAATTACATGGCCGATGTGCTGGCGCTTGATCTTGTGACCACTCCCCGCGCCGAACTCGACCAGGCCGGCCAAGCCCTCGAGGCGTTCGTCGCCGGTGTGCCCGGCCATGGCCCGGTGACGCTCGAAAGCGGCAGCGGTCTGACCACCGACAACAAGACTTCGGCCCAAGGCGCCAACGCGCTGCTCGAATACATGTTTCAGCGCCCGGCACTGTTCCCCGTGTTCGCCGCCGGGCTGCAGGCGCCGGCCAATGGCCCGATGCGCTTTATTCGTCGCGGCTCCTCCACCTTCCAGAGCCACGTGATGCTCAAGACCGGGACCCTCAACCAGCCGGTGGCGGTGCGCGCGGTGACGGGCTACTTTCGCACCGCGAGCCACCGCTGGGGGGTATTCAGCGTGCTGGTCAACGGCACCGCCTCGACGCCTTACATCAGTTGGTCTCGCGTGCTGGACCTGGCCTCGTTGGACCTGGATCGCATGATCTCCGACCACTGAACAGGCGCCGCAGCGCCCATGATCTTCTAAAGAGGATGTCTCGATGAAGCCCGGACACACCGGCTGGCGGCACCTGATTCACTCTACCCGTTACTCGTTCAAGGGCCTCAAGGCCGCCTTTCGTCACGAGTCGGCTTTCCGTCAGGAGCTGTTTCTTTGCCTGGTACTGGTGCCATTGGCCTGGTGGATCGGTGATACCCCGGTGGAGTGGATCCTGCTGGTGGGGAGCTGCTTCGTGGTGTTGATCGTCGAGTTGCTCAACAGTGCCATCGAGAGCGTCGTGGACCGTATCGGCACCGAACATCACGTGCTCTCGGGGCGGGCCAAGGACATCGGCTCGGCTGCGGTGATGCTCGCCCTGACGATGGTGGTCGTCACCTGGGCTCTGCTCGCCTGGGACAAGTTCGTCGGCTTCTAGGGGCGCCCGCCTGGGCTAGCTACCGAAAGGCGTGGCGAAAGACCTGACGAAAGACCTGCCATGAGGTGTCGTTGCACGAACCGGGGGCGGCGATGTGGATGGATCGTGGGGATTGGCTAGGCGCCGCGTGCCTCGCTTGAGTATGCTCAAGGGAAGGGAGCGCGTTGTCGCCGCCAGGAAGGGCGGGGGCGGCGCCATCGCCACCGCCATCAAGGAGAGCCGCCATGGACACGACCCCAGATTTCCTGCCCCGGGACGATGTCCCGGCGGCCCTTCACGGCGTGCTCGACAAGGCCTGGGGCCGGCTCAGCGATAGCCTGGTCAAGGCCGACAACCTGGCCGAGATGAACAAGCAGGAGCCGCCATCCGAGGTCTATCACGCCCTCGATGCGCGTCGTCGGGCACAGCTTGCCCGTACGCTGGCGATCTCGACCTTTGCCGTCGATAGCCTGGTGCGATACCCCGAGTGGCTGGCCTGCCTCGACTCCAGCGGTGAGCTCGATCGTGCACTGTCGGCCCAGGCGCTGAGCCAGCTGCTCGGTGAGTCACTCGAGCTTGCCGAGGATGAAGCTGCGATGCAGGCGGCCCTGCGCCGGTTCCGTCGGGCGCGCATGCTCGCCATCGTGTGGCGCGACCTGAACCGCGAAGGTGATGCCGGCTCTGATGCCGGTCAGGATACCGGTCGGGATGCCTGGGCCACTGGCGCCGCGGTGTCGCGGCTGGCCGAGGTGTGCCTGGAGGGCGCGCTTGGCTGGCTCGAGGCCTTCTTCGAGCCGCGCTGGGGGCGGCCCGCCGAGCGCCCCGGTGGCGCCGAGCAGCGCCTCGTGGTGCTCGGCATGGGCAAGCTCGGCGCCGGCGAGCTCAACCTTTCCTCGGATATCGACCTGATCTTCGCCTATCCCGAAAAGGGCGAGACGGTCGGCGGGCGCAAGGCGCTCGACCACGTCGAGTACTTCACCAAGCTCGGCCAGAAGCTGATCGCAGCGCTCGATGCGGTCACCGCCGATGGCTTCGTGTTCCGTGTCGACATGCGCCTGCGCCCGCTCGGCGATGGGGGGCCCCTGGTCGGCAGTTTCTCGTCCCTGGCCGGCTACTACCAGGACCAGGGCCGCGAGTGGGAGCGCTACGCCATGCTCAAGGCGAGGCCCGTGGCCGGCGACGTGGATGCCGGCTTCGAGCTGCTCTCCAGCATCCGCCCCTTCGTCTATCGCAAGTATCTGGACTTCGGCGCCATCGAGTCCCTGCGTGAGCTCAAGGCGATGATCAATCGCGAGGTCAAGCGCAAGGGCATGCAGGGCAATATCAAGCTCGGCCCCGGCGGCATTCGCGAGGTGGAGTTCGTGGTCCAGGCGTTCCAGCTGATTCGCGGTGGGCGCGATACCGAGCTTCAGGTCACCTCGCTCAAGACCGCCATGCAGCGCCTGCCTGAGCTTGGCCTGCTGCCCCAGGCGGTGATCGACGATTTGCTGCCGGACTACGCCTACCTGCGCGATCTCGAACACGCCATCCAGGCCCTGGAGGATCGCCAGACCCAGGCCCTGCCGGATGATGCTCTCGATCGTGAGCGCGTCGCCTTCGCCATGGATGCCGAAGGCTGGCCGGCGCTGATGGCGCGGCTCGACGAGGTCCGTGCCCGCGTGCGCCAGCACTTCGATGCGGTGATCAGCGACCCCGAAGACGAGGTCGAGGAGGATGCCGACGATGCGGCCGACCTGGACACCTGGCGTCAGCTATGGCGCGGCGAACCGGATGACGACGAGGCGACGGCGACGCTGGAGAAGGCCGGCTTCGAGGACGCCGCCATGGCGCTCAAGCGGATCAAGGACCTGTCGGGTTCGCGCCAGGTGCAGGCCATGCAGCGCATCGGCTTCGAGCGCCTGGACGCGCTGATGCCGCTGCTGCTCGATGCGGTCGTCGAAAGCGACGCCCCGGACATGGCGCTGGAACGCGTGCTGCCGCTGATCGAATCCGTCCTGCGCCGCACCGCCTATCTGGCGCTGCTGCGGGAGAACCCCGACGCCCTGGGCCATCTGATGAAACTGTGCGGCTCGAGCCCATGGATCGCTCAGCAGATCGCCCGTCATCCGGTGTTGCTCGATGAACTGCTGACCCCGGATACGCTCTACACACCCGCCGACAAGGAGCGCCTGGCCGATGAGTTGCGCCAGACCCTGGCGCGGATTCCCGAGGATGACGAGGAGGCCTTGCTCGAGGCGCTGAGGGTATTCAAGCACGCCCAGGTGCTCCACGTGGCGGCCTCCGACATCGCCGGCACCCGCCACCTGATGAAGGTCAGCGACTTTTTAACCTTCATCGCCGAGGTGGTGCTCGACGCCGTGCTGGCCATGGCCTGGAAGGCCCTGACCCGCAAGCACGGCTTCCCCATCGGTCACGACGGCGAACGGGCCGGCGAGGTGCCGGAGTTTCTCATCGTCGGCTACGGCAAGCTCGGGGGCATCGAGCTCGGCTATGGCTCGGATCTTGACCTGGTGTTCCTGCACGACTGCGCGTCCCAGGGCGAGACCGACGGCAAGCGCCCCATCGACAATGGCGTGTTCTTTACCCGTCTCGGGCAGCGGGTGATTCATTTGCTTTCGGCGATGACCCCGGCAGGATCGTTGTACGAGGTCGACATGCGTCTGCGCCCGTCCGGCAATTCGGGGCTATTGGTCAGCCCGCTCAAGGCCTTCGCCGAGTACCAGCGCGAGCAGGCCTGGACCTGGGAGCACCAGGCCCTGGTGAGAGCTCGGGTAGTCTCCGGCCACGAGCGCCTGGCCGAGGGCTTCGAGGCGGTTCGCCGCGAGATCCTCGGGCGTGATCGCGACCGAGACGCCCTGCGTGACGAGGTGGTCAAGATGCGCCGCAAGATGCGCGACCACCTAGGCTCCAAGCCGAGCCAGAGTGACGATGGCAGCTTCGACCTCAAGCATGACCCCGGTGGCATGGTCGATATCGAGTTCCTGTGCCAGTACGCGGTGCTGGCGCTGTCCCACCAGACGCCGGAACTGATGCGCTTCAGCGACAACATGCGCATCCTCGAGACCCTGGAGGAAACCGGCCACCTTGACCCCGCCGAGGCCAAGGCGCTGCGCGAGGCCTACCTGGCGGCCCGCGCCGCCAATCACAGCTCGGCGCTGACCCGAGAGCCCGCCCGCGGCGACGCCGCGGCCTTCAAGCCGCACCGCGATGTGGTGATAGGCGCCTGGAAGACATGGCTGGAGCCGGAGGGCTGACAGCCCCGAGTGATGGAGGCGACATGCGCCAAAGCGACACGATGTCTCGCTTCGAAGCCAAGCTACTTCGTCCGGCGAGCTCGGGCTCCTCGGGCACGGGCGACCCGTGGGCGTTTGTCATTCTGCCCAAGAGCGCGAGCGCGAAACTCCCCAGGCGAGGAAGGACGACGGTAGAGGGCAGCCTCGATGGTGTTGCCTTTCAGGCCACGCTGGAGCCGGATGGGCAGTTGAGCCATTGGCTGCGGATCGGTGCACCGCTGCTCGAACGAACAGGCGCCACCTTTGGCGATAGGGTCGCGCTGGAGATCATGTCGGCGGCGCAGGAACCGGAGCCCGAGGTTCCCCCCGACGTGCAACGCGCATTGGCACTGGCACCCGAGGCCCTGGCCGTTTGGAAGGCCACCACCACCATCGCACGTCTGGATTGGCTACATTGGATCACCTCGGCCAAGCAGGCCAAGACGCGTGAGAAGCGCATCGGTGATGCCTGCCGTATGCTGGCCGCTGGAAAGCGGAGGGTATGCTGCTTCGATCCATCGGGCTACTACAGCAAGAGTTTCGCTGCCCCCCAGGCGGCGGAATAGAGACACCTGGATCCCAGGCCGAAGGCGTGCCGGCCGATGCTGGAAACGCTATGCGAGCCTCGATCGATCGCCCGTTTCTATGTTTGCGATGGCCGGGCTGGAGTGAGGCCCACGCGGGCACAGACGACAGGAGACGCGGGATGAGCGACGTTGTTCTCACCACTTTCGACTGGGTTCCCAAGACACCGCGAGGCTATGTCCGCGATCTTCGCGTGCGCTGGGCGCTGGAGGAGGCCGAGCTGCCTTATCGCGTAGAGGTCACCCCCTTTGGCGACCGCACTGCCGAACATTTCTTGCACCAGCCCTTTGGACAGGTGCCCTGGTTGACCGATGGCGACATCGTGATCTTCGAGAGCGGCGCCATTCTGCTGCATCTAGGAGCGAGCAGTGACGCGCTGTTGCCTGGCGATCCGCAACGTCGCAATGAGGTGATTCAATGGTCGTTTGCGGCGCTCAATTCCCTCGAGATGGCAAGCCTGCCGTGGTCGCTATTTCTGTTCTCGGGTGACACCGAGGAGACGCCGGGCAAGCAGCTTCTGGACAAGTTTCTGGCGGCTCGCCTTGGGCATCTGGAGGCAGCCTTGGTGGGCCGTGAGTGGCTCGCCGAGACGTTTTCGATGGCCGATATACTGACGGCGGATGTGTTGCGCCTCGTCGACCGGTTCGACGGTCTGGCACAACATCCAGCCTGCCGAGACTACGTCGCACGTGCCACGGCGCGGCCGGCCTTTCTCAAGGCACACTCGGACCAGATCGCACATTTCGCCGCCGCGGACTGAAGTCAATGCGGATGTCGGTGGGCGGCCGGATGGCGCCTCGAGTGTCGGATTCACCGGTGCCCGAGCACGACGGCAGGCGCCATTGGCTGACGGGGGCGGCGGTTCGACAGCGGCCCCTATCGAGCGATTGTCGCCAACACCCGATCGAGCCCCCACAGGTCGATCACCGTCGGGGTGTCGGTGGGGAAGGGTGAGACCTTGGGGTCTGCGGTGACGCCGCGAGGCGCTCGGCCACGGTATCCTCGAAGCAGTGTCAGACTCGTCGATGCGGGCCTGGGGCACTGAGCGCCGGAGTATCTGCTCTTCGATATGGTGGCACTTGACCTCCCGCGGCTGGCCGTCGCAACGCCCCAGGTAGGCACCAGGGGGATGAGTGGCGTCTGCCTGTTCGTGTTCCAGGTCGTGGACGCCTACAAGCGCTTCTGTGAGGATGAGGGCAAGCGCGCGGCGGCCGATGCGCAGGCCGCGACCCTCTTCGCCCACTATCGGCGTGAACTGTTGAAGGAGAATGTGTGATGAGCAAGGGCAAGGTGCTGGTGCTGCATGGTCCCAATCTCAATCTGCTGGGGACCCGCCAACCGGAGATCTATGGTCATGAGACCCTGGCCGATATCGACAACGGCCTGCGCCAGCATGCCTTGCTTGAGGACTGGGACCTGGCATCGCGCCAGTCCAACCACGAAGGCGAGCTGATCGATGCCATTCACGCCGCTCGACTCGACGCCACCCAGGCCATCATCATCAATCCCGCCGCCTACACCCATACCTCGGTGGCTATTCTCGATGCCCTGAACGCATTCGAGGGCACCGTGATCGAAGTGCACCTATCCAACGTACACAAGCGTGAGAGCTTTCGTCACCACTCCTACGTCTCACTGCGTGCCGACGGCGTGATCGCAGGCTTGGGCAGCCAGGGTTACTACGCTGCGCTTGATGCGGTGATCAAGGCCGGATAGCGCCGCGCCGCTATCGCTTGTGGCAGGGCGGGAGCGCCGGTCCTGCAGCTCCTCGGGGCTCGGCTCGGCGCTGATGGACGCAGCCGCCCCGAGGATGTCGCCCGTTTCGCCTCACTTCATGCCACACCGGCTGCCTTGCCACCTGGGTGAGCGATTTCGGCGTGACACCAGAACAGACGTCGCTACCTGTCACCGCCCCGCAGCCCTAGTGGCTGCCCTGGCGAGGCTGGCGCCGTTTGGCCGTCGCCAGCACGATGCCGGCGACGGTGATCAGGGCCGCGCCTATCCACGTCTCGGGGCGGGGCACGTCACCGAAGAATACGAACCCGAACAGCGCCGCCCAGATGATCTGCAGGTACAGAAAAGGCGAGACCAGCGAGGCCGGGGCGTAGCGCATCGCCAGTATCAAGGTCAGCTGGCTGGCAGCGCCCATCAGGCCGACGAACATAAACAGCGGCAGGTGCCAGGGGTCGATGGGTGTCCAGAAGGCGGGCACCACGACGGAGCTGACCAGGGCACCGGCGAGGCCGGCGTAGAACAGTGATGTCAGCGGGTGGTCGTCGCGGCCGAAGCGTCGGGTGGTGAGCTGGTAAAGCGCAAAGCACAGGGTCATGCCGAAGGGCAGCAGGATGGCTGGCTGGGAGCGCCAGTCGATGGGGCCGACGCAGATCAATACGCCGCCGAAGCCGACCAGGATCGCCAGGCCCTGGCGCCAGCTGACCCTTTCCTTGAGCAGCGGTATCGCCATCAGCGTGACCAGCAAGGGCGAGCTGAAGTTGACCACGTAGACCTGCAGGATCGGCAGGGATCGAAAGGCCAGGTAGGCGAAGGTGCTGGCGCCGAGCAGCAATAGCCCGCGCAGGCACTGGCCGCTCAGTGAGGTGGTCTTGAGCATGGCTATGCCCGGGCCACGCCCGAGCCACATGAAATAGCCAATCAGCACCAGCATGTGCCCGACGTAGCGGGCCCACACCACCTGTACCGGCGAGTAGTCCTGGGCCAGGGTCTTGACCCCGGTGTCGAGCATGGTGAACAAGAGCCCCGCCGCCAGCATGAACAGGATGCCCTTCGTCGGGCGATCCCGTGACAGCGCTTGGCGCGGGGCCAGGGGTGCTGGCTCGGCGGTGGTAGCGGGGGGCGCGACAGGACATGCATCGCTGGGCGTCGGGGGAGGCGAGGGCATAGGGGACCGGGTGGGTGAGAGGCCGATGGCGGTACAGCACGCAGGTGGGACCATAGCACGCTAAATGAATTTGTTGACGGCGTCTATGCGACCCCAGCAGACCAGGGTGTTCTTGTGGAGGAGGCGTTCGGTGGGTATCCCTCGACGGTCTATGGTGTGTTCGTGACGACGAGCCGAGCCTGGCTGGTGATGACGGTGAGCCAGTGGAGTCGGCACGGTGCCTGCCCGCTAGCCGCCGAGGGTCACGAGCCCAGCCTGGGTCAAGGCCCAGATCACCGCACTCAGGGTGAGGAAGCTGACCACGGTGCTGGCCATCAGTGCTGCGGCGCCGATGCCCTCCATGCCAAATCGAGAGCCGAGCAGCGGATAGACGCTGATCATCGGGCAACTGGCGAAGAGCAGGCCACCGGCGACCAGCACCGGGTCGAAGTCGGGCGACACGGCCAGAACCAGAGCGAACAGAACAAGCACCGCCAGCGGGTGGAGCAGCAGCTTGCCGAGCATGATCTGGGAGACGCTGCGTGCCATGCCGCGAACCTCGAGTCCGTAGAGGGTTCCGCCGATGACGAACAGTGCTGCCGGCGCCGCAGCCTGGGCCAGCATCTCGATGACGCGGGTAATCGGCGCGGGAACGGGCAGTTCGGTGGCCGAGATCGTGAGCCCCACCACCAGGCCGATCAGGATCGGGTTCTTGGCTAGCCGCGTCAGGGTATTGCGCACGACGACCCAGGGACGGGCGTCACGCTGCAGTCCGATCTCGGCCAGAATCAAGGCGCCGGGGATGATCAGCAGGTTTTCGATCAGCATGGTCAGGGCGAGCACGAAGCCTGCGGTGTTGGTCCCGAAGACCATCGCCGCGACCGGAAAGCCGACGAAACCACTGTTGGAGGCGGACATGCCGAGCGCCTGGATCGCACTTTCGCTGATCGGCTTGTGCTGGGCCCTGGCGGCGTAGAACCCCGCGCCGAACACCAGCAATGAGCCGAGGCCGTAGGCGAACACGAACGACAGATCGAGGACCTCATCGAGAGGGCGCTGGGTCAGCGCCCGAATCACCAGCGCCGGTAGCGTGCAGTAGAGGACGAAGGTGCCGACGCCGGAGAGTTGGACCGGCGAGATCAGCCCCGACAGGCGGGCGACAAAGCCGATCCCGATCAACAGAAAGATGGGAGCGGTGATGGACAGGATCTCGAGCACGCAAAGCCTCCTTGCGGGGTGAGTCGGGTAGTGTCGGCCTGGCCATGATCGCGGAACCTCGGTGTCCCATTGTGCCGCCTGGGGGGCGATGCCGGCGTGGCCGGGCGCTGCGCCAAGCATGACATCTCGTCACTGGGCATCGCACCGGGCATCGCTCCGGACATCGCACCGGGCATCGTCGTTAGCGGAACAGGCGTGAACTGGCGCTGGCCTGAGAAATCTCCTCGGCGGCGCGCACTAGCGCTGCGGCGAGGGCCGCGATGCGCGCTTCGTTCAGCCGAGCGCTGGGGCCGGCGATGCTCAGTACCCCCAAGGGGGTGCCACTGACCGGGTGGCTGGTCCGCGCCGCCATGGCCGCGGTGCCCAGGGCGACGCTATCACTCAGGCGGCGGTAGCCGCGTACCCGGGTCTCGCGCAGATAGGCCCTTAGGGTGGCTTCATCACGCGGGGCGCTGGGGCCAAGCTCGGGGGAATCGTCCATGCCCTGTTCGTGGACCAGGGCCAGGGCATCGGCGTCCTCGTTCAACTCACGTGGGCACGAATCTGGCGCGCCTTCTCCTGCAGCAACGGCAGGTACTGGCGCAGCAGGGTATCGAAGTCGACGCGGGCGGCATTGGTGCTGATGTTGATGGCGCCAATCAGCGAGCCATTGGCGCTGAACGCCGGCACCGCGAGCGAGCGCAGGCCAGAATCCAGTTCCTGGTCGGAGATGGCGTAGCCTTGCTGGCGAACCTCGAGAACGGCGCGCTTGAGCTCATCGCTGTCGGTGATGGTCTTGTCGGTGTAGCGCTCGAGCTGGACCCGGTCGAGATAGGCGTGGAGCTGGTCATCGGGCAATTGCGCCAACAAGACGCGGCCCATGGAGGTATGAGCCGCCGGCAGTCGTGTGCCCACCGACAGGGTGATGGCCATCAGTCGCTGGCGTGAGGCCGAGCGCGCCACGTAGGTCACGTCGTCGCCGTCGAGCACGCCGAGCGACGACGACTCGCCGCACTCGGCGGTGATGTCCTCGAGCACCTGCTGGATCACGTTGCGATAGTTGTTGGCCGACAGGAAGGCGTAGCCGAGCTGCAGCACTCGCGGCGCGAGTTCGAAGTAGCGCTGGTCCTTGCGCACATAGCCCATCGCATGCAGCGTCAGCAAGAAGCGCCGCGCCCGGGCGCGGTTCATGTCGGTGCGAGCGGCGACCTCGCTTAAGGTCATGCGCGGGTTGTTCTCATCGAAGGCTAGAATGACGTCGAGGCCGCTGGCCAGCGCCGTGACGAAATCGCGGTCATCGGGGCTCAGGGCGGCGTCTTTGGGGGCCGTATCCATCGCGGGCGTCCTTGATAATGATCGGTGAAGAGTGGCGACGAAGCGATCCGCAGCCAGCGTCAGTCGCATAGGATGAGTTGCTCGGGATCTGCTGGGTAATTTAGCATATTTGTTCGAAATGCGAACAGATGTACGACTATTGGGTGACGCTCATCGCCCACCCCAACCCCCTTGGAGGTCCTGCCATGCCCTCGGCCCTGTTGAGTCATCCCTTCATGAGTGCGGCGGCGCTCGAGGCCTGCCGCGACGACGCCTATGTTCAGTCGATGCTGGCGTTCGAGCTGGCGCTCGCCGAGGTGCAGGAAGAGGCCGGCGCCATTCCCGCAGGCGTTTCGCGCCGGATGCGCGACTGCCTCGAGGGGCATGCCTTCGATGCGACGGCGATTGGCGCCGGCATCGCCACCGGGGGCAACGCGGCCATTCCCTTCGTCAAGGCTGGCCGCACCGCCTTGCCCGAGGAGCTGAAGCGCTACTGGCACCTGGGCGCGACCAGCCAGGACGTGGTCGACTCGGCGTTGATGCACCTGATCACCCCTCGCCTGGCGGCCATCGATGCCTTGCTGGTGCGCTGCCGGGGCGCGGCCCTTGGCCTGATGCGTGATCACGACGAGACGCCGATGGTCGGGCGCACCCTGATGCAGCAGGCATTGCCGATCGCCTTCGGGGTCAAGGTGGCCCAGTGGGCACTGGGCCTTGAGGCGGCGCGGCGTCGTCTGGCGACGATCCTCGAGGCGGGGCTGCCGGTGCAGTTTGGCGGTGCCGTCGGGGTCCATTCGGGGTGGGGTGATCAGGGCCTTGAGCTGATGGAGGCATTGGCCGAGCGCCTGGGCCTTGCCGCGCCGGTGTTGCCGTGGCACACCGATCGTCAGCCCATCCATGCCCTCGCGACGGCATTGGATGCCTGCGCGGGCGCCGCCGAGACACTGGCCCTGGATGTGTCGCTCCTGACCCAGACCGAGGTCGGTGAGGTGGCGGAACCCGCTGCTCCCGGCATGGGCGAGTCGTCATCGATGCCGCATAAGCGCAACCCGGTGCACTGTGCCTTGATGCGCGGCGCGGCGCGTCGGCTGCATGGCCACACCGGGGTGATCCTCTCGGCCACTGCTCAGCCTCTTGAACGGGGCCTTGGTGAATGGCATGCCGAATGGGCCCCGCTGTCCGAGAGCGTGTTGCTGCTCGAGGGCATGCTCGAACACGCCGCTATCTTGCTCGAGGGCCTTGAGGTCAACGCCGAGCGCATGAGCGCCAATATGGCGATCACCGGGGGCGCGATCATGGCCGAGCCGGTGGCGCGCCTGCTGACGCCCTATCTGGGGCCCGAGGCGGCCAAGGCCCTGGCCGCCGAGGCGGCGGAACAGGCCCGCCGACAGGGCACGCGATATGTCGAGGCGCTGGCGGCTGCGCTGACGGATCGCCAGTTGCTCAGCCGCGACGAGGACGGCGATGGGCTTCGCCGCGGCGAACTCGAGAGAGCGACGGACCCAGCCTTATACCTTGGTAGCAGCAAAGCCCAGGTCGAACGCGCGGCTCGCTGGCTGGAGGGGACGTAATCGTCTGAATTAACACTATAAAACGAAGCTTGAAGGGAGCCGGCCGAGTCCGCTCCCTTTTTTTGTGCATTTGACGGCATTTCGAGGGCAGATTATTGTGTTCGTATCACAAACCAAAGTTCGTATAGCGAATTAAGTTGGCCAGAGGCTCCCTGTCGCTATCGAGAACCGTCGAGAACCACACAGAGGCGAACCATCATGGCCGAGATTCTCAGCCTGCATGACGCGGTCGCGCGCTACGTCGAAGACGGCGCGACCGTGGCCATGGAAGGCTTCACGCACCTGATTCCCTTCGCCGCCGGGCATGAAGTCATTCGCCAGGGCCGGCGCGATCTGACGCTGATTCGCATGACGCCGGATCTCGTCTATGACCAGCTGATAGGTGCTGGCTGTGCCAAGAAGGTGATCTTCTCCTGGGGCGGCAACCCCGGCGTGGGATCGCTGCATCGCTTGCGTGACGCCGTCGAGAAGGGCTGGCCGCGCAAGATCGAGATTCTCGAGCACAGCCATGCGGCCATGGCCTGCGCCTTTGAAGCGGGGGCCGCGGGCCTGCCGTTGGCGATTCTGCGCGGTTATGTCGGCAGCGAGTTGCCTAGCGTCAACGACCAGATCAAGTTCATCGACTGCCCCTTCACCGGCGAGCGCCTGGCGGCGGTACCCTCGGTGCGACCGGACGTATCCATCGTGCATGCACAGAAGGCCGATCGCGCCGGCAATGTGCTGGTCGAAGGCATCGTCGGGGTGCAGAAGGAGGCGGTGCTGGCGGCCAAGCACGCCATCGTCACCGTCGAGGAGATCGTCGACGACCTGGCCACCGAGGCCGACTATCACCCCAACGCCTGCATCATCCCGGGCTGGGCGATCGCCGCCATCGCGGTGGCCGAGAAGGGCGCACTGCCATCCTATGCCCACGGCTACTACCCTCGCGATAACCGCTTCTACAAGGAGTGGGACGCGATTGCTCGCGATCGCGACGCTTTCTCTCGCTGGATCAAGGACCATGTGATGAACGGGAGGGATGCCTGATGAGCGCCATCGACACCACCACCGCGTCGGACTACACCGCCGGCGAAATGATGACCGTCACCGCCGCCCGGGCGCTGGAAAACGGCATGACCTGCTTCGTCGGCATCGGCCTGCCGTCGGAGGCCGCCAACCTGGCGCGCCTGACCCACGCCCCCGATGTGGTGCTGATCTATGAATCCGGCACCCTGCAGACCAAGCCCGAGGTGCTGCCGCTGTCGATCGGCGACGGTGAGCTGTGCGAATCGGCACTGACCACCGTCTCGGTGCCGGAAATGTTTCGCTACTGGCTGCAGGGTGGCAAGGTCAACGTCGGCTTCCTCGGCACCGCCCAGATCGATCGCTACTGCAATCTCAATACCACCCTGATCGGCGACTACCAGGCACCCAAGGTGCGTCTGCCGGGCGGTGGCGGGGCCCCCGAGATCGCGACCAACGCCGGCGAGGTCTTTATCACCCTGAAGCATTCGCCCCGCGCCTTCGTCAAGGACGTGGACTTCATCACCACGCTCGGTTTCGGCCGCGACGGCAAGGGCCGCGACAAGGTCCCCCATATCGGCAAGGGCCCGACGCGGGTGATTTCCGATCTGTGCGTGATGAAGCCCGACCCCGACGATCGCGAGCTGACCGTGGTGTCGTTGCATCCGGGGGTGACCCGCGAGCAGGTCCAGGAAGCGACCGGCTGGGAGATTCGCTTTGCCGCGGATCTCGAGACCACCCCGGTACCGAGCGCACGTGAGCTCGAGGTGCTGCGTGAGCTGAAGGCGCGTACCGAGCGCGCTCACGCCGGGCAGTAAGCGCACTCTTCCGGAGCCATCCTGCCGCTCCCGGGTCGCGTAGGCCAACGCGGCGCAAGACGTATAGGGCGCGAGAGGATGGCCACCGTGGTCGCGACGCGAGTGTCGACCACGTCAGACTAGCCGCAGCGGGGAGAGGCGTCGCGCGCCCGACGTGCCCCGCCGCCGATCAGGAGTCGAGCATGACCAACGTCTATCTGTGTCACCCACGGCGCAGCGCCGTGGGCCGCTTTGGTGGCACCCTGGCCAGCGTGCGCCCGGATGATCTGGCCGCCGATATCTTCAAGGCGGTACTGTGCCAGGCACCGGATCTCGATCCGGCGGCCATCGAGGAAGTCTTCATGGGCTGTGCCAACCAGGCCGGCGAAGATAACCGCAACGTAGCACGCATGGCGTCGCTGCTGGCCGGGGTTCCGCCGTCGGTGCCCGGCACCACCATGAACCGGCTGTGTGGCTCCGGCATGGATGCGGTGGGCACCGCCTTTCGCGCCATCAAGGCCGGCGAGATGGACCTGGCGCTGGCCGGTGGCGTGGAATCCATGTCCCGGGCGCCCTACGTGATGGGCAAGGCTGACAGCGCTTTTTCCCGTGGTCAGAAGATCGAGGACACCACCATCGGCTGGCGTTTCGTCAACCCGTTGATGAATAAGGTATTCGATACCCACTCGATGCCCGAGACCGCCGAGAACGTGGCCGAGCAGTTCGGCATTTCCCGGGAAGATCAGGACGCCTTCGCGGTGCGCTCCCAGGACAAGGCCGCCAGCGCCCAGAAGGCCGGCCGCTTCGCCGAGGAAATCGTCGCCATCGAGATCCCCCGGCGCAAGCAGGAGCCGCTGATCTTCGATGCCGACGAGCACCTGCGCCCCGGCACCACGGTGGAGAAGCTCGGCAAGCTGCCGACGCCGTTCAAGGATAACGGCAGCGTCACCGCCGGTAACGCCTCGGGCGTCAACGACGGCGCCGCCGCCATGCTGGTGGCCAGCGAAGAAGCGCTGAAACAGCATGGTCTGACGCCGATGGCACGGATCGTCGGCATGGCCACCGCCGGCGTCGAGCCGCGTATCATGGGCTATGGTCCGGTGCCGGCGGTCAGGCGGTTGCTCGAGCGTACCGGCGTGTCCCTGGACGACATCGACGTTATCGAACTCAACGAGGCCTTCGCCGCTCAGGCGCTCGCCTGCCTGCGCGATCTTGGCCTCAAGGACGATGACCCTCGGGTCAACCCCAATGGCGGCGCCATCGCCCTCGGCCACCCGCTGGGCATGTCCGGCGCGCGGCTGCTGATGACCGCGGCCCACGAGCTGCACAAGCAAGGCAAGCGCTATGCACTGTGCACCATGTGCGTCGGCGTCGGCCAGGGTATTGCTACCCTGATCGAACGAGCCAGATGACGCGCCCAGCCCCCGCGTAGCGGCGACGAAGGCTCCCGCGTCCTATGCCCGCCAATGGAGACTCCTGATGGCATTTGCAACGATCAACAATCGCGTCCTGGCCTATCGGCTGCTCGGCGCAGAGGCCCAGCCGCTGCTGATACTGGGCCATCCGCTCGGCATGAACCAGTCGGTGTGGGACGACGTCCTGCCACGGCTGCTATCGCGCTATCGAGTGCTGACCTGGGATCTGCCTGGCCATGGGGTGAGCGAGCCTTTCGCCGAGCAGAGCGACGTCACACCGGCCGAGCTTGCCGCCGACGTGGTGGCGCTGGCTGAGCTCGCGGGCGCCTCCCGCTTTCACTTCGCCGGTACCTCCATCGGTGGGGTGGTCGGCCAGGCGTTGGTGGAGCACCACCGCGAGCGTCTACTGTCGGTGACGCTGACCAACACCGGCGCCGTCATCGGTAACGCCGAGATGTGGAATACCCGCGCCGCTCGCGTGCGTGAGGAGGGGCTTGGGTCCATGTCCGGTGAGATCGTGCCGCGCTGGTTCGCCAAGGCGGCGTTCGATGCCTCGCCTGCCCTGGGAGCGGGTTGGCGCGTCGCCATGGGGCGTGGCGATGATAACTCCTATGCGCTGTTGTGCGAGATGCTCGGCCGCGCCGATTTCCGCGGCCGGCTCGAAGCCGCGGGGGTGAAGGTCAACCTGCTGGCGGGCCGCGAAGATCTGGCGACGCCGCCAGAGAGCCTGGAAGCGCTCGCCGGCGAGTTTGCCGACGGCGCAGACGCCGCCGCCCCGACGGTCTTCGAGGGCGTCGGTCACGTGCCCTCGGTCGAAGTGCCTGAGCGCTTCGCCGCCTGGTTGCTCGACGCTCTGGCGGTGGACCTTGGCGATGTCGGCGCCCAAGGCGTCGACTACGAGGTCGGCTTGACGACGCGCAAGCAGGTGCTGGGCGAGGAGCACGTGGCTCGTTCCACCGCTAATGCCACCTCCCTCGATGCGCCCTTTCAGCAGATGATCACGCGCCTGGCCTGGGGCGAGCTGTGGAGCAATGACGATCTGACGCGTCGCGAGCGCAGCATGATCACCACCGGCATCCTCGCGGCGCTCGGGCGTGAGGAGTTGACCCTGCATCTGAAGACCGCCCAACGCATCGGCTTGAGCGAGGCAGAACTGCGTCAGGTGCTGATGCACGTGGCGATTTACGGTGGCGTGCCCGCGGCCAATCATGCCTTTGCGCTGGCCAAGGAGCTGGGTTGGGGCACGGGCGACTGAGGGTAGGCCCGGCGCCTTAAGGCGACTAAGCCTGGCAGGCCGCCAGGCTTGCCGGCGCTCGTGCGGCAGTGGTAAAGAGGGCGCCGAGGAGCGCTGCTGGCGTCAGGCGGCTGGCCGATAGTGGCGGTGAATGACGGGGGAGAAGCCCAGGCTTCTTCCCCGTTCGTGTTGTATGGCGTCATCGGTGCCGGACCGCATGACTCGATCGCATGACTCGAGCGCGAGCATCCTCGTGACCCTTGCGGATCTTGCTAGGCTAAATCAGGCAGCGAGTCCTCCAGGGAACCGGAAGCCCTGGACCATGGTCGGTGACAGGAGAGCAGACACGAGGTATTACCATGTGGTGGAAGATTCTGGCAGCGCTGCTGCTTATCGTCGGTGTTGTCGCACCGGCCGGCGCCGAATGGCGCTACGCAAATGACCATCCGGTTTTTGGCGAGTCGCCGACGGCCCTGGCATCGTCCATCTCGGGCGGGCACGATCTAGCCCTGGTCTGTTGGCATGGCGTGCCGACGATCTCGGTGGTGGGGTTCGAACAAAAAACCGGTAGCGACCGGCGCAAGGCCCTGGATGTGGTGGTCGATGGTCTGGGCTTTCGCCTCGAGGCGCTGCATTCTCCCCCCGACGGCGTCTGGTTCGCGCCGGCGCCTTCTCAGCTGATGCGAACCCTCAAGCGTGGCAACGTCGCGGTGGTGCTTCCGATGCAGGCGAGCACCAGCCGTTACTCCCTGGATGGCTCCGCCGAGTCCATCGACCGCATGCTGGCCGCCTGCGAGCGTTAGCGGTCCTGACTCGCCCAGACCCGAGCCGTGGGCAAGGCGGGCGGTCGTCCTCGGCGATCTTTTTTCACGCGGATCCTTTTCATGCTCAATCATCGCATCAAACTGCGCCATCTCAATGCCTTTCTCGAGGTGGCCAAGCGACGCAGCTTCGCCCGGGCCGCCGAGTCGCTGGCCATCACCCAGCCGGGTATCTCGAAGGCGGTTCGGGAGCTCGAGGAAATCGTCGGCGCGGTGCTGTTCGAACGGGGCGTCCAGGGCGTGAGCCTGACCCAGGCCGGATTGACGTTGTTGCGCCACGCGGGACCGGCGATTCGCGCGCTGGAGGAAGGCGTGGGAGCCCTTGCCGATGTCCACGTCGGCCAACGCTGGCTCAGGGTCGGCGCACTCTCGACCGTCGAGAGTCGGCTGCTGCCGGCGGCGATTCAGCGCTGGCAGCTGGAAAGCCAGGGCCAGGAGGTCAGTGTTCGTGTGGTGACCGGCCCCAGTGCCTTCTTGCTGTCGCGCCTGGCCCTCGGCGAGATCGACCTGGTGGTGGGGCGCATGACCGAAGCCAGGGAGATCCGCGACCTGGCCTTCGAACATCTCTATTACGAGTCGCTGCGCCTTGTCGTGCGCGCCGGCCATCCGCTGGATGGCATAGCGCTGGACGATGCCGACCGTCTGGTCGACTTCCCCTGGGCGGTGCCGCCGCACCAGACAACCTTGCGCCAGCAGGTCGAGAGCTTCTGCGTGCGCCACGCCATCGCGGTGCCGACCCCGTGTCTGGAAACCTTGTCGCTGCCGCTGTGTCAGCGGTTCACTCTCGACGGTGACGCCATCTGGGTCGCGCCCTTCGAAGCGGTGGCCGAGGAGCTTGAGACCGGGCGGCTGGTGGAGTTGTCGCTGCAGTTTGAACGCCATGGCGGCTCGGTCGGGCTATGTACCAATACCGCCATGGCCTCGTCCCTGGCTCTGGACGCCTTCTGCGAGAGCCTGCGCCAGGCGGCGGCCGAGCGGCCCCGCTAGCATTGTCGAGCGCGCCTGTATCTGCCGCTGTTGCTCCCTCGCTGCTTCATCGCGCTGCAGCTGCCAGAGTGGCCTGTAAGTGGATGCCTGGCTTGCGTGCCCTGCCGGACGCATCGGGTGGGGTAGGGGCGGGAGCACCATCGCGCCATGTATTTAAGGGGCGCCGGTTGCGGTGGTGCGGGTTGAACGCGAGCAGAAGGGCGCCGTGGGTCGCGCCTGCAGGCACGCCACCTCAGAGTCCGTACACGGTGACATAGAAGTTCTTAGCATCATCCGTATTCTCGGAGGTGTAGGTGATGTCCAGCTTGTTCGTTCCCGCGGGCCCGGTGAACGTCAGCTCGGCGGCACACTCCTGGGCACCCGTCTTTTCGCTGAAATCCGTGGTACGAATGCCTTCAAGGCCCAAGGTGACAGCATTGGCAGCCTGCTGGCCCAGAGACTCGATGAGCTCGTCCTTGGCGATGTCCTTGACCAGGTCTTGCGTCTGGGCATCGGAACATTTCGGTGCACTGTTTCCACATCCCGCCAGCATTAGTGCGCTGAGAACCAAGGGGATGGTGACTGCCTTTTTCATGCGCGAAGGCCTGCTGCGTAGAAGATGATCTGAGCAGTCTATTCAATGGAAAATTCAGGGCTCTTGATGGCAGTCAATGCGCCGGCAATTGGTGCGGTGTCGGGATCGGGAGTGACTGGACCGAGGCGCTCAGCGATCTGTTCTCTCGGGTCTATACCAGAGGCCAGGACGCCGTCTGGCTGGCGCCGTGAGGTACCGTGGAGTTCGATCTCGACCGGGGCACCCTGGTCCGCCTGCCTCTGCATAGTCGTTTGCTGCGCGGCGAGGTGCGCCAGCGGGTCAAGGCCGACGCGTTCATCGATGATCGGTCATAACCATAGGGTTATGGTGTGGCGGCAAGGACTCAATTGGCAGGCCTGCGGCGAGTCGCCACACTCAGGGCATAACGAAAATGACAGCAGCAGCGCATCGAATATCTTCCAATAACGCGCGCTACTTCAATCACCCTGCCAGCCCTGAGAGAGAAGACCATGACCACCCCCCGGCGCTTCGTCGAACGCGACCGCAATGCCCATCCGCCTGCCTATGCCCCCGGCTACAAGACCAGTGTGCCGCGCTCGCCCGGCCAAGCCCTGGTTAGCCTGCAAAGGCCCAGCGTGTCGGAGTTGACCGGCCCCGATTTTCGCAAGCTGAACATGGGACCCCACGACAACGACCTGCTGCTCAACTACCGAGACAGCGAGGACAGCGCGGGTCTGCCCATCGGTGAGCGCATGATCATGTTCGGCCGCGTGGTCGATCAGTTCGGCAAGCCCGTGCCGCACACCCTGGTGGAGATGTGGCAGGCCAACGCCGGCGGGCGTTATCGTCACAAGAAGGATGGCTACCTGGCCCCGCTCGATCCCAACTTTGGTGGCGTCGGGCGCTGCCTCACCGACGACGACGGCTGGTACCACTTTCGTACCATCAAGCCGGGTCCGTATCCCTGGCCCAACGGCATCAATACCTGGCGCCCCGCGCACATTCACGTGAGCGTGATGGGGCCGGCGATTTCCACGCGCCTGATCACCCAGATGTACTTCGAGGGCGACCCGCTGATTCCGATCTGCCCCATCGTCCAGACCCTGAACGACGACGAGGCGGTGCAGACCATGATCGGCCGGCTCGACATGGCCCGCTCCAACCCCATGGACGCCCTGGCCTACCGCTTCGACCTGGTCGTGCGCGGCGAGCTGCAGACCTATTTCGAAAACCAGTAGGCCGCATCACGAAATCGAGAGGCGCTCGCCACAGCGGCCTGCGCCGGCCCTGACCACGAGACGGGCAACCGAATCAGCCTGTCTGGAGCCGTCGGCGACGCCTGACGGCTCCAGGCGCGAGGAGACAAGCATGGAACAACCGAACTTCACGCCTACCGCCGAGTTGATGCTGCGCGAGACAGCCTCACAGACCGCTGGTCCCTACGTGCACATTGGCTTGGCGCTGGATGTCGCCGGCCTACCCGAGCGCGAAGAAGAGATCTGGAACCGGATGGCCGGTGACGGCGCCGATGGCGAGCGAATTGAGGTGGTCGGTCGCGTGATCGATGGCAACGGCGACCTGGTGCGCGATGCGCTGATCGAAGCCTGGCAGGCCGACGGCCGGGGGCAGTATCAGGCCGAGTTTGAACTCAAGGCACCGTTCAACAGTTTCGGTCGCACCGCGACCACGGCGCAGGGCGACAGCGAGTGGACGCTTTACACCGTCAAGCCTGGCGCCATCACCCGCAGCGATGGCAAGACGATGGCTCCTCACATTTCGCTCGCCGTGTTCGCTCGTGGGGTGAACATTCAGCTGCAGACCCGCCTGTACTTCGATGATGAAGCCGAGGCCAACGGGCAATGCCCGGTGCTCAATGCGGTCGAGTCCCCGGCCCGGCGTCAGACACTGATTGCCAAGAAGGAAGCCGGTGACGGCGGCATCCCGCGCTATCGCCTGGACATCATCCTGCAAGGTGACGGCGAGACGGTGTTCTTCGATTTCTGATCGACGAAGACATCGGTGGGTATCGGTGGGTAGGGAGAGGCCACCGCCCGCGACCGACCGCCAATGACCGAGCTTTCAAGCACTTGGTTTCAGGCACCGGGTTTCGAGCACCTGGTTTCGAGTCGCTGGATCGAAGCAATCACTGCAGCGCCGCGGGCCGAAAGGCCCGCGGTGCTTGTGGATTGTGTTCGGGATTCGGCACACAGCAGATGCTTGGGCCAGGCGACGTTCGGTGTGGATACGCTGTCGTAGAGGCACGGATACCAGGAAAACACGTCCCCGCGCGTGAAATCCTCGTCATCTACGCTCTGTACCGCTGCCCGCCAGTCGCTACGAGAGACGCCCGGCGTTGGCGTCTTGCTCAATTGACACCTGTTACGCCTCAGGTTACGGTTTGGGCATGATACGAAGCTTCAAGCACAAGGGGTTGGCCAAGTTCTTTACGACCGGCAGTACCGCCGGTATTCAGGCTGACCATGGCAAGAGGCTCCGCCTCATTCTCGGTCGGCTTCATGCCGCCATCGACGCTCGAGACATGGACTTGCCAGGGCTCAAGCTTCACGAACTCAAGGGCGATCGTATTGGCGTCTGGTCGGTTGCGGTCAGCGGCAACTGGCGCGTGACGTTCATATTCAGCAATGGCGACGCCGAGGTCGTGAACTACGAAGATTATCATTGAGGTATGGCCATGATGATGCACACCCCCCCCCATCCCGGTGAAGTGATAAAAGAGCTTTGTCTCGAGCCACTTGGGCTGACCGTCACGGCGGCGGCCCAGGCACTTGGTGTCAGCCGCAAGACGCTTAGTGCGGTGCTCAACGGTAAGGCGGGTATTAGCCCCGAAATGGCGGTCCGTCTTTCTATCGCCTTCGACACCTCGGCAGAGAGCTGGCTCAATCAGCAGACCCAGTATGAGCTGTGGCATGCCGAGCGGCATCGCCATGAGCTCAAGGTCACGAAGTTATCTGCCTGACCACGGTAGAGTGCTTCCTGCCACCAGGCGCGCCGGTGCTCACGGCTGTCGTCACGACGCACGACGCGGACCGAACGGCCTGGCTCTAGTTACTTGATCCGAGTTACCTGATCCGAGCACCTGATCCGAGCCGCCTGACTCGAACGAGTCGAGTCCCGGTGGTTGTCCTCAGAATGTCCGAGATGTCGAGACAAGACCATGACCATACACCGCATCAACCCCACGCCACGTTGGTCGGATATCACCGTCTTTCAGGGTATTGCCCACTTCGTCGAGGTGGCCGAGGCCGACACCCGCGCCGATATCAAGGGCCAGGTCGGCCAGATATTCGCCCAGGCCGAGGAGTCGCTGGCGAAGGTCGGCAGCGACAAGACTCGTGTCTTGTCCGTGACCATCTACGTGACCGATTTCGCCAATTTCGCGGCGCTCAATGAGGTCTGGGATGCCTGGTTTGCGCCCGGTACCGCGCCGAGTCGCGCCTGCGTCAAGGTCGAACTCGCCAATCCCGAATTGCTGGTGGAGATGGCCTTCGTCGCCGCCGCGGGAAAGGCGTATCAATAGCACCGGTGGTGGTGCGCAGTGGTCTAGTGCAGTAACCCTGCACGGCACATTGGCTGGCCGCTGCTTCGGGGGAGACGAGAACCGGCTGCGCTCAATGCTGCGAAGCGCTGCAGGGTGAGCGCAGGCTGGCAAGAGCCACCCGCTCGCATCATGTCGGGCGATGGGCGGAGTCTGGGCTTCTAGCCCCTGACGCCAAGTCCCAGGCGCCAAGCCCCTGACGTCAAGCGGTGCTGTCGGGGGCAGGTAGCATCGATTCCCGGCCCTGCAGGCGGCAATCAACGAGCCTACGGGTACTTCCCCGTTCGGCGGTTTTCCACCAGCACCTCGAGGATCTCGTTGGCGGCCTTCATGGTCTCGCTCGGTGCCTCGCCCCGGCGCCGGCTGCAGACGATGGGGGAGGTGATGTGCTTTTCGGCCAGGTACAGGTAGCTGATGCCATCCCGGTTCTGGCGCTTGACCTGCTCCGGCACCAGGGTAATGCCGAAGTCGGACACGATCAGGCCTAGTGCCGTCTGCATTTCATGGGCCTCCTGCACCACGTTTACCTTGAGCCCTCGCCGCCGGAACATGCCCAGCACCAGGTCGGCGAGGCTCGGCCGTGGGCTCGCCGGGTACAGAATCAGCGGATACTTCGCCAGTTCTGCCAGGGTCGGCGTGGTGCCATCGAGCGGATGCCCCACCGGAACCGCCGCCATCATCGGCTCTTCGAACAGCACTTCCTGCTCGACCTCGGGGTCGTCGATTCGAAGCCGGCCGAAACCAATGTCGATTCTTCCCGCCTTCAAGGCCTGCACCTGCTCCACCGTGGTCAACTCGGCCAGGGTGAGTTCCACGTTGTCCTTTTGTCGTAATCCACGCACCAGCAGCGGTAACTGCCCGTAGAACACCGAGGGCACGAAGCCGATGCCGAACAGCTCACGGTTGTGGCGGACCAGACGCCGTACGGCGGCGACCGTGGTGTCCAACTTCTCGAGTATCTGAATAGCGTGCTCATAAAAGAGCTGGCCGGCCGGTGTCAGGGTCAATCCGCGTGGCCCGCGAAGAAACAGCTTGGCGCCTATTTCTTCTTCTAACTGGTTGATTTGACGAGTCAAAGGGGGCTGCGCCATATGCAGTCTGGCGGCCGCCTTGGTGATGTTCAGCTCTTCGGCGGTGACGCTGAAGTAGCGTAGGTGGCGTAGCTCCATGATACCTCCAGGGTATGGCGTAGCACCCAAACCATATTGGTTCACGATCCCGGATACAACCAGACTGCATTCAATCGCCGGATCATGGGCATTGCGAGGCGGGGCGTCGATCAGCAAAGCGTTTGGCGTTCGCTGCACGCCCCAGGTCATGTAAGACCAGGCTCACAAAGGTATTCCTTGATCGCTTACGGCAGTCATTCCATTGCGCTTAGCCACGAGTCCCGGAGACGCCATGTCTGTCCTGATTGAATCCATCGAGACGCTGCTGGTCGATCTGCCGACCATCCGACCGCACAAGCTGTCGATGGCCACCATGGCGACCCAGACCATGGTGATTGTTCGGCTGCGCTGCGCCGATGGCGTCGAGGGCATCGGCGAGGCTACCACCATCGGCGGCCTTTCCTACGGGCCGGAAAGCCCCGAGAGCATGAAGCTCAACCTGGATACCTATCTGGCACCGATGCTGGTGGGGCAAGCCGCAGACAACCTGAATGCGCTGATGGCGCGGCTCGACAAGGTCGCCAAGGGCAACACCATCGCCAAGTCGGCGCTGGAGACGGCGCTGTTGGATGCTCAGGGCAAGCGCCTCGGCGTCAGCGTCGCCAGCTTGCTCGGCGGGGCTCGCCACACGCACCTGCCGGTGCTGTGGACGCTGGCCAGTGGCGACACCGAGCGCGATATCGAGGAGGCCGAGCGGCGCTTGAACGACCGCCGCCACCGTGACTTCAAGCTCAAGATCGGAGCCAACCGGTTGGACGATGACGTGCGCCACGTGGCCGCCATCAAGGCAGCGCTTGGCGATCGGGCGAGTGTGCGAGTCGACGTCAACCAGGCCTGGGATGAGCCCACCGCCGTGCGCGGCATCTCGGCGCTGCAAGAGGCCGGAGTGGAGTTGATCGAGCAGGCGACGCCGGCCCACGAGCATGCCGGACTGACCCGGCTCGCCAATCGTTTCGAGGTGGCGATGCTGGCCGACGAAGGCGTCCAGGACAGCCGCGATGGTCTATCGCTGATCCACCACGGTTTCAGCGGCGCCTTCGCCCTCAAGATCGCCAAGAGCGGCGGCCCCCGCGGGGCGCTGTGCCTGGCACACCTGGCCCAGGCCGCCGGTGTCGGTCTCTACGGCGGCACCATGCTCGAGGGCACGATCGGCACCGTCGCCTCCTTGCACGCCTGGGCCACGCTGCCGGAAATGACCTGGGGCACCGAGATGTTTGGCCCGCTGCTGTTGACCGACGACATCGTCACCCGGCCGCTGACCTTCAGCGAGTTCGGGGTCACGCTGCCAGGCGGCCCGGGGCTTGGCGTCAGCCTCGACGAAGACAAGCTCAGGGAATATGCCCGCCGCTAGGTCGGCAGCCCTGAACCACACGCCAAGCGCCCAGATCGAGCGCCCAGACCAAGCGCCCAGATCGAGCCTAGCGCCCCGAGACCAGGGGCCACCGAACCCGAGGAGAACCGAGATGCTGTTCCAAGTGGAAATGACCGTGAAGCTGCCGACCGACATGCCCGCCGAGCGCGCGGCGCAGATCAAGGCCACCGAGAAGGCCTACTCCCAGGACCTGCAGCGCTGCGGCAAGTGGCGCCATCTGTGGCGCGTGGCCGGCAGCTACTCGAACGTCAGCATCTTCGACGTCAAGGACAACGCCGAGCTGCAGGAGCTGGTCTCGAACCTGCCGCTGTTCCCTTACATGGACATCCAGGTCAAGCCGCTGTGTCGCCACCCGTCATCGGTGCGTGACGACGACAGCTGAGTTAACGCCGCCCTGGCAGTCAGGGCGTAGCCGCTCGCAAGAGCCTCCTGCGGGGGAGGGCCCCGCGCCATGTGTTTGTCGACAAGCGCTACCGAGTGAACAGGTGTTGCCACAACGAGCGTTTTCGGCAGCGGCAACATCGCTAGCAGAGCACCGCTAGCAGCACACGACTCGCAGCACACGACGAGATAACCAAGAAGAAAAACAACCACCACGCCACACCGTGAGGATAGCGACATGAATAGCGCCAACGATAACAGCAGCATGCCGGCCGCCGGGGCCCAGCGCATCTTCGATACCCCCGAGGTCCAGGATTTTCTTAACGCCGTCAGCGGCTTCGACAAGAGTGCCGGCAGCGAACGGGCCAAGGAAATCATCCATCGCCTGCTGTCCGACATCTACAAGCTGGTCGATGACTTCGACGTCAGTCCCGAGGAGTTCTGGCAGGCGGTGTCGGTGCTCAATGCCCTTGGCAAGGACACCCAGTTTGGCTTGCTGGCCCCGGGGCTTGGCTTCGATCATTACCTCGACATGCGCATGGACGCCCGTGACGAGGCGCTCGGCCTTGCCGGCGGTACGCCGCGGACCATCGAAGGCCCGTTGTACGTGGCCGGTGCTCCGGTCAGCGAGGGCGAGGCACGCATGGATGATGGCAGCGATACCGAGGCCGAGGTCATGTGGCTGACGGGCCAGGTACGCGATACCGATGGCAACCCCATCGCCGGCGCCCAGGTCGAGATCTGGCATGCCGACAGCAAGGGCAACTACAGCTTCTTCGATCCGTCCCAGGCCGACTATCACCTGCGTCGCACCATCCTGGCCGACGCCGAGGGTCGCTACCGCGCACGCAGCATCATTCCTTCCGGCTACGGCTGCCCGCCGGACAGCCCGACCCAGCAGGTGCTGGATCTGCTCGGCCGTCACGGTCAGCGTCCCGCACACATTCACTTCTTCGTCTCGGCCCCCGGGCACCGCCACTTGACCACCCAGATCAACCTGGCCGGCGACCCCTATACCTTCGATGACTTCGCCTTCGCGACCCGTGAAGAGCTGGTGGTCGATGCCTCGCGCGTCGAGGACGCCGACAAGGCGCGTCAGCGCGGCATCGATGGTCCGCATACCGAAGTGGTGTTCGACGTCGAGCTGGCAGCGACCGAGGCCGCCGATCTGCAGGACCGTCACAAGCGCCCGCGGGCCCTCGAAGACGCCTGATTTCCCCCTATCCGATGACTTCCGCGGCCAGGGCGTGACTGCCAAGGCCCGGGGAGACTCACGCTGGCACCGACGGGGTTCGCCCTCTGTGTGCCGAGTGATGAAGCAGGAGACCGATCATGACTAGCAACCTCGACCGTATCGAAGCTCGCGTCCGTGGCGCCGTTGTCGACGACCCCGAAGCCGGCGTCTTTCGCTGCCATCGCAGCATGTTCACCGACCCCGAGTTCTTCGAGCTCGAGATGAAGCATGTATTCGAAGGCAACTGGCTGTTCATGGCCCACGAAAGCCAGATTCCCGAGCCCGGCGACTATTTCACGCTCAACATGGGGCGTCAGCCGGTCGTCATCACACGTGACAAGGAAGGCCAGCTGCACGCGCTGATCAATGCCTGCGCCCACCGTGGCGCGACCATCTGTCGGCGCAAGCGTGGCAACAAGGGCACCTTTACCTGCCCGTTCCATGGCTGGACCTTTAAGAACGATGGTCGTCTGCTCAAGGCCAAGAACGAGAAGAACGGCGCCTATCCGGAAGGCTTCAAGCAGGAAGGCTCGCACGATCTCAAGCAGGTGCCGGTGTTCGCCAACTACAAGGGCTTCCTGTTTGGTAGCCTCAGTGACGACGTGATGCCCCTGGAGGAATACCTCGGCGAGACCATGAAGGTCATCGACAACATCGTCGATCAGGCGCCGGAAGGGCTCGAAATCCTGCGTGGCACTTCGTCGTACACCTACAGCGGCAACTGGAAGCTGCAGGCCGAGAACGGGGCCGATGGCTACCACGTCAGCACCGTGCACTGGAACTACGCCTCGACCATGGACCGTCGCAACTACGACGAGGGTGGCACCAAGGCGGTGGACGCCGACGGCTGGTCCAAGGCCAAGGGCGGTTTCTACTCCTACGAGAACGGCCACATGATGTTGTGGACCCGCCTGTTGAACCCTGAGGTGCGCCCGGTTTATAGCAACAAGGAGTGGATCGAGAAGGAGCTTGGCGAGGCGCGGGCCGACAATATCGTCAACCAGACCCGCAACCTGTGCCTGTACCCCAACGTCTATTTGATGGACCAGTTCTCGACCCAGATCCGGGTGCTGCGACCGCTTTCCGTGGACAAGACCGAGGTCACCATCTACTGCTTCGCGCCCAAGGGCGAGTCCGCCGAGAATCGCCGGGTACGCATTCGTCAGTATGAGGACTTCTTCAACGTCAGCGGCATGGGAACGCCGGACGATCTGGAGGAGTTCCGCGGCTGCCACAACGGCTACCAGGGCGCCATCGCCGAGTGGAACGACCTGTCGCGCGGTGCCAAGCAGTGGATCGACGGCGCCGACGAGGACGCTCAGGCCATCGACATGAAGCCGCTCAAGAGCGGGTCCTCCCCCGAGGACGAGGGACTCTACGTGCTGCACCACCAGCACTGGGTCGAGGAAATGCTGCGCGCGATCGACAAGGAACGCCGTCAGTTCATCGCCGTTGAGCCCGCTACCCAGTCGGCTTGAGTGCCACGTCCAGAGGAGGAATCGTCATGTCCATCAGCTACCACGATATTCAAGGCTTCATCTACCGCGAAGCGCGCCTGCTCGACGACCGCCAGTGGGACGAGTGGCTTGAGTGCTACAGCAAGAAGGCGGTGTTCTGGATGCCTTGCTGGGACGACGACGACACGCTCGTCGACGACCCGCAGTCCGAGATCTCGCTGATCTACTACCCCAACCGCGAAGGGCTCGAGGATCGCGTCTATCGGATCAAGACCGAACGCAGCGGGGCGAGCACGCCGGAGCCGCGCACCATCCACCAGATCACCAATCTGGAGGTGCTCGAAGAAAACGGCGACACGCTCAAGATTCGCTTCAACTGGCATACGCTTGCGCACCGCTACAAGCAGACCGACGGCTATTTCGGGGTGTCTTTCTACACCCTGGACGTCAGTGGTGAGCAGCCCGTGATCACCGAGAAGATGGTGCAGCTCAATAACGATTACATCCACCAGGTCATCGACGTCTACCACGTCTGATCTCGGTGGGAGGAAATGAGTGGGAGAACGACCATGAGTTACTCCATCGCACTGAACTTCGAGGATGGTGTCTCGCGCTTCATCGAGTGCAACGAGGGCGAGACGGTTCTCGATGCCGCCTATCGCCAGAAGGTCAACCTGCCGATGGATTGCTCCGACGGCGTCTGTGGTACCTGCAAGGGCCACTGTGAGCAGGGCGACTTCGACCTGGGTGACGAGTATCTGGAAGAGGCGCTGTCGGAGGAGGAGCGCCACGAGGGTCAGGTGCTGACCTGCCAGATGGTGCCGTCGTCGGACTGCGTGATTCAGGTGCCGGTGGCCTCGACCCTGTGCAAGACCGAGGTCGGCAAGCGCACCGCGACCGTGTCGGCCGTGGCTCCCCTGTCGGACGACAGCATCGAGCTTGCCATCGATATCGAAGGCGACGCCTTGGGCTTTCTGCCTGGGCAGTATGTGCACCTGGAAGTGCCAGGGGCAGGCGCGCACCGCAGCTACTCGTTCAGCTCCTTGCCGGGCGATTCCCGCGCCAGCTTTCTGATTCGCAACGTACCGGGCGGGCTGATGAGCGGCTACCTGGGTGACACGGCCAAGCCAGGCGATCAGATGGCAGTGACCGGTCCCATGGGCAGCTTCTATCTGCGTGCCATCCAGCGTCCGATCCTGATGCTGGCGGGCGGCACGGGGCTGGCGCCCTTTCTGTCGATGCTCAAGCAGCTGTCGGAGGCCGGCTGCGACCAGCCGATTCACATGATCTATGGCGTGACCAAGGACGATCATCTGGTCAAGTGCGAGGAGCTGGACGCCGCGCGTGACGCGATCGCCGACTTCGACTACGTCACCGTGGTCGCCGACGAGGACAGCGCCCACCCACGCAAGGGCTACGTCACCCACCACATGGATGACGGCAAGCTGCATGGCGGCGATGTAGATGTCTACCTGTGCGGCCCGCCGCCAATGGTGGATGCGGTGCTCAAGCACTTCGATCGCCAGGGCATCAAGCCGGCAAGTTTCCACTACGAGAAGTTCACGCCCAACTGATCGCCGCAGGCTTCGGCCCCGGGCCGCGAGAGGCCGGCGCCTCAAGACCCTGGACCAGGGATGGTCACCAGGCGCCAAGCGCGCCGGGACCTGTCAGTCAGCCGACAGAACAAGACCGCGAACAAAACGATAACAAACATAACCTGACGAGATTCGACCATGACAGATCACACCCATTCCGTCGTTGTTCCACCCGCTGCCAGCCCCCTGAAACGCGCCATCGGCGTCGCCGGACTGGCCCTGGTCACGGGCACCATGTCCTCCGCCGCCCTGGCCGAACACAGCGTCAAGCTCGGCCTGATGCTGCCCTATTCCGGTACCTACGCGGCCCTCGGCGAATCGATCACCAACGGGCTCAAGCTTGCCATCGACCAGGAAGGTGGCAGCCTCGGCAGCCACCAGGTCGAGTACGTCGAGCTCGACTCCGAGGCCGACCCATCCAAGGCGCCCCAGAACATGAGCCGTCTGGTCAAGGGTGAGGGCGTCGACGTGGTCATCGGCCCAGTGCACTCGGGCGTTGCCATGGGCATGTTGCGAGTGGCCAAGCAGACCGGTGCCATCACCATCATTCCCAACGCCGGGCTCGAAGCCGCCACCAATCAGCTGTGCATGCCCAACGTGTTTCGCACCTCATTCAGCATGTGGCAGAACGCCTACCCCATGGGCCAGGTGGTCTACGACCAGGGCCATCGCAAGGTCGTCACCATCACCTGGGACTATGCCGGCGGCAAGGAAGACCTCGCCGGGTTCGAGCAGGCCTTCAATGAGGCCGGAGGCGAGATCATCCAGCAGATCCTGGTGCCGTTTCCGAGCACCGAGTTCCAGACCTACCTGGCCCAGATCGCCAGTCTCGAACCTGACGCCGTCTATACCTTCTTCGCCGGTGGTGGCGGGGTAAGCTTCGTGCGCGACTACGCAGCGGCCGGGCTCAACACCAGCATTCCGCTGTTCGGCTCGGGCTTTCTGACCGACGGCAACCTGGCCGCACTGGGCGATGCCGCCAACGGCGTGCAGACCACCATGCACTATGCCGAGACCCTGGATACGCCGCAGAACGACGCCTTTGTCAGCGCCTATCAAGAGGCCTATGGCGAGGCGCCGGACACCTACGCGGTGCAGGGCTTCGACGCCGGCAAGATGTTGAGTGCCGCCTACTCCTCCCTCGACGGGGAGGCCGATCGCGAGGCATTGATCGCGGCACTGGAGGCGGTGGAGCTCGACAGCCCACGTGGCCCGGTCAGCTTCTCCGCGTCTCACCACCCCATCCAGAACGTCTACCTGCGCGAGGTGAAGGACGGCGAACATCACGTCAGCGCCATCGCCAGTGAGCAGCTGGAAGTTCCCGATAGCGGCTGCGCGATGAAGGGTTGATCCCCACTTGCGCGTTTGACCGGACCCGGCACCCGCTCGGTGGCCGAAGGGCCGCCGGGCATGAACGGCGGCCCTTGGCGTCAGGGGCACGGGCTTCGGTTGTCGCCTACTGCTTAACGCGTTTCGCGTGAAGCCCTCGTCACAGGAGCCATCTCATGGATCTTGCCTTCTTCGGGGTTCAGCTGCTCAACGGCCTGCAATACGGCCTGTTGCTGTTCCTTATCGCCAGTGGCCTGACGCTGATCTTCGGCATCATGGGCATCATCAATCTGGCCCATGGCGCCATGTACATGATCGGCGCCTATCTGGCCTTCGATCTGACCCAGCGCCTGGGCAACTTCTGGCTGGCGATTGCGATCGCCGTGCCTATCGCCGTGGCACTGGGGCTTGTCATCGAGCGTTTGTTTCTCGATACCCTCTATCGGCGCGACCACCTCTACCAGGTGCTGCTGACCTTCGGCCTGATCCTGGTGCTCAACGAGGCCCAGCGCATCATCTGGGGCGGCGACGTGCACTCGGTCGCGTTGCCCGAGCCCTTTACCGGCTCCATCGCCCTGACCGACAACCTGCAGTATCCGGTCTATCGGCTGTTCGTGGCGGCGGTATGCCTGGCGCTCGCCGGGGCCATCTACTGGGTCATCCGCCACACCCGGCTCGGCATCATCATTCGTGCCGGCGCCGTCAACCGCGAGATGGTCGAAGGCCTTGGCATCAACATTCGCACCCTATTCACCCTGATCTTCAGCGTCGGCGTGGCACTTGCCGCCTTCGCCGGCATGATGGCGGCGCCGATCTCGTCGATCGCCCCGGGCATGGGAGACAGCATTCTCATCACCTGTTTCGTGGTGGTGGTTATCGGTGGCATCGGGTCGATCAAGGGGGCCTTCTTCGGTGCGCTGCTGATCGGCATGGCGGAGACCTTCGGGCCGGTGCTGGTGCCGAGTCTTGCCAGCATGCTGATCTACCTGATCATGGCGCTGGTGCTGCTGATCAAACCGCGCGGGCTATTCGCCTGAAGGAGACCGTCATGTTGCACAGATATCCTAAGCGCGTGCTGGTGCTGATGCTGGCCCTGCTCGCCCTGATGATTGCCTATCCGGCCTGGGGGCCGGCGGTATTCGGCGATTCCAGCGCCTTCTTCATGGAAAAACTGACCCTGATGCTGATCTTCTCGCTGTTCGCGGTGAGCCTCGATCTGTTGGTCGGCATCCTGGGACTCGTCAGCCTCGGTCATGCGCTGTTCTTCGGTATCGGCGCCTACACCCTGGCCATGGCCAGTCCCGATTTTAGCCCGGCATCGATGTGGTGGATGTTGCCGCTGGTGATGGCGGTGTCCGGGGGAGTGTCGGTGGTGGTGGGGCTGCTGGTGCTGCGCACCAAGGGCATCTTCTTCATCATGACCACCCTCGCCTTCGGCCAGATGCTGTTCTATTACATCAGCACCGCAAGCTTCACCGGCGGCACCGACGGCGTCTTCATCATGTTCCGCCCAAGCCTTGCCATCGGTAGCGCCGATGGGGCGTCGCCGCTGATCAATCTGGATGATCCACTGACGTTCTTCTATTTCTGCCTGACGCTGCTGGTCGTCGTTTACCTGTTCCTGCGCTGGCTGACCCGGTCGCACTTCGGCCAGGTGCTGGATGGCATCCACGACAACGAGCATCGTATGCAGGCACTCGGCTACGCGACCACCGGCTACAAGCTGATCGCCTTCGTTATCGCCGCCATGATCGCTGCCGTGGCGGGTATGCTGGCGGCCATGCAGTACGGTTTCGCCAACCCGGCCCAGCTCGGCTGGCACCATTCCGGTGAAGTGCTGATGATGGTCATCCTCGGCGGCATGGGCACGATCTTCGGGCCGATTCTCGGCGCCTTCGCCTACGAGCTGTTGCTCTACTTCTATGAGCACCTGACGCCGCATTGGCCGATTCTGATGGGCCTGACCATCATCCTCGCCGTGCTGGTACTGCCCAAGGGCATCGCCGGGTTGATGCTGCATCCTCCTCGTCGCTCGCGGGCCAGCGGGCTCAAGGACACAACGCTCGTCGAGCGTCTGACGCCCAAGGCCGGTGATCCCTCGACGTCGCCGCGGCCCACTGCCAAATCCTCGCCAGGGAGGAGCTCCTCATGAGTGCCGTCAGCGCAAGTGCTAGGGCCACGTCCGCGCCGTCGTCGTCAGCGTCAGCGGCGAAAAGCCAGGCGCCAATGCTTCAGACCCGCGGCCTGACCCGTAGCTTCGGCGGTCTGCTG
>Ga0114954_1000087_pt1 | contig 33535 bp, 30 predicted proteins | sample Porto_4metaG_FD_87299 | JGI IMG/M metagenome (GOLD analysis project Ga0114954, IMG submission 87299) | Marine algal microbial communities from Porto, Portugal - Porto_4 metaG | ecosystem: Host-associated > Algae > Red algae > Unclassified | place: Portugal: Porto | collected 2015-02-02
CCGCCTTTCCAGGCGCTCAGACGCAGCCGGTCGGCGACCAGCAACTCATCGATGAAGGTGCTGTGATGGCGCACCCGGTACTCGCCCCCCAAGGCGCCGTACTCGTTGCCGATTATGTGAAAACTGTGGGGATCGCAGGTCACGATGGTCTGGAAGCGATAGCGTGCCAGGGTCGCGATATTGGCCTTGGCCAGGCGCTGGAAGGTCGCCTCGTCCCCCAGGCGACGGGCCACGTCACCGCTGTCGCGCTCCTCATCGCCGAGCACCGCAAAATCCACGTCGGCCGCTCTTAGCACCTTGACCAGGGCCCTGAGGGTGCGCTGGTTGCGCATGTCAAAGGCACCATCGCCAAGCCATAGCAGCACGTCCACCTGCCCAAGATCGCGCATCACCGGCAGGTTCAGGTCGGCGGCCCAGTGCATTCGCGAGCCCGGCGCGAACCCGCCCGGGTTGTCGGTGGCGATCAGGTTGTCGAGCACCTCGGCGCCCTTGCCCGGGGTCTGGCCCCGCTCCAGGGTCAGGTAACGGCGCATGTCGACGATCGCATCGACATGCTCGATCATCATCGGACACTCCTCTACGCAGGCGCGACAGGTGGTGCAGGACCACAGCGTCTCGGCGTCCAGCAAGGCCCCGCCGGCCTCCACCACGATGGGGCCCTGGGGCTCGCCGCGATGCTCGCCGACCGGTTTGCCGGGATACGCCGAGCCGGCGTAGCCCGCGTCGCCGGCGCCGGTCATGCCGAGCACCATGTCCTGAATCAGCTTCTTGGGATTGAGCGGTTGGCCGGCGGCGAAGGCCGGACACACCGCCTCGCAGCGCCCGCACTGCACGCAGGCATCGAAGCCCAGGCGCTGGTTCCAGGTGAAGTCTTCCGGCGTCGCAACGCCGAGCGGCGACGCCTCCACGCCAGCGTCCAGGTCGAGATCCAGCGCCTTGAGTGCGGTGGAGCGGGGAGTCTTGCCGGCCCGCTCGCTGGCCCTGGTCGAGAAGCGCTCACTGCGGCGATGGAAGGCCAGATGCAAGGCGCCGGCAAAGGCGTGCTTCATCGGCCCACCCCAGGTCATGCCGAACACGAGTTCCGCCATGCCCAGCGTCACCCCCACCAGCAGTATCGCCGCCAGCAGCCACCCCAGCACGCCGGACACCAACCCTTGAGGCAACAGGTTCAGTGTCATCAGACTGAGCACGAAGACGCTGGCGGAGAACACCTGCAGGCTCCTGGGCAGGCGCATCCATGGCCCGCGCGAGAGCCGCGCCGGCGGGTGGCGACGCCGGCGGGCGACCAGGCGTGCGCCAAGGAACATGGCCGCGCTTGCCGCCAGCATCAGCACGCCGAGCACCGCCTCCAGCGCCGTCGGCAGCGGCAACAGGACGATCACGCTCATCAGCACCATGGCGGCCACGAAGCCACCGGCGGTGGCGACATGGGTATTGGCAAAGGCCTTGTCCCGGGCCACCACGTGGTGAAGATCGACCAGGTAGCGGCGCGGCATGGCGGCAAGGCCGGCGATCATGGCGACCTTCGCAGGCCGCCCGCGGCGCCAGAGGGCGGCGCGCCGCAGCCCTCCCACCAGGGCGAGGGCCAGCAGCGACAGGATCAACATGGGGAGGATGGTGCTGAGCATCGACAGGTCCCTCCACAACGCCTCGGGCCCAAGCCCGAGGCGTTGGATAAGAGCCGCACACGGTAAGCTCGCAGCGGCACGCCCCGACACCCGCGATAGGCATCGACGGGGGCCATGGGCGGCACGCACCGCGTTGGGCTTACGGCGTACCGCTGGGGTTCAAACGTCCTTGCACAGGCGCAGGGCGTCGTAGATGGCGGCGTGAGTATTACGCGGCGCCGTGCAGTCGCCGAGGCGAAACAGTACGAAGCCGCCCGGCCCCACCTGGTCGAGACAAGGCTGCGCCTTGGCGGCGTACAGTGCCTCGATGTCGACCTGACCACGGTTGCGCGACTCGCCCTTCAGCGCCAGGTACAACGCCTCGTCCGGCCTGACGCCGTTTTCGACCACGACCTGATCGACCACGCGCTCCTCCTGAACGCCGGTGTACTCGTTCTCGAGCACCGCCACCAGGCTCTCGCCCTCGCGGTAGACCCGATGCAACATCAGGTCCGAGGTCATGATCACCTCTTTTTCGTAGAGGCTGCGGTAGTAGGTCGGGAAGGTCGTGCCGCCCACCGCCGCACCGGGCTTGATATCGTCGGTGACGATCTCGACCTTGGCGCCCTTGTCGGCCAGATAGTCCGCCGCGGAGACCCCGGAAAATTCGCAGATGGCATCGAACACCAGCACGTTCTTGCCCGGCGTCACGCGCCCGGACAGCACGTCCCAGGTGCTCACCACCAGGCTCTTGGCGGGGTCGGGATCGTAGCCCCAATCGGGATACTGAGTCAGAAACGGCTGCCCCCCGGTGGCCAGCACCACAAGCTCCGGGCGCAGGTCCTGGATCGTGGCGACATCGGCGTGGGTGCCGAGGCGCAGATCGACCTTGAGCCGGGCAAGCTCGAGCTGGTACCAGCGCGTGATGCCGGCGATCTGGTCGCGGCTTGGCGCCCGGGCCGCCAGGCTGATCTGCCCGCCGAGGGCCTCGGCGGCCTCGAACAGCGTCACGTCATGGCCACGCTCGGCCAGCACCCGCGCCGCCTCCATGCCGCCCGGCCCTCCACCGACTACCACCGCGCGGCGCTTGGGGCCGTCGCTCGGGCTGAGCTCGTGGGGCAGGCCCATGTACTCCCGGGACGTCGCCGCATTCTGGATACACAGCACGTCCAGCCCCTGGTACTGACGGTCGATGCAGTAGTTGGCGCCGACGCACTGCTTGATCTGGTCGATCTGGCCCATCTTGATCTTGGCGATCAGATGAGGATCGGCGATATGCGCCCGGGTCATCCCCACCAGATCGACGTAGCCGCCCTCGAGGATACGATTGGCCTGGGTCGGGTCCTTGATGTTCTGGGCATGGATCACCGGCACGCTGACCACGTCCTTGATGCCCGCGGCCAGGTGCAGAAATGGCTCCGGCGGGTAGGACATGTTGGGAATGACGTTGGCCAGCGAGTTGTGGGTATCGCAGCCCGAGCCGATGACGCCAAAAAAGTCCACCTGGCCGGTGGCATCGTAGTAGGCGGCGATGGCCTTCATGTCGTCATGATTCAGGCCATCGGGGTGAAACTCGTCGCCGCAGATGCGCATGCCGACGACGAAGTCGTCGCCGACCTCGGCCCGAACCGCCTTGAGCACCTCGAGGCCGAAGCGCATGCGATTCTCGAAGCTGCCACCCCACTCGTCCTCACGCTTGTTGACCCGAGGGCTCCAGAACTGATCGATCAGGTGCTGGTGCACGGCGGACAGCTCGACCCCATCGAGCCCCCCTTCCTTGGCTCGCCTGGCGGCCTGGGCGAAGTCGCCGATGATGCGCCAGATCTCCTCGTCCTCGATGGTCTTGCAGGTCGAACGGTGGACCGGCTCACGGATGCCTGACGGCGACATCAGCGTCGGCCAGTCGAAACCGTCCCAGCGCGAGCGTCGGCCCATGTGGGTAATCTGGATCATGATCTTGCCGCCGTGGCGGTGCACCGCGTCGGCCAGGTTCTGAAAGTGCGGGATGATGCGGTCGGTGGACAGGTTCACCGAGCTCCACCAGGCCTGGGGACTGTCGATGGAGACCACCGAGGAGCCACCGCAAATGCACAGACCACAGCCGCCCTTGGCCTTCTCCTCGTAGTACTTGACGTAGCGCTCGGTGGTCATGCCGCCATCGGTGGCGTAGACCTCGGCGTGGGCGGTGCTGACCACCCGATTGCGGATGGTCTGGCTGCCGATCTGGATCGGCTCGAAAATCGCGTCGAAGGCCATGATGAGACTCCTCGGTCGAAAAGATCAGGCCCCGGGGGCCGGCGAGTCGCTGGCGCGCAGCGGGTGCACCTCGAAACGGCCAACATTGCAGCCAGCCTCGGCCCCGCTCTGGGTCTGGCGCGCCGCGGTGCGAAGGCTCGCCCCCTGCGCGGCGAGAATCTGGTCCACGGCACCGGCAAACCAGCCAGTGAACATGTACTCGACCTTGCGCCCGACCTTGCCCAGTTGATAGACGAAGGCACTGTGCTCCAGGCGCACGCTGGCGGTGCCGGCCTCGAGGTCGATCGCCTCGGTGATGAAGCGCCCCCAGCCGCGCTGGGACAGCCGCGTCATGTAATGCTCGAAGACCGCCGCCCCCTCGAGGCCGTGCAACTCGGCCTCCTTCTCGCACCAGTGCCAGGCGCTCTTGTAGCCGGCGTGGTAGAGAATCTCGGCGTAGGCATCCGCGCCCAGCGCCTCTTCCACCGCGACATGGTTGTTGATGAAGAAGTGGCGCGGCACGTACAGCATCGGCAAGGCGTCGGTGGTCCAGACGCCGGTCTCGACGTCCACTTCGATGGGCAGTTCAGGGGCCATCTTGGTCACGGTGTTACCCTCAAGATCGTTGTTATTGATTCGGCCTGGCGCTTGGTGTCCTGCGCCGGTTCGCTAGCGCTCGGCACGCGGCTTACTCGCCCCACACATCCTTGAGCACCCGCACCCAGTTCTCGCCCATGATCTTGCGTACCTGGCTCTCGCTCATGCCGCGCCTCAAAAGCGCCTCGGTGAGGTTGCCGAACTCGCCGATGGTGCGAATGCCCTTGGGATTGATGATCTCGCCGAAGCGGGTCAGGCGGCGGGCGTAGCCCTTGTCGTGGGTCAGCCATTCGAAGAAGCCCTGGTCCTGGCCCTGGGTGAAGTCGGTGCCGATGCCGATGGCGTCCTCGCCGACGATATTCATCACGTACTCGATGGCCTCGACATAGTCGTCCACCGTGGCGTTGACCCCGGCGCGCAGGAAGGGGGTGAACATGGTCACGCCGACGAAGCCGCCGTGATCGGCGATGAACTTGAGCTCATCGTCGGACTTGTTGCGCGGGTGTTCCTTGAGCCCCGACGGCAGGCAGTGGGAGTAGCACACGGGCTTGGCCGACTCGAGAATCACCTCGCGGGAGGTGTTGGAGCCGACGTGGGACAGATCGCACATCACCCCGACCCGATTCATCTCAGCGACGATTTCACGGCCAAATCCGGACAGGCCGCCATCGCGCTCATAGCAGCCGGTGCCGACCAGGTTCTGGGTGTTGTAGCAGAGCTGCACGATGCCAACGCCCAGGCGCTTGAAGATCTCGACATAGCCGATCTGATCCTCGAAGGCGTGGGCATTCTGAAAGCCGTAGATGATGCCGGTCTTGCCCTCCTGTTTGGCGCGGCGAATATCCGCCGTGGTGCGCACGGGGAGCACCAGCTCACGGCAGTCGTCCATCAGGGCATTGCACGACACGATATTGTCCACCGTGGCCTGAAAGCCTTCCCACACCGACACCGTGCAGTTGGCCGCGGTCAACCCGCCGAGGCGCATGTCCTCGAGCAGTTCGCGGTTCCACTTGGCGATGACCAGGCCATCGATCACCGTGGCCTCCCGGTGCAGCGCACCGGCATCGACCGACGAGGTCTCGGTGGCAACGGCGGGGGCGTGGCTCGTCGCGCGGCTATCCAGAGTCGTACTCATCGCAATCCTCCTGTCGGCTGGCTGGGCCCTCGAGCCGGTCAGAGCTGACGCCAGCTCCGGCCTGTCGTGGGTATGCCGGCAGCATAGCCCCGGGCCCCGGGGCCCCGACGCCTGATTGCGACGGTGAGAATTCCAAAAGCGTCATCGCCTGCCTGAGGGCGACATCCCGGCCTGTCGTCGCCTCCCACGCCTCGTCGCACGAGTCGGATCGCGTAGCCCTTGAAGACCGCCTGATCCCACGGTCTTGGGTCAACGGTCCTGGATAACGAACCTGGCCAGAAGCCTTGCCCAGCGCGCGGTGATCAGACAGCCAAGGGCCCCGCCGGAAGGATTCCGTGCGGGGCCCAGGTAAGGACGCGTGCCCTGGAAATCTCCGGGGCTATCGACCGCGCTTAAAGCCGCTCGAGATAGCCGCGTCCGAGATTATTCATCTGACGCTGGATCCAGGCCGCCCGGTTGGCGGTCCGCGGCCCCGGATTCGACGCACTGCGCTCGCGCGGGTTGGGCAGCACCGCCGCCAGGCGAGCCGCCTGACTGGCGCTCAGCTGGTCGGCGCCGACACCAAAGTAATGACGACTAGCGGCTTCCAGGCCAAACACCCCCGAGTCGAACTCGACGATATTGAGGTACACCTCGAGGATGCGCTCCTTGGGCCACAGCACCTCGAGCAGCACGGTGAACCAGGCCTCGAAGCCCTTGCGCACCCAATCGCGCCCGGTCCACAGAAACAGGTTCTTGGCGGTCTGCTGGGTAATGGTGCTCGCGCCTCGCAGCGAGCCACCGTTCATGCCCTGCTCGATGGCGCGCTTGAGCTCGGTGAAATCGAAACCGTAATGGTCGGGGAAGCGCTGGTCTTCTGCGGAGATCACGGCAAGCTTGGCGTTATCCGAGAGCTCCTCCCAGGGGCGCCAGCGCTGCTGAATATCGAGCGGCTCACCGGAGAACCAGGACTCCACCTCGCGCTCCAGCATCACCGTCGAGCCGAACACCGGCAAGAAACGAAACACCAAGACGAGCACTACGGAGAGCGCAACGAAGCCCAGCGCCAGGCGAACGAGCCAGCCAAGCGCGGGGCGCCACCAGTCAGTCATGAAGGGGTCCGGGCCAGAGAGTTCGTCGCAGTATACCAAGGCCTGGGCGACTTGCCGTTGGCGAGAGCGATATCTGCCCGGTGGCGGATCCACGCTCTCGCGACGGCTAGTGCTTCAGCGGCGCCACCCTGAAGCTGCCGTAGGTCGGCTCGCCCCGGGCCCGATCGAGCGCGGCCATGGCCCGGGAGATGGGCTCTCCCCCTTGACCGGTCGCCAACAGTGGCGTCGGCGGCAGATTCGCCACCCCCGACACCGGCGCGAAGGCACTCCAGCCTTGACGTTCCTCCCTCGGCGGCCGGCCAAAGGTTTCGCGGTAGCACTTGGAGAAGTGAGGCGTCGAGACGAAGCCACAGGCGGAGGCGATATCGATGATCGACAAGGATGTCTGCTTGAGCAATTGACGTGCCCGGTTAAGACGCAGCCTCATGTAATAGCGCGATGGCGAACAATGCAGATTGCGCTGAAACAAACGCTCGAGCTGGCGACGCGACAGGCTGACGAAACGAGCCAGCTCATCCAGGTCGATGGGCTCCTCCAGGTTGGCCTCCATCAGCGCAACGATTTCCTGCAGGCGTGGTTGCGTGGTGCCCAGCACATGCTTGAGAGGCACCCGCTGCTGATCCTGCTCGCCACGCACCCGGTCGCAGACGAACATGTCGGAGATGCCGGCGGCCAGCTCACGGCCATGATCGCGGCCGATCAGGGTGAGCATCATGTCGAGCGGTGCCGTCCCCCCCGAGGCGGTGGCACGGTCACGATCGATGGCGAACAGGCGCGAGGTCAAGGCGATGCAAGGATACGCCTCCTGCAGGGCAGCCTGGCACTCCCAGTGCGTACTGACCTCGTAGCCATCGAGCAAGCCGGCCCGGGCCAGCGCCCAGGCCCCGGTGCACACCGAACCGAAGCGGCGCAGCTGGCGAGCCTGGGACCTCAACCAGCTGACATGGCCGGCTTCCACCGATCGCGTCGGGCCAACGCCACCACAGACGATGACCATGTCCAACGACAGGGGCACGTTGATAGCGGTATCCGGTGTCACGGTCAGGCCATCACTGGCCTGGACTGGGCTGCCATCCAGGCTCAAGGTGAACCAGCGATAGAGCTCCTGGCCCGAGAGCTGATTGGCCATGCGCAAAGGCTCGATGGCGGATGCCAGCGAGATCAGGGTAAAGCTGTCAAGCAACAGAAACCCCAGGGTCTGGGGACCGGCACCGCCAGGCGGCACCGAACGGCTCACGGTCATGGTCACCTCCCACGGCCACCCTGGACGTGAACGCCGATGTCTCTGGCGTTGGACGGTCCTGACGGCCTGGGCATTATTATCGTTGTCGGTAAGGCTCGCGTGGCACTTGCACCACTGGTTTACCCGTTTTCCTTCGTCACTGTAGTGGCACTTGCTTTACACCACCTTGCGCCCCTTCTCGACATCTTCTCGACATCTTCGGCGGCGCTGCGAGGCGATGGCGGCGAACGTTCCTTGACACGCGACGACGGCGCCACAGAACCCCCACCGGTGGGACGAAGCGTCGCCGCACCGTTCTAGCAAGATAAAACGCCTGTCGTGATCAGACATCACAAAAATGCCTATCGGCAAGGCCCTCGCCGGTGGTTTGCGACAATGATGTCGCCAAGAGGCATGCAAACGTCGTCTTCAGGGCGTCGAGCGGCGTGATTCGGATAACGATTTACGACATATCGCACCACGCCGTCCACCACCGCCCTGGCAGAGCGGTGGCGGGTCTGGCCCCCGCGTCAGCGCTTGGATTAAAGAGCGTCAGCGCTTGGCGTAAAGACGTTCGGCGTGATAACGCAGATGGTCCTCGATGAAGCTCGCGATGAAGAAATAGCTGTGGTCATAGCCTGGCTGACGGCGCAGTGTCAGCGGGTGATCGTGCTCCTGGCACACCGCTTCCAGGCGCTCGGGGGTGAGCTGTTCGTCGAGGAAATCATCGGCATCGCCCTGATCAATGAACAGCGGCTGACGGGAGGCGCCACGCGCCACCAGCTCGCAGGCATCGTACTGGGTCCAGGCACTGGAGTCGTCGCCCAGATAGGCCGAGAACGCCTTGCGCCCCCAGGGGCACTGGGTTGGATTGACGATGGGCGCAAAAGCCGATACCGAGCGGTAGTGCCCAGGGCGGCGCAGCGCCAGAATCAGCGCGCCGTGGCCTCCCATGGAATGCCCGCTGATGGCCTCTCGACCGTTCAGGGGAAAATGCTGGCGCGCCACCGACGGCAGCTCTTCCGCCACGTAGTCATACATGCGGTAATGCGCACGCCAGGGCTCCTTGGTGGCGTTGACGTAGAACCCCGCCCCGGAGCCAAGGTCGTAGCTATCGTGCTCGCCGGGCAGGTCGCTGCCACGAGGGCTGGTGTCGGGGCACAGGATGGCCACCCCCAGCTCTGCCGCCAGGCGGTGCGCGCCAGCCTTCTGCATGAAGTTCTCGTCGCTGCAGGTCAGCCCCGAGAGCCACCACAGCAGCGGCACCTTCTGGGTCTCGGCCTGGGGCGGAAGATAGATGGCGAAAGTCATTTCGCAGTCCAGCGCCCGGGAACGATGGCGGTAGCGCTTGTGCCAGCCACCGAAGCTGCGATTGGCGCTGACCAGCTCCAGATGTTCGGTCATGGTCATGGACGGCTCTCCCTGATCAAAGAATACCGACAACCGGTCGTCGGAACCGGCCGTCGGTTCTCGGGACACCACGGGCATCCCAGAGGTATAAATTGCCACACCCACGACGAAAGCCCCAGCGGCCTGGTGTCACCAGGCCCGGGGCAAGCGTCTTGAGGCGCCACGGGCAAGCGCCATGAAGGCAGAAAGACGCCCGCCCGGCGGCCTCTTCTCAGTAGTGCAGAACGGTGCGAATGCTCTCGCCATTGTGCAGCAGCTCGAACGCCTCGTTGATCTTCTCGAACGGCATGTTGTGGGTAATGAAGTCGTCGATGTTGATCTCACCGTTCATGTAGCGTTCCACGTAGCCTGGAAGTTGACTGCGCCCCTTTACCCCACCGAAGGCGCTGCCCTTCCAGACTCGGCCGGTAACCAGCTGGAACGGTCGCGTTGCGATCTCCTCGCCGGCGCCGGCCACGCCGATCACGATCGATTCGCCCCAGCCCTTGTGACAGCACTCCAGCGCCGAGCGCATGACGTTGACGTTGCCGATGCACTCGAAGGAATAATCGACGCCGCCGTCGGTCAGATCGACGATCACCTGCTGGATCGGGTCGCTATAGTCCTTGGGGTTGACGAACTCCGTGGCGCCGAACTGTCGGGCCAGCTCGAACTTGTCGACATTGACGTCGATGGCGATGATGCGGCTGGCCTTGGCCATCACCGCCCCCTGAATCACCGCCAGGCCAATCGCACCGAGGCCGAAGACGGCGACCGTGGCCCCCGGCTCGACCTTGGCGGTGTTGAGCACCGCACCGATGCCCGTCGTCACTCCGCAGCCCAACAGGCAGATCTTGTCCAGCGGGGCTTCCTTGGACACCTTGGCCAGCGAGACTTCGGGCACCACGGTGTATTCGCTGAAGGTGGACGTTCCCATGTAGTGATGCAGGGGCTTGCCGTCCAGGGAGAAGCGACTGGTGCCGTCCGGCATCAGGCCCTTGCCCTGGGTTTCACGCACCCGGCTGCACAGGTTGGTCTTGCCCGACCGACAGAACTTGCACTCGCCACACTCGGCGGTATACAGCGGAATGACGTGATCGCCGGGCACGAGGCTGGTGACGCCCTCGCCCACTTGCTGGACGACGCCGGCGCCCTCGTGGCCCAGTACCGAGGGAAACAGCCCCTCAGGGTCGGCGCCAGACAGCGTGAAGGCATCGGTATGGCAGACGCTGGTGGCGACCATCCTCACCAGCACTTCTCCGGCTCTGGGGCCTTCGACGTCGATCTCGGTCAATGTCAGGGGCTTGCCCGCTTCCAGGGCGATGGCGGCGCGAGACTTCATGGAATTCTCCTGTCGAGAGGGAAACGCTGCGATGGGCTCAGTGTAGCCAGCATGCCGGGCTGGGATAAACCGCAGCAAAGACATAACATTGTTGCCATACCGCAATAATCAAACGAGGTCGGTCCCATGCATCACTGGGCAGGCATAGAAGCCTTCGTCGAGGTCGTCCGCCTGGGCTCCTTCGCCAGCGCGGCACGCAGGCTATCGGTATCGAGCTCCCACGTCAGCCGCCAGGTCAGTGCTCTGGAGCGCACACTCGATACGCCGCTGCTCTACCGCACCACGCGGCGCATCCGCCTGACCGAGGCCGGTCGGCTGTACTACCAGCAGTGCCACGCCCTGGTCGACGGCTTCCGTGATGCCGAGTCGGCATTGCGCGACTTCGAGGCCAAGCCCCAGGGCGAACTGGCGCTGACCTGCGCCACCGCCTTCGGTGAGCGCTACGTGGCACCCCTGATCAATGACCTGCTGGTCCAGTACCCGAAGCTCCGTGCCCGCCTTCACTTCACCAATCGCCAGGTGGACCTGATCGATGAGGGCTACGATATCGGGATTCGCATGGGTGCCCTTGAAGACAGCTCGATGATCGCGCGCCGCCTGTGTGAGCGGCGCGAGTACGTCGTCGGTTCGCCCCGCTACTTCCAGCGCCACCCGCAGCCCCACGCACTATCCGAACTGACGCATCATCGCTGCCTGCATGGCACCCGAGACCGCTGGCGCTTCGCCGTGGAAGGCGTACGCCGTGACGTCACCGTCAGCGGCCCTTGGCAGGGAAATTCCGGCCCCGCCCTGCTCGATGCCACGCTCAAGGGCCTGGGACTGGCCCAGTTGCCGGACTATTACGTCGAGGAACATCTCGCCTCGGGGGCCTTGATCACGGTACTCGATGCCTATCGCCACAGCGACACCGGCGTCTGGGCGGTGACCCCCCATCACCGCCACCGCTCGCCCAAGGTTCGCCTGGTGATCGACCATCTGGTCCAGCACCTACCCAGACACCTGCCCAGTCGCTCCCCCGGGATCCCAGCGGCCATTTCGAATGCGCCAGCAGACTGAACTGCACCCCGGAAAATATCGATACGACTACCTGGTCCGCCCTGCGCAACGCCCCGCCCAGCATCGGCGTGGATCACCGGCAGGGAGACGGGCCGTGGCCTCGGATCACGCACAGGGGTTAGCGCTGGGCCTGATCCACGAATCCGAGAACCGCACGCCTGGTGTCCTCATCGATCAGGGCTTCGCCATCGGCCACCAGATCCGCAACGGTTTGCGCACGCAGGGCATCACGCCACGCGGCCTCTGCCGTCATCATCCGGGTCTTGATAAAACAATCGGTCCGGTAAGCGCAGCCATCCGTCGTCGCCCCAGGCCTACGGCGCCGAATCTCACGGCAGACGAAAGCCGGCCCCGGGCCGTCTATCGCCTCGACGATATCGAGCAGACTCATCGCATCGGGCGAACGCGCCAGGCGGTACCCGCCGCGCGGACCGGACCGCGCCTCGACGAGACCTGCGGCGGCGAGCGCACGCAAGTGCTTGAGCAGGTAGGTTTCCGACACCCCATGCCACTCAGCCAGGCTTTTTCCCGGCAGCACCCTGCCCTCGGGTAGCCCCGCCAGCACCAGCGCGCAATGCAGCGCCGCTTCGACACCATCACTCAGTCGTCTCATCACCCCTCCTTGATGACTTGTTCACGCCACATCGTGGATATATATTATCCATGATTTACCAACATCTCGGAACAGGAGTTCTCCATGGAAGCGCGAATGAACATCGCCGAGCTCACGCCAGAGCTCTACCAGGCCGTGGCCTTGCTCGACGCGGCAGTGAACAAGTCAGGCCTCGACAAGTCGCTACTGCACCTCGTCAAGATACGGGCGTCCCAGATCAACGGCTGCGCCTACTGCGTCGATAGACACGTCGACGAAGCGTTGAGCGAAGGACTCGCCCCCCAGAAGCTGCACCTCCTGGCCACCTGGCGAGAGTCGCCACTATTCAGCGAGGCCGAGCGGGCGGCACTCGGCTGGACCGAGAACGTCACGCGCATTGCCGACAGCGGAATTCCCGATGGGGCATTCGACGCCGCCGGAGCCGTATTCTCGGACACCCAGATAGCACAGCTCACCATGGCCATCAGCACGATCAATCTGCTCAATCGACTGGCCGTTGCCTCGCGGATGCAGCACTCGGTGCGCCCGCTCCAGGCAGCTGGGTGAGGGCACCCGATAGCAGCTGCACAACGCACAAGGGAAGGCACCAAAAAAAGCGGGCGCCCGAGAGACTCGAGACGCCCGCCGGCCAACCTTGCCGCCCCTACTTGAAGTTCTTCTGTACCATCTTCTGGATCTCGCCGACGATACCGCTTCTGAAGCTCAGCACGCAGATGACGAAGATCGCCCCGAGGATCACGCTGACCCAGTTGCCCAACGGCGACTGGGCCAACTGAGTCTGCAGACTGACCACCAGCCCCGCCCCGACCAGCGGGCCGAACAGGGTGCCGACGCCCCCCAGCAACGTCATCAGAATGACCTCTCCCGACATGTGCCAGTGGGCATCGGTGAGCGAGGCCAACTGGAACACTACGGTCTTGGTCGATCCGGCGAGCCCGGCGAGTCCGGCCGAGATGACGAAGGCCACCAACTTGTAGGCATCGACGTTGTAGCCTAGCGACACCGCCCGAGGTTCGTTCTCGCGAATCGCCTTGAGCACCTGACCGAAGGGCGAGTGCACGGTTCGTTGGATGATGGCGAAACCGATCACGAAGATCGCGAGCACGAAGTAGTACATGGCCAGGTTGCTCGACAAATCGACGAGGCCGAACAGCTGGCCGCGTGGCACCCCGTGAAGGCCATCTTCACCGCCGGTAAACGGCGCCTGAATGAAGAAGAAGAACACCATCTGGGCCAGCGCCAGCGTCACCATGGCGAAGTAGATGCCTTGGCGGCGAATCGATAAAGCGCCGAACAGGGTGCCGAGCACCACGGCGGCGAAGGTGCCGGTCACGATCCCCATCTCCGGCGTCATGCCCGGGTAGCTGGATAGCAGAAAGCCGGTGACGTATCCCCCGGTGGCCAGAAACGCGGCATGGCCAAACGACAGCAGCCCGGCAAACCCCAGCAGCAGGTTGAAGGCGCAGGCGAACAGCGCGAAGCACAGGACCTTCATCAAGAACACCGGATAGGCGACAAAGGGCGCCACCAGGCCCACGGCCAACAGCACCAGCAGCAGCGCACCGTGGCGACGACGAGCGCTGCGTGCACGACGCTCGACCGGGGTCAACGTACGAGTTGTGGTTGTCATCTCATGCCTCCTTGCCGAACAGTCCCGCAGGACGCAGCATCAACACCATTATCATCACGACGAAGATCACGGTGTTGGCGGCTTCCGGGTAATAGACCTTGGTCAGCCCTTCCACCAGCCCCATGCCGAGACCGGTGAGGATGGCACCGAGGATCGAGCCCATGCCCCCAATCACCACCACCGCGAAGACCACGATCAGAAGACTCGAGCCCATGGTCGGCGAGACCGGGTAGAGCGGCGCGGCCAGCACCCCGGCGAAGGCGGCCAGCGCCACGCCGAAGCCATAGGTCAGGGTGATGAGAAGCGGCACATTGACGCCGAACGCCTGCATCAATGCAGGATTTTCGGTACCGGCCCGCAGGTAGGCGCCGAGTCGAGTCCGTTCAATGATGAACCAGGTCCCCAGGCACACGACCAATGCCGCCACCAGTACCCAAGCGCGATAGGTCGGCAGGAACATGAACGGCAGTTTGATCCCCCCTTGCAGCACCTCAGGCGTCGGGTAGCTCGCCCCGGAGACGCCGAACAGGTTGATCAGGCTACCCTCGAAGATCAGCGCCAGACCAAAGGTCAGCAGCAGGCCGTAAAGATGATCGAGCCCGGCGATTCGCCGCAGCACGAAGCGCTCGATCAGCATGCCGAAGCCCCCCACCACCAGCGGCACCACCAGAAGCGCCAACCAGTAGTTGATCCCCAGATACTGCAACCCCAGCAGCGCGGCGAAGGCCCCGAGCATGTACTGGGCGCCATGAGCGAAATTGACGATCTTCAGCAGACCGAAGATCACCGCGAGCCCCAGGCTCAACAAGGCATAAAAGGCACCGTTGATCAGGCCCAGCATCAGCTGGCCCATGAATACCGCCAGCGGCACCCCGAAAATCATTGTCATGGCAGTCTTTCCTCAGCGGATCCTGGCACCGTCGCCGGCACGCCCTGGCCTCACCAACGGTGAAACGGCCTTGCCCTGGCCTGGGCAAGCGAGATGGGACGACGGGGCCGTGGTGCTGTCTTGGCCGACCCGCGGCGCCAGGCGCCGCGGGAACACGGATCAGTTGACGAGCTTGCACTCGCTCTCCGGCAGCGGACGATAGGCCTCTTCGGCGGGGATGGTGGCCTTGATCTCGTACAGGTCCCACTCTCCCTCCGAGGCCGACGGCGCCTTGACCTCGGCCAAGTACATGTCATGCACCATGCGTCCATCCTCGCGAATGCGACCGTTGCGAGCGAAGAAGTCCTCGACCGGGGTCTCGACCATCTGCGCCTTGACCGCCATGGGGTCATCGGTCGCCGCCGCCTCCAGGGCATTGAGATAGTGCGTGGTACTGGAATAGATGCCGGCCTGAACCATGGTGGGCATCTTGCCGACGCGCTCGAAGTAACGCTCGGCCCATTCCCGCGACTGCTCATCCATGTCCCAGTACCAACCGGTGGTCAGCAACAACCCCTGAGTGGTTTCCAGGCCCATGGCGTGAACATCGTTCAAGAAGATCAACAGACCCGCCAGCTGCTGGCCGCTCTGGGTCAGGCCAAACTGGCTGGCGGTCTTGATCGCGTTGACGGTATCGGAGCCGGCATTGGCCAAGCCGACGATCTTGGCCCCGGAGCCCTGGGCCTGAAGGATATACGACGAGAAATCGTTGGTCGGGAACGGGTGGCGCACGCGGTCGACGATGGTGCCGCCATTCTCGGTGACGACCTTCTCGACGTCGGCCTCCAGCGCATGGCCGAAAGCATAATCGGCGGTCAGCATGAACCAGCTATCGCCGCCCTGCTCCACCACCGCCTTGGCGGTGCCGTTGGCCAGCGGGTAGGTGTCGTAGACCCAGTGGATATGGTTCGGGGTGCAGTGTTCGTTGGTGATGCTCGACGCTGCGGAGCCCGAGATGATGGCAAGCCCATTGGCTTCTTCCAACACCTTGGTCACGGCGATGGAGACCGACGACGCCACCATGCCCGCGACCAGGTCGACGTTTTCCTGATCGACCCAACCGCGCACGGTATTGGCGCCCACATCGGCACTGTTGCGATCGTCGGCACTGAAGACCTCGATGGGCGCTCCCGCCACTTCGCCGCCGAAGTCCTCCACCGCCATCTTCAAGGCCTCGAGTCCGCCGGGACCGGCGAGATCGCGATAGGTACCGGACATGTCCGCCAGGTAACCGATGCGGACCTCGCCGTCGCTGATGCCTTCCTGAGCCAGGGCCGGTGCGGCAACCAGCGCGGAGGAGGCTAGCATGCAAGCGCCGACCGCCGCGGCCAGGTGAGTCCGGGTCAGGACACGCGAGCGAGTGGAATGCTGGGAAGTGACGTTCATGGCGTTCTCCAGGCCCCGCAGGGCATTTGTTGTTATGCGATGGATGAGGGGTGCCAAGGGACAACGAGCCGCCTGGCGCTCGCCGGTGCTATACACCGAGCAAGGCATTCAGGTGGTCCCGACGGGCATCGAGATCCGCGGCCTCGATGGTGTCGATGATGCGACCGTGCTCCATCACGAAGTGGCGGTCGGCCAGAGGGGCGGCGAAGCGGAAGTTCTGCTCCACCAGCACGATGGTCATGCCCAGCGACTTGAGGCGCAGCAATACCTCGGCGAGCTTGTCGTTGATGACCGGCGCCAGGCCCTCGGTGATCTCGTCGAGCAGCAGAATATCGGCGCCGGTGCGCAGGATCCTCGCCATCGCGAGCATCTGCTGTTCGCCGCCGGACAGCCGGGTGCCCTGGCTGCGACGACGTTCAAACAGGTTGGGGAACATGGCGTAGATAGCGTCGAGGCTCATGCCGCCGGAACGCACCGTGGGCGGCAGCAATAGGTTCTCTTCGACATCGAGGCTGGCAAAGATGCCGCGCTCCTCGGGGCAGTAGCCAACCCCGAGACGCGGTATGTGATGGGGCTTCATGGCCAGGGTCTCCTGACCGTCGATGACGATGGAGCCACTGCGATGCCCGACCATATTCATGATCGCCTTGAGCGTGGTGCTGCGACCGGCACCATTGCGCCCCAGCAGCGTCACGAGCTCGCCGCGTTTCACCTCGAGATCGACGCCGTGCAGAATATACGACTCGCCATAGAAGGCGTGCAGATCGCTCACCCTGAGCATGTCATCGGCGGGCGGCGGGCGAACCGCCCTCGTCGCCTGGGGAGATACACTCTCACTCATGCCTCGGCCTCCTGGCTATGGTCACGACCGTGGTTGGCGGGTGGCGGATGCCCGCCATGCTCATCATCGGCGGCACTGCCCATGTAGGCTTCACGGACCGCAGGATCCGCCGAGACCGCCGCATAGTCCCCCTCGGCCAGCACCGCCCCCCGGGCAAGCACCGTGATGCGGTCACATAGACGGCTGACCACGCTCAAGTTGTGTTCGACCATCAGTACGGTGCGCCCCTCGGATACCCGCCGGATCAACTCGACGATGCGATCGACATCTTCGGCGCCCATGCCTTGCGTCGGCTCATCGAGCAGCATCACAGTCGGGTCCAGTGCCAGGGTGGTCGCCACTTCCAGGGCACGCTTGCGCCCGTAAGGCAACTCGACGGTCATGGTATCGGCGGCGTCCGCCAGCCCCACCTGATCAAGCAACTCCATTGCCCGTGCGTTCAAGTGATCCAACGAGCTGACGGACTTCCAGAAGTGAAACGAGGTGCCAAGTTTGCGCTGCAGCGCGACGCGCACGTTCTCGAGCGCGGTCATGTGTCCGAAGACCGCCGAGATCTGGAATGATCGCACCAGGCCCAGCCGAGCGATCTCGTTGGCCCGCATCCGGGTGATCGGCTTGCCACGGTAGAGAATCTCGCCGCGAGTGGGCGGCAGAAACTTGGTCAAGAGGTTGAAGACGGTGGTCTTGCCGGCGCCGTTGGGACCGATCAGGGCATGAATGTGGCCCTCGCTGACCTTTAGATCGACGCTATCGACGGCGGTGAAGCCGCGAAACTCCTTGGTCAGCCCGCGCGTCTCGAGCACGTACTCCTGAGTCATGTGCCGTCCTCAGAACCGCCTGGGCGATTCCCTTGTTGTTGTGGTGGTGGCTTCGTCGTCGCCGCGTGATGGTCGTGGCGCGAGGACCGACGGTGGCGCTGGGCCTAGCTCGACCGTACCGAGCCCACGACAGTGCGATGGCGGTGCGGCCCATGCCGGTTTCTCGCAGCCGATCCCGTCTTGTTATTGTCAGGAATCTCTTCGCCATTTCTGAGCAATTCGCGACTGCCATGCTGCCAGCAGATCGACTAACTCTCACTTTACGTTTACGTAAGCTAGAGGACAAAAAACCCACTGACAACTGCCAAATCGACGAACTCGACCAATGGCGTAGAACCGGGATTTCAATAGGTTGCTTAGCAATACAATGCAAACGACCCAGTCCCTGATGGGCACTGGGTCGTTTGCTATGTGGCGGTGATCGCTGTCGGCATACCGGGAGCGGCGCTGGCACCGGCGCCTCCGAGTCTTGTCGAGTGGCGGGTCAACACTCGATGGCGTTGACGGCGAGTCCGCCGCGGGAGGTTTCCTTGTACTTGTCCTGCATGTCGGCGCCGGTATCGCGCATGGTCCGAATCGCCTTGTCCAACGAGATGAAATGCTCACCGTCACCGCGACAGGCCATCAACGCGGCGTTGATCGCCTTCACCGAGGCAATGGCATTACGCTCGATACAGGGCACCTGCACCAGCCCGCCGACCGGGTCGCAGGTCAGCCCAAGGTTATGCTCGAGGCCGATCTCGGCGGCATTTTCCACCTGGGGCACGCTGGCCCCCATGACCTCAGCCAGCCCCGCCGCGGCCATTGCACAGGCCGAACCGACTTCGCCCTGACAACCGACCTCGGCACCGGAAATGGAGGCGTTTTTCTTGCACAGGATGCCGACGGCCCCGGCGGTCAGCAGGAAATTGACCACGTCTTTCTCGCAGGCGCCGGGTTGAAACTTCATGTAGTAGTGCAGCACCGCCGGAATGATGCCGGCTGCGCCATTGGTCGGTGCGGTGACCATGCGACCACCGGCAGCATTTTCCTCATTGACCGCCAGCGCATAGACATTGACCCAATCCATGGCCGAAAAGGTCGAAGCGATCAAGCCCTTGTCATCGGACATGGAGGCCAGGCGGCGATACAAGGCGGCGGCACGACGCCGGACCTCGAGTCCGCCCGGCAGGATGCCCTCGGCCTCGACCCCGCGCTCGACGCAGGCGCACATGGCCTGCCAGATATCCCACAACCCCTCTCGTACCTCCGCCTCCGAGCGCCAGGCCTTCTCGTTTTCCAGCATCAATTCGCTGATCGACAGACCGTGCAGGCGGCACAAGGCCATCAGCTCGGCACCGCTGTTGAAGTCATAAGGCAAGGCGGTGGTGTCGGCATCGAGCGCCCCACTGCGCGCCTGGGCCTCGTCGACAACGAAGCCGCCACCCACCGAGTAGTAGGTCTCGCGCGTAAGTTCGTCACTGTGGCCCTTGGCGATCAGGGTCATGGCATTGGGATGATAGGGCAGGCTCTCGTCGTGCCACTGGAGGTCTCGCGCCCAGACAAAAGGCACCGCGACACGGCCATCGAGCAGCAGCACCTGGCTCTCGAGCAACTCCTCGATGCAGGGACCAACGACGGCCGGGTCGATGCGATCGGGGCGCTCGCCGAGCAGGCCCATCACCGTGGCACGATCGGTGCCGTGTCCCTTGCCGGTGGCGGACAGCGACCCGTACAGATGGATTTCGATACCGGCGACCCGCTCCAGCAGATCATCATGGCGCAGCGCTTCGACGAAATCATAGGCGGCGCGCATGGGTCCCACGGTATGGGAACTGGACGGCCCGATGCCGATCTTGAAGAGGTCGAAGACGCTGATGGCCATGGAATCCTCGCGAGTCGAAGAAGCACAAAAAAGGAGGTGCCTGGGTCGCAGGGGGGTAAAACAGAGCACAACGGGTCAATTTGACTAAACCCCTTCTCTCCCGCCCAGGCGTTTGTCACTATGCTGGTCGTGATGATCCCGGGCGACAAGGGAGAATATCTCTCTTTCACTATAGCTCAGCTAAACCGCATGACCTTTTCCTCTTTCCACCAAGCGATATGCCATGAGCCGATACCTCAATGCCCAGACCCACGCCTGGCTGAAGGGCTTTGCCGTCAGCGCCCGCCACCTGTCGTTCACCCGGGCCGCGGAAGAGCTTCACGTCACCACCGGGGCGGTCAGCCAGCAGATCAAGCAACTCGAGGATCGCCTCGGGTTCAAGCTGTTCAGGCGCCTACCGCGCCGCCTGGAGCTGACCGATGAGGGGCGACGCCTGGCAGCGGTGGTGGAAGAGGCTTATCAATCGGTCGGGCTCGAGGTGCGCCGCCTACGCAGTGGTGTGATGAGCGGCGTGATTCGCTTGCGCTCGGTGCCATCGTTTCTCAACAAGTGGCTGATGCCACGCCTGCCCCGCCTCCAGGCCCGCTTCCCCGATATCGAACTCCACGTGACGGCGGAAGACAGCAACATCTCTCTGCGCGACGGCGACTTCGACCTGGCCATCGACCTCAACGACGGTCACTACCCGGGCCTTGCCATCACCCCACTGATGGAAGAACGAATCTTTCCGGTGTGCTCGCCAGGCTTGCTCAAGGGACGCCCGCCTCTGCGCCAACCCGGAGACCTCGCCTGGTACCCGCTGCTGCATGACGTGACGGCCTGGCGCGGGAGCCTTGACTACGGCGAGTGGCATCACTACCTGTCGGCCATCGGCGCGCCGCCGATCAACCTGGAGCGTGGCTATACGTTCAATCGCAACCACCTGACCATGGAAGCCGCCATCGCCGGCATGGGGGTCGCCATCGCCCGCGAGACCCTGATCACCAGCGAACTCGACACCGGCGCACTGATCGCCCCCTTTCGCGCCCGGGTCGATACCGGTAAGCACTACGGCATCGTTCACGCGCCTGGCGCCCTGGACGACCGCCGCGTGCGTGCGGTGCACGACTGGATCGCCGAAGAAGTGGGGCGTGGCGCGCGCTGAGAGAAAGACCGGCGGCCGAGAACGGGGCCGACGCCCCCCCCTCCCGGCATCGCACCTTCCTCGGTATCGGACATGAACATTACCTCTTTGCGCAATCGGTCAAATACCCCGGGAAACCCCGGACACGGATAGACATCAGAAGGTATAATCGAGTGCTGATAAACGCCTTCCGGAGATTGAGAAGGATGCTCAATACCCCTTCGCAGCCCCCCCCCGCCATCAGTTTCCGCGCCACCTGCGTTCGCGCCTTGATCTACCTGTTGACGATCGGCGCCATCATGCAGGGTGTACTGCTGGAAACCTCAGCCCCGGCGGCATTTCGGTTCTCCGAAATCGGATTCACCGAGTCGATGCAGTCGCTTCTTCTCGCGCTGTCCTGTGGCCTGCTGATCTATGCCCGCCAGGGACTCGGCGGCTTGCCCCACGTGACATTGCTGATGATTGGCCTGCTCGGCGCGGCCCTGATCCGCGAACAGGATGCCTTCCTGGACGCCTATGTGTTCGATGGCGCCTGGCAAACCCTGGTCACCCTGCTGCTGTTACCGATTCTCTATGCGGTGATCCGGCGGCGCCAGGCGTTCGTGCGTGAGTTCGAAGGCTTCGTCGAAAGCTTTTCCTTTGGCCTATTCGCCGCAGGCTTTTTGGGCACCTTCGCCTTCTCGCGCCTGTATGGCCGAGGTGAGATGTGGGAGGCCCTGCTGGCCGAAAGCTACGTTCGCGTCTTCAAGGATGCCGCCGAAGAAGTCACCGAACTGTTCGGTTACACCCTGCTGTTCTTCGCCATGGTGGAACTGGTGCTGTGGGTGCGCCGGCGCGCCCGGGGCTGACCCGGCCTCACCGGCGCAACCGACCAGAAGAAACCACCCCGCGAGAAACTTGAAAACACTGGCCAAGGGCCGCCCGCAAGGAACCGGATACGGAACAGGAGCGCTCGGCTGCGCTCCTTGCTCTTCCCCTCGCCGGCTCCCCTCGCTACCTCGTGTCACCGGCGTTCGAGTGCGCCTCTCGCTCGCCTTCGTGCTCCGCCCCCAGGCACGATCCATGTGGCCACCGAGAACCCTGACGGCAGCAAGCTCAGACACGACAACGCCCGCTGAGTGACCAGCGGGCGTTGTCGTGACACGTCGCCTTGCTTGCCGCACGAGCCCGGCAATAGGCCTCGGCGGCGTCGCTATTCGTCGAGACCAGTCGCCGAGGCTACTCGTCGAGGAACGAGCGCAGCGGCTCCGAACGGGTCGGATGACGCAGCTTGCGTAGCGCCTTGGCCTCGATCTGGCGAATGCGCTCGCGGGTGACATCGAACTGCTTGCCGACTTCCTCGAGGGTGTGGTCGGTGTTCATGTCGATGCCGAAGCGCATGCGCAGCACCTTGGCCTCGCGCGCCGTCAGGCCACCCAGCACATTGCGCGTCGCCTCGATCAGGCCCTCGCCGGTGGCCGAGTCGATCGGCAGCACCATGGTGGCATCTTCGATGAAGTCACCCAGGTGCGAGTCATCGTCGTCACCAATGGGCGTCTCCATGGAGATCGGCTCCTTGGCGATCTTGAGCACCTTGCGCACCTTGTCCTCGGGCATCTCGAGACGCTCCCCGAGCTCTTCAGGCGTCGGCTCGCGCCCCATCTCCTGAAGCATCTGCCGCGATACGCGGTTGAGCTTGTTGATGGTCTCGATCATGTGCACCGGGATACGGATGGTACGCGCCTGGTCGGCGATCGAGCGGGTGATCGCCTGGCGAATCCACCAGGTGGCATAGGTCGAGAACTTGTAGCCGCGACGATACTCGAACTTGTCCACCGCCTTCATCAGGCCGATATTGCCCTCCTGAATCAGGTCCAGGAACTGCAGGCCGCGGTTGGTGTACTTCTTGGCGATCGAGATCACCAGGCGCAGGTTAGCCTCGACCATTTCCTTCTTGGCCCGGCGCGCCTTGGCCTCACCGATGGAGAGCTTGCGGTTGACTTCCTTGATCTCGCCGACCACCAGCCGAATCATCTCTTCTTCGAAGGCGATCTTGCGCTGGGCGCGCTGCACGTCGGACCGCAGCTCCTTCACACGATCGGCGTAGCGAGCGTTGCCGGCGACAAAGTCATCGAGCCAGTCGAGGCGCGATTCGTTGCCGGGGAACGCCTTGATGAAGGTCTTGCGCGGCACCTTGGCCTTCTTGACCAACAGCTGCATCACGGCCTTTTCCTGGGCCCGCACCTGCTCGACGCTGATCCGAACCTGACCGACCAGGCGTTCGAAGTGCTTCGGCACCAGCTTGATCGGCGAGAACAGCTCGGCCAGCCGCGCCAGCTCCACCTTGGCCTCGGGTGACTTGCGACCGTGAGCGGCAATGGCAGCATCGGCAGAGGCGCTCTGCTCACGAATCTGCTCGAAGCGCGCACGCGCCTCCTCCGGATCGGGACCGCCACCGGAATCGTCTTCTTCTTCGCCGTCTTCATCGTCCTCGGCGGCGCTGGCCTCCTCATCGACCTCGGGGACTTCGGCCTCGGCAACACCGGGAATGCCTTCGTCCGGATCGATGAAACCGGAGAACAAATCCGACAGGCGGCCGGGGGCTTCTTCGTCCTGGGTCGCATCGTAGGCGGCAAGGATGGAGTCGACGGCACCGGGCAGATACGCCAGCGCAGTCATGACCTCACGGGTGCCCTCCTCGATGCGCTTGGCGATCTCGATCTCACCCTCACGGGTCAGAAGTTCCACGGTACCCATCTCACGCATGTACATGCGCACGGGATCCGTGGTGCGACCGACATCACTCTCCACCGCGGCCAGCGCGGCGACCGCTTCTTCGGCGGCGGATTCATCGGTTGAGTGATCCGACATCATCAGGGTATCTTCGTCAGGAGCCTCTTCGACGACGCTGATACCCATGTCATTGATCATGCCGATGATATCTTCCACCTGATCGGGGTCGGCAATATCCTCGGGAAGGTGGTCGTTGACCTCGGCATAGGTCAGGTAACCCTGTTCCTTGCCGCGCGCGATCAACTCCTTCAGACGCGACTGCTGCTGCGCATTTCCAGCCATAGAAACCCTATCTCGACGAAGAAGAATGAAGCACCTGAAAATCAAGGCGAAGAAAACTCGATAAGCCGAACAGTATAGCGGGTACGTGCCTATTTCTGCCAGCCGAGTGTATTTGCGCGGTCATTCAGGTGTGTTAGGTTGTCAGGTTGCGCCCTCGCCGGACGCATGCCTCTTAGATGGTGATGGTAGGAAAGAATTCAACCCTACCGCCAGCACTACCTCTAAATTGTCGCCGTCCTGGCCAACAAACTTACCCTTTCGGGGTGCGTCTCCACGCAGCTTCTTGCCACCCGTCCGTTGGGGTGGCCATCCGTCATCGCAAAACGCCGTCTTGAACGCCCTCTCGCAACCCGGTCGGCCGCTCTCGGCTCACCCGAACTAGCCGCGAATTTCGGTCAACAGCGCCATCAAACGCTCGCGCTCTTCCCGCGACAAGCGCTGGCCGCCGCGTTCCTTGGCCAGCAGGGCGTCCATCTCGTCCTGAGGCGAACGACGACGCTGATGCCGGCGAAAGTACTCGACCAGCCCATCCAGCTCCGCCGCCCGGGCCGCGGGCGGAATCAACAGCTCGCGCTTGGCCAGGTACGCCAACCGCTCCCCATCCTGGCTGCCGTGAAAGTGCATCAACAGCACCTGGGCACTGGCATAGCGTCCCGCCCTGAGCAGGGCGATCACCTCGCGGCACAGCCGGGCGTCGTCATCGCCCTGACACCACTCGTCTTCCGCCGGCAAGCGTTCCACCAGGCGCGGCTCGTGCACCAACAACTGCAGGGTGCGCCCCATCAAGTCCAGGGCCCCGGAGCGGCGTCGCCTGCCCGCGGCCGGCGGCGTACCGGACGCCTGGCCCGTGTCGCCCTGACCCTGCCCGTAAAAATAGTCGGTCTCGGCATCCGCAGGCACCGCCCCCACTTCCGGCTCGAGGAACTCAGGCTCAGGCTCGTGGCGCGTCAACAGCGCCTCGAAACGCGCCTGGTCGACGCCGGTACGGCGCGAAAGCTCGGTCAACATCAGTGACTTGAGCACCCCCTCCGGCAGCTTGTCGACGGCCGCCAGCACCTGGCTGGCGTAACGCTCCCTGGCTTCCAGCTGCGCCAGATCTCGCCCCTGGGCGGCATGGTCGAACAGAAACTCCGACAACGGGCTGGCGCAGGTGATGCGGTCCTCGAAGGCCTCGGCCCCCTCTCGACGCACCAGCGTATCCGGGTCCTCGCCGTCTGGCAGAAACAGAAAGCGCGCCTGGCGGCCATCGATCATCTGCGGCAACACCGTCTCCAGCGCCCTGGCCGCGGCCTTGCGGCCGGCATTGTCACCGTCGAAACAGAACACCACTTCACCCACCAGGCGGAACAGCCGGGTCAGGTGGTCCTCGGTGGTGGCGGTGCCCAGCGTTGCCACCGCGTTGCGAATGCCGAACTGCGCCAGCGCCACCACGTCCATGTAGCCCTCGACGATGACCAGTCGCTCCAGGCGGTGACTGGCCTGGCGCGCCTCAAAAAGCCCGTAGAGCTCACGCCCCTTGTGAAACACCGGCGTTTCAGGCGAATTCAGGTACTTGGGCTTGGCATCACCCATGACCCGGCCACCGAAGCCCAGGGTGCGCCCGCGGATATCGCGAATCGGAAACACCACGCGGTCGCGAAAGCGATCATAGGTGCGTCCGCTGTCTTCATGACTGACCAGCAGGCCGTACTCCACCTGAACGGCCTCGCTCACGCCCTGGCTTGCCAGGTGGCGCTTGAGCGCCTCCCACTGGCCCGGCGCATAGCCGATGCCGAAGGTCTGCTGGACCTCGCCGGACAACCCACGCCGCTCCAGGTACTCACGCGCCGCCTGCCCCTCGGGCATCTTCAACCGCTCACGGAAGAAGCTGGCCGACATCTCCAGCAGGTTGACGCCTTCCTTGCGCTTCTTTTCCCGCGCCTGGGCGCGAGGATCATCGGCCCCTTCCCGGGGCACCTCCAGTCCGAGCCTCGACGCCAACTGCTCCACTGCCTCGGGAAAACGCAGCTTGTCGTACTCCATCAAGAAGCGCAGCGCGTTGCCGTGGGCCCCACAGCCGAAGCAGTGATAGAACTGCTTGTCGGCACTCACGGTGAACGAGGGGCTCTTCTCCTGGTGAAAGGGGCACAGTCCGGAGTGGTTACGTCCGGCCTTTTTCAGCTTGACGCGCTCCCCCACCACTTCGACGACATCGACGCGGGCCAGGAGATCATCGATAAAGCGCTGCGGAATCTGACCGGCCATCCGGAAAACACCTCACACGACGAACGAACGGAGAAGACGGCGGGCACATCGAAAAAACAGAAGGGACAAAAACAAGCGGCCACCAAATGGCGGCCGCTTGGCGTCCTCCTGAACCGAGGCTGGCAAGCCATCTCGGCTCAAGTACGGATCAATAGAGCCGTTCGAAACGCTTGCGCTCGCGCTGGAGCTTCTTGGCGTGACGCTTGACAGCGGCAGCGGCCTTGCGCTTGCGCTCTGCGGTCGGCTTCTCGTACTGCTCACGACGGCGAACCTCAGACAGAACACCGGCTTTTTCACAGGAACGCTTGAAGCGACGCAGTGCGACGTCAAACGGCTCGTTATCACGTACTTTGACAGAAGGCATTAAGCACTCACCTACCTTGGGTAACTTGAGTTCGGTTTGTACGTACCCCTTCAAGGTCAATACCCCCAATGCAGACAACCCCTGGGAAGGCCCGGTGCTGGCTGCGAATGGGGAACATGAGACCCTGGGCGCACGACCCAGTCTTACAGCGCACAATATTCTAGACGTCGATCGAGCACCATGCAAATCGTTTCCGCAATTGGCTTGCACAGCGCGCCCCATCACCCCCTATCGCCTCTCCCGACACCGACACCGACATCGGCGGCAACGCCTGCCCCCTGGCCGGCCCCTGGGGATCTGCCATGGGCGAGCGAAAGCGCGTAGAATGGCGGGCTTTCCCGCTTCACCGAGCCAACCCATGCGCGTACTAGGCATCGAGACCTCCTGCGACGAGACCGGCGTCGCCCTGTTCGACACCGAGCGCGGCCTGCTGGCCGACGCCCTGCACAGTCAGATCGCCATGCACGCCGACTACGGCGGCGTGGTGCCAGAACTGGCCTCCCGCGATCACACTCGCCGCTTGCTGCCGTTGATCGGCGAGGTGCTGGCCGAGGCCCAGATGAGCCGTCGCGACATCGACGCCATCGCCTACACCGCAGGCCCAGGGCTCGTCGGCGCCCTGATGGTCGGCGCCAGCACCGCCCACGGCATGGCGCGGGCGCTGAACGTTCCGGTGCTGGGCGTTCATCACATGGAGGGACACCTGCTGGCCCCCATGCTGGAGGACGAGCCGCCGGCCTTCCCCTTCGTCGCCCTGCTGGTTTCCGGCGGCCATACTCAGCTGGTTCGCGTCGACGCCATCGGCGCCTACGCGCTGCTCGGAGAATCGGTGGACGATGCCGCCGGCGAAGCCTTCGACAAGGCCGCCAAGATGCTCGGCCTCGATTACCCCGGCGGCCCGAGGGTCGCCGCCCTGGCGGAACACGGCGACCCGACGCGGCTGCGTTTTCCTCGACCCATGACCGACCGGCCGGGGCTAGACTTCAGCTTTTCCGGCCTCAAGACCCATACCCTGACCGCGGTGCGCAAGCTCGAGCAGGCCGGCGAGCTCGATGACCAGGCCAGGGCCGATGTCGCCCGCGCCTTCGAGGAAGCGGTCGCCGACACCCTCGCCATCAAGTGCCGGCGGGCATTGCAACAGACCGGCCTCAAGCGCCTGGTCGTTGCCGGCGGCGTCAGCGCCAATACCCGCCTGCGGGCCAAGCTCGAACAAGAAACCGCCAAGCAAGGCGCCAGGACCTACTACCCTCGGGGCCGGTTCTGCACCGACAACGGCGCCATGATCGCCTACGCCGGCGCCCAGCGCTTGCAGGCAGGCGAGCGCGACCCGTTGGGGCAGATGAAAGCGGTACCGCGCTGGCCGATGGATCAACTGACCGAGCCGAGCCGCGGCTAACCCTTACAGCCGCGGCTCTTCGCCCCGCTGCAGGCGGCCGATATTGATCGCGTGGCGGGCCAGCACCAGCAACGCAAAGATCAGCACCACCACGGCGAACTCCGGCGCGAGCCATAGGCTGACCAGGGGCGCCAGGGTGGCGCTGGCGAGCGATGCCACGGCGGCGGTGTGTACCCGCCAGGCAAGCAGTGCCCAGACCACCGCCGAGACCAGGGCAACGCCAGGCGTCAGCAACAGCATCACGCCGAAGGCACTGGCCACCGCCTTGCCGCCGCGAAAACGGTACCAGGCCGGATAGCAGTGCCCCAGCAGCACGCCTAGCCCGATCACACCGAGCCCCCAGGGCGGCATGCCCAGCACCATCCCCAACCCCAGCACCGGCCACCCCTTCGCCGCGTCGATGCCAAGTGTAGCGAGCGCCGGGCGCATGCCGTGCAGGCGCAGAACATTGGAGAACCCCGGATTGCAGGAGCCGGTCAGCCGCGGGTCCGGCAGTCCGGACAGCCGGCACACCGTCATGGCGCCGAGCCAGGTACCGCTAAGATACCCCAGCGCCGCCAGCGGCAGTATCACGTCCAGGTGTTGACCCACGGGGCATCCTCAAGCCTTTGCGAAACTTTAGTTTGCCAGTACGCGCAGCGGGAGGACAGCCGAAACCTGTCGCCGATGCCAGGGCTCGGTTACAATCGAGCGCCTCGACTTCCATGCCACACCGCCGAACCGCCAGGGAATCCGCGATGGACCAGGTACTCATCGAAGCGCTCGAGGTGGACACCGTGATCGGCGTCTACGCTTGGGAGCGCACCATTACTCAACGCCTGTCGCTGGACCTGTGTCTGGCGACGGACATCCGGGCCGCCGCCAGCGACGACGATTTGACCAAGACACTGGACTACGATGCCATCAGCCGGCGCATCGGCGACTACGCCACCAGCCACGACTTCGCCCTGGTGGAAACCTTCGCCGAGCGCCTGGCGGCGATGCTGCGCACCGAGTTTTCGATCCCCTGGCTACGCCTGACCCTGCGCAAGCCCGGCGCCGTGCCCAATGCCCGCGCGGTCGGTGTCACCATCGAACGCGGCCAGGTACCGGAGGCCGACTGATGGCACTGGTGACCCTGAGCCTCGGCAGCAACATCGAACGCGATCGGCATATCCGTGCCTGCCTCGATGCGCTCTCGGCGACCTTCGGCGAGGTGGCGATTTCGCGCGTGTTCGAAAGCGAGCCGGTCGGCTTCGAGGATGGACGCAACTTCTACAACCTGGTCGTGGCGTTCGCCAGCGACTGGCCGGTGGAGGAGCTGCAGGCCTGGTGCAAGCGCCTGGAATTCGCCAACGGCCGGCGCAAGGACAGCCCCAAGTTCAGCCCGCGCACCCTCGATGTGGATATCCTGACGGTAGGAGCCGCAACCGGAGTACACGGCGGCGTGGCACTGCCGCGGGATGAGATCCTGCACCACGCCTTCGTCCTATGGCCACTGGCCGACATCCTGCCCGACGCCCGCCACCCGTTAGATGGCCGTCGCTACACCGAACTGTGGCAGGCGTTCGATGCCGACGCTCAAGCGCTGTGGCCGGTAGACTTCGACTGGCACGGACTGCGCCTGCCCCACACCGCCCCCCTGAACTCCCGCGACTGAGCTCGCCGGCCTGAACTCCCGCGACCGAGCTCCCGCGACTGAGCCAGCCAACGACCCTGCCACGCACTCGGGAGCGCGGGCCGTCATCGCGGCCGGCCCTGGGAACAGACGCCTCGAAGCCTTACGCCAGAGCCGTCTCGATGGCACGGTAGCGGCGCCGGGACAGTTCACGGCCCAAGTCGCCGCCTTGAAAGCCCTCACCGACCAGGTCGCGTGGCTCAACGCCGAGTGCCGCCGTGAAAGCCCTGTCGGCATCGTCGGCCAATGACGGCGAATCCTGGCGGAGAATTGCCACAAGCGGCGCCACACGCTCACCGCGACGCCAGCCATCGATCGCCTCGAACCACGCCATCAGCGCCGCCACCTCGCCATCTCTGTCGCCGCCTCTCTCTCTTTGCACCACCCGCCGCAGCTCCCGAGTGCGGGCGAGCTGCTCGCCGCTCTCGCGGTAGCGCTTGGGCAACTTCAAACGCTCGGCGAGGGCCGCTCGCGCCTCGCCCCCCAGCCCCTCGACCAGGCGTCCCCAGCGCCAGCGTGGCGACTGCGCCATTGCCTCGGGCAACTGCGTCATGCGGGCGAGCGCCTCGGCCGTAGCACGAGTCGCCGCCACCTCGTCGATGGGCGCCTCGTGTCGGCCTCCCGACAGCTCCGGCATCAGTGCCCGTAGCGCGCCGCACTCGTCAAGGGCCTGAAAATAGACCGCCGGCGACGGCTCGCCCAGCGCCTTCTCGGTCTCGGTCCAGATCCGCTCGGCGACCAGATGCGCGAGTTCACCGCTGGCGGCCAGTTCCGCCATCAATGCCCAGGTCTCCTCGGCGATCGTGAAGCCCAGCGCATGGTATCGCGCGAGGAAACGGGCGGTGCGCAGTACCCGCAGCGGGTCCTCGACGAAGGCCGAGCTGACATGCCTAAGGCGCCTGGCCTCGAGGTCGGCGAGGCCGTCGAAAGGATCACACAAGCGACCGTCGGCGGACTCTGCCATCGCATTGATGGTCAGATCACGACGCTCGAGGTCCTCCTCCAGGGTAACGTCGGGACTTGCGTGCACCACGAACCCGGTATAGCCATGCCCCGACTTTCGTTCGGTGCGTGCCAGAGCATATTCCTCGTGGGACTCAGGGTGCAGAAACACCGGGAAGTCACGCCCCACCGGGCGAAAGCCTCGACGCTGCATGTCCTCCACGGTGGCGCCCACCACGACCCAGTCCGTGTCCTTCACCGGCCAACCAAGCCGCGCATCACGCACCGCACCACCGACCCGATAGACCTCGAGGCCGGCGCAAGCGTCCTGTTGCCCCGACACGACTCAGGTCACCGCCACGCGGGACGGCAGGCGATGCTGCCAGGTGGTGAAACCACCATCCAGACTATAGACATCCGTGTAGCCTTGAGACGCCAGCCACGTGGCCGCCTGCTGACTCGAATGGCCGTGATAACAGACCACCACCAGAGGCCGCTCCCGCGGCGCTTGTTCCAGTAGACCGGCGGCACTGTCGTTATCGAGGTGACGGCTGCCAGGGATATGTCCCTGAGCAAAGCTCTGTGGATCGCGAATATCGAACAGCGTCACCTCGCTGTGATCGTCGAGCCAGCGTTCGAGGGTGTCGATGTCAAGATGCGAAAACGAGGGTGTCATGGGATCCCCTGTCAATTGGAAGCGAGAAAGGTGGCAAGCAAGACGGTTGTCGCCAGACATGTCGGCAAGCGACACCGGCGCCCGGCATTTTCAGCGCGTCTCGCAGGGCGGCGCGGCCTGACGACTCGGTACGCTGATGCGCTCGCCACTGTCGAGGTTCAAGGCGGTGAGTCTGCCGCCCCAGACACAGCCGGTATCCAGGGCCTCGGCATCGACCCGACTTCCCGGCGTCGTGCCATTCAGCGCCGCCCAGTGGCCGAACACCAGGCGCGCGGTATCGTCGCGCGGATACTGAAACCAGGGAGCGAAGCCATCGGGAGCGAGGTCCAGCCCCTCCTTGGCGTCGAAGTCGAGCCGTCCCTCGGCGTCGATAAAGCGCATCCGGGTGAAGGTATTGACGATCGCCCTCAGGCGATCATTGCCACGCAAAGCCGGCTTGTAGCGCCGCGGCCGGTTGCCGTACATGGCCTCAAGAAAGGCGCCGGCGCTCTCCGCCCCCAGGGCCTGCTCGACCTCCTGCGCCAGCGCTTCGGCCTGCGCCAGGGACCACTGCGGAGGCAGCCCCGCATGGGTCATCACGGTATCGCCATCACGTAACGCGAGTGGCTGACTCTGCAACCAGTCCAGCAGCGCCTCACGGTCCGGCGCCGCAAGAACCGCGGTCAGCGTATCCTTGTGCTTGAGCGAGGCACCACCGCGCGCCACGGCCAACAGGTGCAGATCGTGATTGCCGAGCACCACGCGGACCGCAGCGCCCAGTTCCTTGATGCTGCGCAGGCAGTCCAGCGAACCCGGTCCGCGGTTGACCAGATCCCCCGCCAACCACAGTCGGTCGCGACGCGGATCGAAGCTCAAGCACTCGAGCAGATCGATGAATTCGGCGTGGCATCCTTGGAGATCGCCGATAGCGTAGGTGGTCATGCAAGCTCCATGGCCTGACGCTGGGTGGCGTCAGTGAATCTGATTGGGCGTCGCCAGTCGAAATACCTCGATGGCCACTTCGAAAGGACGTTGGCTGGCGGTATCGACGCAGGTATAGGCGCCCTCCATGAACCCGACCGGGCCATCGAGGATGGCGCGGCTGGTGTAACGGAACGTCTGGCCCGGGCCGATCATCGGCTGCTTGCCGACCACTCCCTTGCCACGCACCTCCTGCACCTGACCGCTGGTCTGGGTGATCTTCCAGTAACGCGCCATCAGCTGCACATTACGCTCGGAATGATTATGCACGGTGACGGTGTAGCTGAAGACGTAGCGCTCTTCCGATGGCGACGATTCGTCGTCCTGATAGGCGGGCTGAACATCGACGCGCAGGTCGGGGGACGTCACGACGTTCATTCGATGGCTCCCGCGGGACTCGCGCCCGCCGCATGGATGGCATTGGCAATCGTCACGAATTCCTCCACGCTCAGGGTCTGAGGGCGCCGGCTCGGGTCGATACCGAGGGCGTCCAGGGCGTCTGCTTCGATGCGCCCCTTGAGGTTGTTGCGCAGCGTCTTGCGCCGCTGCCCAAAGGCCGATCGTACCACGTCGAACAACAGCGCCTCATCGTCGGCCTGGCAGGTCCGATGCGCCCGAGGCGTCAATCGCACGATGGCCGAGTCCACCTTGGGCTGCGGCACAAAGGCTTCGGGTGGCACCACAAACAGCGACTCGACATCACAGAAGTACTGGGCCAGCACCGACAAGCGTCCGCGTTCACTGCCGCCGGGCGGTGCGGCCAAACGATCGACCACTTCCTTCTGCAGCATGAAGTGCATATCGAGAACCGCGCCCCCCGCCCGCAGCAGGTGCGAGATCAGCGGCGTCGAGATGTTATAGGGAAGATTGCCGACCACTCTCAGCGGCTGACCGTCGCCACGCAGAGCGACGAAATCCATCTTCAGCGCGTCGCCTTCGTGGATCACGAAGTCTGGCTGATCGAAAAATTGAACGCGCAGGCCGGGAATCAGGTCCCGATCGAGCTCGATGACCTCGAGACGGCCGTCGGTGTCGACCAGCAACGGCTCGGTCAGGGCCCCCTGGCCGGGGCCGATCTCGACGACACGATCACCAGGACGGGCCCCGATGGACCGAACGATGCGCGAAATGATGCCAAGGTCACGCAGGAAATTTTGACCGAAGCGCTTGCGAGCCCGGTGCGCGGTGGGACGGGATGACATTGAATGGTCCTTTCGATTTGTCTCGTGCAGGATCGATGAATCGGCGCTGCGCGGGCGGGAAGGTGGTGGCGTCGACTCTCCCGGGGCACGCCATCATCAAGCGCAACGCCCGCGCGACACAGATCCCTGTCGCTACGCTGAGTCGCGATGGCCACGCCGCGTA
>Ga0114954_1000090_pt1 | contig 33249 bp, 27 predicted proteins | sample Porto_4metaG_FD_87299 | JGI IMG/M metagenome (GOLD analysis project Ga0114954, IMG submission 87299) | Marine algal microbial communities from Porto, Portugal - Porto_4 metaG | ecosystem: Host-associated > Algae > Red algae > Unclassified | place: Portugal: Porto | collected 2015-02-02
AAGGAGGTCGACGTCGAGAATCCGGTGATCATGCTCGATGAGATCGACAAGATGGGCCAGTCGTTCCAGGGCGATCCGGCCTCGGCCCTGCTCGAGGTGCTGGACCCCGAGCAGAACGTCGACTTCCTCGATCACTATCTGGACGTGCGCTTGGACCTGTCCAAGGTGCTGTTCGTGTGCACCGCCAATACGCTGGACTCGATTCCTCCGGCGCTGCTCGACCGCATGGAGCAGATTCGCTTGTCGGGCTATATCGCCGAGGAGAAGCAGGCCATTGCCAAGCACCATCTGTGGCCTAAGCTGTTGAAACGCGACAGGATTGCGAAGAAACGCATCAACCTGACCGATGCCGCCCTGCGCCAGGTGATCGAGGGCTACGCCCGCGAGGCCGGCGTGCGTCAGCTGGAGAAACAGCTGCACCGCATCGTGCGCAAGGCCGCGGTGAAATTGCTCGAAAGCGGGCAGAGCAGCGTCAAGGTGTCGGTGAAGAACCTCGAGGACTTCCTCGGTGCACCGCTGTTCCGCAAGGATCAGGTGATGAAGGGCCAGGGCGTTGTCACCGGGCTTGCCTGGACCTCCATGGGCGGGGCGACCCTGTCCATCGAGGCCGGCAAGGTGCATGGGCTCGATCGTGGCTTCAAGCTCACCGGCCAGCTCGGTGACGTGATGAAGGAATCGGCCAATATCGCCTACAGCTACGTCCAGGGGCACCTGGCTGAGTATGGCGCCGACGCCGACTTCTTCGACAAGTCGTTCGTTCACGTTCATGTGCCCGAGGGCGCTACGCCCAAGGACGGACCCTCTGCCGGCGTGACCATGACCACGGCGCTGCTGTCATTGGCCAGGCATCAGGCCATCGATCGCCGTCTGGCGATGACCGGCGAGCTGACACTGACCGGCCATGTGCTGCCGGTCGGTGGCATCCGGGAGAAGGTCATCGCGGCGCGGCGCAGTGAACTGTTCGAGCTGGTGCTGCCCGAGGCCAATCGGCGCGACTTCGACGAGCTGCCGGACTACCTGAAAGAGGGCATGACGGTGCACTTCGCCTCGCGCTATGCCGACGTGGCCAAGGTCGTCTTCGGGTAGCCCGAAGGATCGGGGGGAAAGGGGGCTGTTTATGCCCCCCTCCGCCGGGGCTGTTTATGCCCCCGCCGCGGGGGCAGGTTAGCGTCTCCGACGTGCGGCCTGCGTCTGTGCCTTGCGCCAATCCTTGCGGTAAGCTGGGCGAATTTTCAACGTCGAGTCTTGCCGATGCATTCCATCTTCTTTCGGTCCCGGCCGGCGCGGTTGTCGTCGGGCCTTTCGTTTATCGTCGCGCTCGGCTGCGCTGGCGCCTGGTCGCCGCTCTGGGCCGATCAAGCCGATCAAGCCGATCAAGGCGAGCGGCCCGAGCTCACCGTCTACACCTATGAGTCCTTCGTCGCCGAGTGGGGGCCTGGCCCCGGCGTCGAGCAGGCCTTCGAGGTGCGCTGTGGGTGCGACTTGCGCTTTGTGGCCCTCGGCGGCGGCGTCGATATCCTCCAGCGCCTGCGCCTGGAAGGGGCGTCCACCGAGGCCGACGTGGTGCTTGGCCTGGACATGAACCTGATCCATGATGCCCGCGAACTCGACCTGCTCGCGCCGCACCAGGTGGATACCGCGGCGCTGACCCTGCCCATCGATTGGCAGGATGACACCTTCCTGCCCTATGACTGGGGGCGCTTCGCCTTCGTCTATGACCGCCAGGCGTTGCCCGAGCCGCCGACCAGCTTCGAAGAACTGCTCGATGCCCCGGAGGATCTCAAGGTGATCATCAGCGACCCGCGCACCAGCGTGCCGGGGCTCGGCCTGTTGCTGTGGATCAAGCATGTCTACGGGGATCGTGCGGACGAGGCCTGGGAGCGGCTCTCGCCGCATATCCTGACCGTGGCCAGCGGCTGGAGTCAGGCCTATTTTTCGCTTTTCATGAACGGCGAGGCGCCGCTGGTGCTTTCCTACAGCACGTCACCGGCCTACCACATGGCGGTGGAGAACACCGATCGCTACCAGGCCGCGGAGTTCAGTGAAGGCCACTACCTGCAGGTCGAGACCGCGGCCGCCGTGGCCGGCAGCGATGAGCTCGACCTGGCACGAGATTTTCTGGCCTTTATCCTGACGCCGGACTTTCAGCGCCATATTCCTCTGGGCAACGTGATGTACCCGGCGATCGATCTTGGCGATGACCTGCCGCCGGTCTTCGACCGCCTGATCGAGCCGGACAGCTTTACCTTCACTCCCGAGGAGGTCGGCGAGCACCGCCGCGACTGGATTCGTGAGTGGCTCAACGCCAGCAGCCGATGACCGAAGGCACGCCTGACTCCACGCGTATCGGCGTCTCGGCGCGCCCCTGGTGGCGGGGGCCACGGGCCAATCGACTGGGGCTACCGGCGGCCATCGTGGCCGCCGGGCTGGTCCTGGCGCTGGGGCTTGGCAGCCTGGGCGCGCTGCTATGGCAGGCGCCCCGGTGGGACGTGGCGAGGCTGTGGCAAGAGCCGTATCTGCTGGCGATTGTGCGTTTCTCCGTCTGGCAGGCGACGCTGTCGACGCTGGCATCACTCGGGCTCGGCGTGGTCGTTGCCGTGGCCCTGGCTCGGCGACCGCGCTTTGCCGGGCGCACGCTGCTGCTGCGGGCGATGGAGCTGTCGCTGGTGATTCCGAGCCTGCTGGCGCTGTTCGGCCTGGTCGCGGTGCATGGCCGACAGGGCTGGGCGGCGCCGCTGGTGCAGGCGTTGCCGCTGGGCCAGGCGAATCAGTCGCCGGACTATCTCTACGGGCTATCCGGTATCGTGCTGGCCCACGTGTTCTTCAATCTGCCGCTCTCGGCGCGGCTGATGCTCCAGGCGCTCGAATCCGTCCCGACGACCCACTGGCGGCTGGTGGCGCAGTTTGGCCTCGGCCGCGGGGCGATATGGCGGCTGGTCGAGTGGCCGTGCCTGCGCCGTTTGCTGCCGCGCCTGGCGGCGTTGGTCTTCACCCTGTGTTTCTCAAGCTTTGCCATCGTCATGACCCTGGGCGGCGGGCCCGGCAGCAGCACCCTGGAGGTCGCGCTGTACCAGGCAATCAAGTACGACAACGATCTGGCCCTGGCCGCGCTGCTGGCGCTGACCCAATTGGTCGTCTGCCTTGGCCTGTGGGCGCTGGCGTTGGCAGCCGGCGGAATGCCGAGGCTTGCGGGGTCGGCCAGTGAGCGATCCCTGGGCCCCGGGTTTCGGCGCGACGCCTTCGGGCTCAGGCGCCTGACGGATGCCGTCGTGCTGCTGGCGTTGGCCGCGTTGTTGTTGCCGCCGCTGATCGCCGTGGTCACGGCAGGGCTGGCCGGATTGCCGGCACTGGTGGGCGATGCTCGGGTGTGGGCGGCGGCCGCTCGCAGCCTGGCGATGGCCGCGGCGGCAGGGCTTGCTGCGGTGCTGTTGGCGACTGCTCTGCTCAGTGGGTGTGCGGCGCTGGCCGAGCGCGGGCACACCGCGGCGAGCGCCTTTCTCGAGGGCAGCGGTCAGTTGATCCTGATACTGCCGGCGATGGTCATGGGCACGGGCCTGTTCTTGCTGTTGCGTCCGCGTCTTGGCGGAGATGTCGAGGGCTATGTTCTGGTCATCGTGGTCAATGCCATGATGGCATTGCCGTTTGCCTTGCAGGTGCTGCGTAATGCGGTACTGGGGCTCGCCACGGCCCAGCGACGTATCGCCGATCAGCTCGGCGTGCACGGGCTGTCGCGGGCGCGCTGGCTGGTCTGGCCGCGACTGCGTCGGCCAGCGGCGCTGGCGCTGGCCTATGCGATGACACTGTCGTTGGGGGACTTCAGCGTCATCGCCCTGTTCGGCTCGCCGTCGGCCCCGACGCTGCCGATGCTGCTCTATCAGCAGCTCGGCGGCTACCGTTGGCAGGGCGCCGCCGCCACGGCGCTGCTGCTGCTGATCCTGGTGGTTGCCGTCTTCGCCTTGCTGCTCGGCCTGACGCGCCGACTGCCGCGCTATGCCTGGCGCGGTGCGCACCACGCAGCGCCAAGCGTTGCCGCCTCCCGTCTGCGATGAGACCACTATGCTGACTTGCGATGCCCTGAGCTTCCACTACGACCGCTGCGAGCCCGGTCAGACACCGGATTTTTGCTTCGACTTCAGCCTCGCGCCAGGCCAGTGTCTGGCCGTCGATGGACCCTCCGGCGCGGGCAAGAGCACGTTGCTGAATCTGCTGGCGGGGTTCCTTGTGCCCTCGGGCGGACGACTGAGCTGGGACGGGCACGATCTGATCGGGCTGCCGCCCTGGGACCGGGCCATCACCACGCTGTTCCAGGATCACAACCTGTTCGACCATCTGCCGGTGTGGGCCAATGTCGGCCTTGGCCTGGCCGCCGACCTGCGCCTTACCGACGCCCAGCGCCGAGCCGTCGAGACGGGGCTCGGCGAGGTCGGCCTGGCGGGGCTCACGGAGCGTTTACCGAGTGAGCTGTCCGGCGGGCAGCGCCAGCGGGTGGCGCTGCTCAGGGCGTTGCTGCGCGAGACCCGTCTGCTGCTGCTCGATGAGCCCTTCACCGGGCTCGATCGGGCCAATCGCGAAGCCCTGTGGGCCCTGGTTCGTCGTCAGCAGACGCGTGGCGTCGCCGTGGTGCTGGTCAGTCATGATCGCGAAGACGTCGAGGCGTTGGCGGGTCATCGCCTGCGTCTGTCCGAGGGCCGACTCGTCGCCGTCTGAGTGGCGTTTCTTGACCGCGGCTAGTGTGGGTCCTGGTGCGGGCCCGGTGCTGGTCAGGGATGCCCGTGCATGACAGAATCGAAGGCCTGGACACGCGACACCACCCGGCACGACGCAGGACGGTCGATAACACGGGTGGACAGAAAATGATGAGGATTCCATGCCCGAGTATCGCTCTCGCACTACCACCGCCGGCCGCAATATGGCCGGCGCTCGCGCCCTGTGGCGCGCCACCGGCATGAAGGATGATGACTTTCACAAGCCGATCATCGCCGTGGCCAACTCGTTCACCCAGTTTGTGCCGGGTCATGTTCATTTGAAGGACATGGGCCAGCTGGTCGCCCGTGAGATCGAGAAGGCCGGTGGCGTTGCCAAGGAGTTCAATACCATCGCCGTGGACGACGGCATCGCCATGGGCCACGACGGCATGCTCTATTCGCTGCCGAGTCGTGATCTGATTGCCGATAGCGTCGAGTACATGGTCAATGCCCACTGCGCCGATGCGCTGGTGTGTATTTCCAACTGCGACAAGATCACGCCCGGCATGTTGATGGCGGCAATGCGCCTGAACGTGCCGGTGATCTTCGTGTCGGGCGGGCCGATGGAGGCCGGCAAGACCAAGCTGCTGGACCATGGCCTGGACCTGGTCGACGCCATGGTCATGGCCGCCGATGACTCGGTGGACGAGGAGCTGCTTAACGAGGTCGAGCGCAGTGCCTGCCCGACCTGTGGCAGCTGCTCGGGGATGTTCACCGCCAACTCGATGAACTGTCTGACCGAGGCGCTGGGCCTGGCGCTGCCGGGCAACGGCACCGTGCTGGCGACCCACTCCGACCGTCGGCGGCTGTTCGAGAATGCCGGTGAGCGCATCGTCGAGCTGGCCAAGCGCTTCTACGAGGGGGATGAGGCTCACCTGTCGCCGCGCGCCATCGGCTCCAAGGCGGCGTTCAAGAACGCCATGACCCTGGACATCGCCATGGGTGGCTCCACCAACACCATCCTGCACCTCTTGGCGGCCGCCCAGGAAGCCGGCGTCGACTTCACCATGACCGATATCGACCGGTTGTCGCGGGAAGTTCCGCAGCTGTGCAAGGTCGCGCCGAATACCCAGAAGTACCACATCGAGGACGTGCATCGCGCCGGCGGCATCATGGCGATTCTCGGTGAGCTCGATCGCGCCGGCGTGCTCGATACGTCGGTACCCACCGTGTATGGCGATACGCTCAGGGCGGCGCTGGACGAGTGGGACATCATGCGTAACCCGAGCCCTGAAGTGGTCAGCTTCTTCCGCGCCGGCCCCGGTGGCATTCCGACACAGACCGCATTTTCCCAGAGTGCGCGTTGGCCAAGCCTCGATGGCGATCGCGCCACCGGCTGTATCCGCGACTATGCGCATGCCTTCTCCACCGAAGGCGGCCTCGCCGTGCTGACCGGCAATATCGCCGAGAAGGGCTGCGTGGTGAAGACCGCCGGTGTCGATGAGAGCATCCTGGTCTTCGAAGGCCCCGCCCACGTGGTCGAGTCCCAGGATCAGGCGGTAGAGCACATTCTGGAAGGCCAGGTGAAGGAAGGCGATGTCGTGGTGATTCGCTACGAAGGGCCCAAGGGCGGGCCGGGCATGCAAGAGATGCTCTACCCGACCTCCTACCTCAAGTCCAAGGGCCTTGGGAAGGCCTGCGCGCTGTTGACGGATGGTCGATTCTCGGGCGGTACCTCGGGACTGTCGATCGGCCACGTCTCGCCAGAGGCTGCCGCCGGCGGTGCCATCGGCCTGGTGGAGCAGGGCGATAGGGTTCGTATCGATATTCCCAACCGGCGCATCGACGTGTTGCTGGACGAAGCCGAGCTTGCCGCGCGGCGTGTCCGCCAGGAAGAACGCGGACGTGACGCCTGGAAGCCGAGCATCCAGCGCCTGCGCAAGGTGACCCCGGCGCTCAAGGCCTATGCGTTACTGGCCACATCGGCCGATATGGGCGCCGTTCGTGATCTGGATAAACTCGATTAATTCCAGTTGGTTCGTCATGCTGGGGAGGTAGGAAATGGCCCCATCTTGTGGATGCGGGGTGGGGCTGCTCGATTTAGCGCAGACAGACGGAACGCGATATGAAGACACAGACCCTGAATGTGGGCCTGGTGGGCTATGGAATGGCCGCCAAGACGTTCCATGCGCCGCTGATTCAGGCGGCGCCGTGGTTGGAGCTGGCCGCCGTGGTCAGCTCGAACCCAGACCGCGTCCAAGCCGATTGGCCCGAGGTCGATGTGGTGGGCAAATTAAGCGAGCTGCTCGAGCGCCGCCATATCGACCTGGTGGTGATCGCCACCCCTAACGAGTTCCATTTTTCCATGGCCAAGGCCGCGTTGGCGGCCGGCAAGCATGTCGTCATCGACAAACCGATGACGGTGTCCCTGTCGGAGGCGCGTCAGCTCAGGGTCCAGGCCGATCGCTCGGAGCTGCTGCTGAGCGTCTTCCACAATCGGCGCTGGGACAGCGACTTCCTGACCCTGCGTAAGCTGCTCGATGAGGGGCGGCTTGGACGGGTGGTCTCGCTGACATCGCGCTTCGATCGCTATCGGCCGGCAGTCAAGCCGCGCTGGCGCGAATCTCATACGCCCGGGGGCGGCATCTGGTATGACCTGGGGCCGCACCTGCTCGATCAGGCCCGGGAGTTGTTCGGCATGCCGCGAGCCATTCTGCTGGAGCTTGCCAGTGCCCGGGATGGCGCCGAGGTCGACGACGACTTTCTCGCCATCCTCGAGTACGAGCGCATGCGGGTGACTCTCCAGGCGAGCACGCTCGTGGCCGAGCCAAGCCCGCGTTTCGCGGTGCACGGCACCGAGGGTAGCTATACCATCTTCGGCCTCGATCCCCAGGAAGACTGGCTCAAGGAGGGGCAGACGCCGAGCGATGACTGGGGCATTGACCCCGAGCCTGGCCATCTCATCATCAACGAGGGGAGCGCCGAAGCGCCGATGCTGACGCGCTACGAACAACCGTCGGTGCCGGGCAACTACATGGCATTTTATACCGGTATTGCCGAGACCCTGATCCATGGCGATCCGGCACCGGTGACCGGTGAGGCCGCCGTCGACATCATGGTGCTGCTCGAGGCGGGCCTGGACAGCTATCGCCAGGGACGCTGGGTGCGTTTGAAAGAAGGCAACGGCGCCCTGCGTCGGCTGCATGGGGCGCGTCACTAGCCGCAGGTGAACGGTGTGGCCTGGCGGAGGGCCGGGCGTTTGCGGGAAGGCCCTGCTAGACGCCACGACACTACCGTGACGTGGCCACGCGGCCTGGGGGAACGTCAGTCGGAAAACAGCACCAGGGTCGCGAATCGCGGCCCTAGTGCTGTTTTTGTGTCGGGTCTCGTGCTTTTTTGGGCCCGGGGCGGGCTGACGGTCCGCCGCGTCGATCCAGGCGATCAACCGCTGCTCGCTACCATAGCGCCGTGGATGGTTGGTCGCCCTTGAGTCGGTCTCGGGCGATGTACAGCGCGGCGATGGCGCGGGCCTCGTGGAAGTCCGCCCGTGCGAGCAGCGCCGGGAGGCTATCGATGGCGTGGGTTTCCACCACCAGCGGCTCGGGCTCATCGCCCTCCAGGCGCTGGTCATACAGGTCGCTCGCCAGCAGGACCTGGATACGATGGCTCATGTAGTTGGGCGCGAGGGACAGCTCGGTCAGGGGCTCGATGCGATTGGCGCCCACGCCACATTCTTCCATCAACTCGCGATTGGCGGCGGTGACGATATCCTCGCCGGGATCGACGATACCCTTGGGCAGGGTCAGCACATAGTCTTCGAACCCCGCGGCGTACTCGCGAATCAGCAGCACATGGTCCGGGTCAGGCATCGCCACGATCATCACCGCACCGATGCCAGGCCCATTGCCGCTAAGGCGCTCGAAGGTGCGCTCGGCGCCGTTGGAGAAGCGTAGCTCGAGCTCCTCGACCTGGAACAGGCGGCTCTTGGCGACGCGACGGTGAGACAGGATTCGTGGCTTGTCGGGAGAGGGGGCGTCCATGGCGACTCCGCGTCGAAAAGGGAGAGGAAATGCGTGACTCAGGGCGATTGGTTACACTATCACGTTCCTCCATCGTCAGACTCGCCCGGAGACCCGATGATAGATTGGCCTGCCATCGACACCGTCCTGTTGGATATGGACGGTACCCTGCTGGATCTGCACTTCGACAGCCACTTCTGGCTCGACCATCTGCCGCGCCGCTACGCTGAGCTGCACAAGCTCGATGAGGCGACCCAGGAGGTGGTGCGGGCGCGCATCATCGCCGAGCAGGGCACCCTGAACTGGTACAGCCTGGCGTACTGGAGCCGTGAGCTAGACGTCGATATCGTCGCGCTCAAGCGAGAGGTGCAGCATCTGATCGGCCTGCGTGGCGACGCTCTGGATTTTTTAACCTGGCTCAAGCAGGCCCATCCTCGCGTGGTGCTGGCGACCAACGCCGATCGCGAGAGCCTGGCCCTCAAGCTGCCGGTGACCGGGCTCGATGACTACCTGGATGCCATCGTGTCCTCGGCAGACGTCGGCGAAGCCAAGGAAGAGCAAGCGTTCTGGCATGCGCTCAACGAGATCGAACCCTTCGACCCCAAGCGCACCCTGTTTATCGACGACAACCCGCGGGTACTGGAAAGCGCCAGAGCGTATGGCATACGCCACCTGCTGGGCATCTTGAAGCCCGATAGTCAGAGCCCTGAGCGAGAACTCACCGGCTTCGTGGCACTGGACCGCTTCGCCGATATCTTGCCGTCGCCGGTGACGGAGGAGCGCCATGGATAGCGTGCGCCTGGACAAGTGGCTGTGGGCCGCGCGCTTCTTCAAGACCCGGGCGTTGGCCAAGAAGGCCATCGAAGGCGGCAAGGTCGAGGTCGATGGCGCCAGGGCCAAGACCAGTAAGTCGCTGAGCCCTGGCATGCTGGTACGTGCTCCCCAGGGCTGGGATATCTGGGAGGTCGAGGTCCTGGCCGTCAGCGAGCAGCGGCGCGGTGCTTCCGAGGCCAGAGCCTTGTACCAGGAGACCGCCGAGAGCCAAGTGCGTCGCGAACGCGAGGCCGAGACCCGGCGTCAGGCCAACCAGGCCTTCCAGCACCCGTTCAAGCGCCCCGACAAGCGGGCGCGGCGTCAGATCACTCGCTTTCAGCGTGAGCAGGGCGAATAGATAGCGCGCCTGCCGTCCATCCTGTTGCACTCGGGGGAGCGTTTCCCGAGTGCGAGATACCGAACCGGAAGACCCATGACCGACCAGATTCAGCGCTTCATCCTTGATAACACCAATGTTCGCGGCGAGATCACTCGGCTCGAGCAGGCCTATGCCGAAGTGCTCAAGCGGCACGAATATCCGGCCGCCATCAATCGCCAGCTCGGCGAGCTGCTGGCCGCCGTGGCGCTGCTCACTGATACGGTCAAGCTCGACGGCACCTTGAGTCTCGAAGTGCGCGGTAGCGCCGGCGTATCGCTGCTGATGGCGGAGTCGAACCCTGACGGGGAGTTGCGTGCCATCGCTCGCGTCGCCGAAGGGGTGGCCTTGCCGGGCAACGACGCGACCTTCCGTGATCTGATCGGCGACGGCCAGATCGTGATTACCCTCGATCCCAAGGAAGGGCGCCGTTACCAAGGGGTGGTGGCCATCGAGCACGCTAGCCTGGCCGAGTGCCTGGAGGCCTATTTTACCCAGTCGGAGCAGCTACCGACGCGACTGTGGCTCGCCGCCGACGGTGTACATGCCGGGGGCTTGTTGCTCCAGCGCTTGCCCGATGAGTCGCTCAACCAGGACGATGACGCCTGGGAGCGTGCCGCGCATCTTGCCTCGACACTATCCGCCGATGAGCTGACTAGCCTCGAGGCGGCGAGCCTGCTGACGCGCCTGTTTCATGAGGAAAGCGTGCGGGTGTTTGATCCCAAGGCCCTACGTTTCGGTTGTTCCTGTTCCCGAGCGCGCATTGCCGGGGCGCTTTCGTCCCTCGGTACGGACGAACTTCGCGATATTCTCGCCGAACAAGGCGCGGTCGAGACCCAGTGTCATTTCTGCCATACCCGCTTTCATTTCACCCCGGTCGAGGTCGAGGCGCTGATCGAGGACCCCGAGGGAGGCAGTCCCACGCTGCATTGAGCCGGCTCGGGGGTGGGGAAGGGCCGCCGTGGTTCGGCCAGGTGTGTGGGGGCAGAGGGTGGCGTCTTGTAGTGAAAGAACAAAAGTGACGCTGAAAATACCGTTTTGTAGTAGTAAAACTACATGATCGTCGGCGAACGAGAGCGTTTCCTGTCGTTGTGTTTTTTGCCATAATCCGCTGCGATCTCTGCCCGCGTCGTCGATGTTGATAAGACGGTCGAACCGCACGGACGGCAGCGGCGAGGTCTCCACGCGTCGAGGACGCCCGGACAACGAGAGAGAGAGTGGCCGCAAGGCCCAGGAAACGACATGACCACGACCCAAGCCGCGCCCCAGCAAGCTCCCGCCGTTCACGTCAATTTAAGCACCGCCGAGCTCATCGAGCGGGCCGTGGCCGCGGGAGAAGGTCGCCTGGCGGCGCACGGCGCCCTGGTGGTGAATACCGGCGAGCGTACCGGCCGTTCCCCCAAGGACCGCTACATCGTCGACGAGCCTTCCACCAGCGCTCAGATCGACTGGGGCAGTGTCAATCGCCCCTTCGACGCCGAGCGTTTCGATGCCCTCTGGGGCCGCGTGGAAGACTACCTGACGGCCACGACGCGCTACGTGTCCGAGCTTCATGTGGGCAGTGACCCGGATCATTACCAGCCGGTGCGGGTCACGACCGAAACCGCCTGGCATAACCTTTTCGGGCGCACCATGTTCGTGCGCCCTGAAGGCTATAACCCCTCGTCCAAGGACGAATGGACGATTCTCAATGCGCCGTTCTTCACCTGTGAGCCGGGCCGCGACGGCACCAACTCCGACGGCTGCGTGATCATCAGCTTCGCCGCTCGCCGGGTGCTGATCGCCGGCATGCGCTACGCCGGCGAGATGAAGAAAGCCATGTTCTCGGTCCAGAACTTCCTGCTGCCGGCCGCCGACGTGCTGCCGATGCACTGCAGCGCCAACGTCGGGGAAGATGGCGAAACCACGCTGTTCTTCGGTCTTTCCGGTACGGGAAAGACCACGCTCTCCGCCGATCCGAGCCGTTTCTTGATCGGTGATGACGAGCATGGTTGGGGTGTCGGCACCGTGTTCAACATCGAAGGCGGCTGCTATGCCAAGTGCATTGATCTGTCGGAAAAGAACGAACCGGTGATCTGGAACGCGATCAAGTTCGGCACCGTGCTCGAGAACGTGGTGCTCGATGACCGACGCGAGGCCGACTACGCCGATGACAGCCTGACCCAGAACTCCCGGGCGGCCTATCCGCTGGAGCACGTGGCCAAGCGCGTGCCGGAAAATCGTGCCGGTGAGCCCACTGCCATCGTCTTCCTGACCTGCGACATGTCCGGCGTGCTGCCGCCGGTGTCGGTGCTGTCCAAGGAAGCCGCGGCCTATCACTTCCTGTCCGGCTACACCGCCAAGGTGGGCTCCACCGAAATGGGCTCGTCAAGCGGCCTGGAATCGACCTTTTCCACCTGCTTCGGTGCGCCTTTCTTCCCGCGCCCGGCGCGCGAATATGCGGATCTCCTGATCAAGCGCGTGGCCGAGAAGGACGCCCAGGTGTATCTGGTCAACACCGGCTGGACCGGCGGCTCCTACGGGCAAGGCGGCTCTCGTTTCTCGATCCCGACCACTCGGGCGATCATCCACGCGATTCAGACCGGCGCTTTGCGCGACGTTGCTACCCACACCATTGAGGGCCTCAATCTGGCGGTGCCGGTGGCCGTGCCTGGCGTCGACTCGAGCCTGCTGGATCCGCGCAAGACCTGGGAAGATCAAGGCGCCTATGATCGCAAGCGTGGCGAACTGGCCGAAAAGTTCGTGGAGAACTTCAAGAAGTTCGAAGGCATCAACGAAGCCATCGTCAAGGCCGGGCCCAGCCTGGTCTAACGGCCCCCTGGCTCGGAACCGCCGGGGCCTGGACTGGCGGTTGCCTCAGGCGAGTGGTGGTTAAGCGAACCCTGACGCTTCACCGGGGTCGATAAGGAGGAGAAGGCTCTGTGCTTTCTCCTCTTTTTTGTGCCCGAAAGGCCGAGGCGAATGTAAGGCCGGCGTCATCGGTCGCGACTGAGCGACACCCAATTCGCAGGAGAACAGCGATGAAGCGACGCAATTTTCTTGGGCTCATCGGCCTCGGGGGCCTGGCCGCCGCGGTGCCTATGGTCGCCAACGCTCGTCCCAAGGTCGAGCTGACCCGGAGTGCCGATGTGGCGCCGCTGGAAGTGAGCGAGAGCGAGTGGCGTGAGCGGTTGACCCCCGCTCAGTACGACGTGCTGCGTGAGGCCGGCACCGAGCCTGCCGGTTCCAGTCCTCTGGATCAGGAGAAGCGCGAAGGCGAGTTTCGCTGTGCCGGCTGTGATCTGCTGCTCTTCACCAGTGCCATGAAATACGATTCAGGAACCGGCTGGCCGAGCTTCTTCGAGCACGTGGAGGGACATCTGCTGACCGAGGTCGACTACAAGATCCTGTGGCCGCGTACCGAGTATCACTGCGCGCGCTGTGGCGGGCATCAGGGGCATGTCTTCGAGGACGGTCCCGAGCCCACCGGCCTGCGCTGGTGCAACAATGGCGTGGCGCTGAAGTTCGTCCCCGCCTAAGCGCCGTTTATGGTACCTTGGCGCCACCCATTGACGTCGAAATGCCAAGGATTTCATGGACGCACATGCCAAGATCATTGCCCGCCTTGCCGACGAGCTGGCGGTCAAGACGACCCAGGTGGCGGCCACCGTCGAACTGCTCGACGGCGGCGCCACCGTTCCGTTCATCGCCCGCTACCGCAAGGAAGTCACCGGTGGGCTCGATGACATTCAGTTGCGCACCCTCGAGGAGCGTCTCGGTTACCTGCGCGAGCTCGAAGAGCGTCGTGACGCCGTGCTTGCCGCCATCGACGAGCAAGGCAAACTGACCGATGCCCTCGCCGCCAGCATTCGGGGCGCCGAGACCAAGCAGCGCCTCGAAGATCTCTACCTGCCCTACCGCAAGAAGCGTCGCACCAAGGCCCAGATCGCCCGTGAAGCGGGGCTGGAGCCGCTGGCCAATGCCTTGCTCGGTGACCCCACGCTTGACCCCGAGCGTGAAGCCGCGGGCTACCTGCGCGAGGCCGACGGCGACACGCCGGCCATCGACGACACCAAGGCGGCGCTGGACGGTGCCAAGCAGATTCTGATGGAGCGCTTTGCCGAGGACCCCGAGCTGGTCGGGGCCCTGCGCGAGCGGCTGTGGAACGAAGGCGAACTGTCGAGCCGGCTGATTGCCGGCAAGGAGCGCGAGGGGGCCAAGTTCTCGGACTATTTCGAGCACGACGAGCGCCTGGCCAAGGCGCCGTCGCACCGGGCGCTCGCCATGTTCCGTGGGCGTAACGAGGGCGTGCTTGCCCTGACGCTGTGCTTGCCTGGCGAAGACGACGCGCCGATCCACCCGGCCCAGGTGGCCATCGCTCGCCACGTTGGTGTCAGCGACCAGGGGCGCGCCGCCGATCGCTGGCTGGCCGAGGTGGTGCGCTGGACCTGGCGGGTCAAGCTCTACACCCACCTCGAGACCGAGCTGATGGGGCGCCTGCGCGAGCGCGCCGAGGGCGAGGCCATCGACGTCTTTGCCGCCAACCTGAAAGACCTGTTGCTGGCCGCGCCCGCCGGTCCCCGGGCGACGCTTGCCATTGATCCGGGGCTGCGTACCGGGTGCAAGCTTGCCGTGGTCGACGCCACCGGCCAGTTCCTGGCCCAGGGCACGATCTTCCCCCACGCCCCGCGCAACCAGTGGGATGCCTCGCTGGCGGAGTTGGCGCGGCTGGTGAAGCAGCACGACGTGGAGCTGGTCGCGGTGGGCAATGGGACGGCTAGTCGCGAGACCGACAAGCTCGCCGGTGAGCTGCTCAAGGCGCTGGGGGATCGGCGTCTGTCCAAGGTCATGGTGTCCGAGGCTGGCGCCTCGGTCTATTCGGCCTCGGAGTACGCCTCGAAGGAGTTGCCGGAGCTCGACGTGACCATTCGTGGCGCGGTCTCGATCGCTCGCCGGCTGCAGGACCCCCTGGCGGAGCTGGTCAAGATTGAGCCCAAGTCCATCGGCGTCGGCCAGTACCAGCACGACGTATCCCAGGTGCAGCTGTCGCGTAGCCTGGAAAAGGTCATCGAAGACTGCGTCAACGCGGTGGGGGTCGATCTGAATACCGCCTCTTCCGCGTTGCTCTCTCGGGTCGCCGGCCTCAACCCCGGGCTTGCCGAGAACATCGTGGCGCAGCGCAACACCCAGGGCGCCTTCGGCAACCGACGTGACCTGCTCGCGGTGTCACGCCTCGGCCCCAAGACCTACGAGCAGTGCGCGGGCTTTCTGCGCATCATGAACGGCGATAATCCGTTGGATGCCAGCGCCGTGCACCCGGAGGCCTATCCGTTGGTCGAGCGCATCGCGAGTCGCAGTGGCCGCGAGCTGTCTGGGCTGATCGGCGATAGCGCTACCCTGAAGAGCCTCAAGCCGACCGAGTTTGCCGATGAGCGCTTCGGGGTGCCGACCGTCACCGATATCATCAGCGAGCTGGACAAGCCAGGCCGCGATCCGCGTCCGGAGTTCCGTGCCGCCGAGTTTCGTGAGGGCGTCGAGACGCTCAAGGATCTGGAGCCGGGGATGGTGCTCGAGGGGACGGTCACCAACGTGACCCACTTCGGTGCCTTCGTCGATATCGGCGTCCATCAGGATGGACTTGTGCATATCTCGGCGCTTTCCGATCGCTTCGTCGAGGACCCTCGCAGCGTCGTCAAGGCCGGTGATATCGTCAAGGTCAAGGTCATGAACGTGGATCTCGAGCGGGCCCGTGTCGGTCTCTCCATGCGCATGGATGATAGTCCCGACGAGGTCGCATCGGGAGGGCGTCGCGAGGGCGCCGAACGATCTGGCAAGGGGCGTCGCGACGGTGCCAAGGGCGAGCGTGGTCATGCTCGGTCGCGGGGCGCCAAGCGCGATGAGCCGGCGGCGCCGGTCGGTGCGCTTGGCGCCGCCTTGCTCAAGGCGAAACAGGGGCGTTCTTGAATCATTCCCTCGGAACGCCATAATCTGACGACTTTTCGGGCGCGTCAGCGCCCGTGTTGCCACTGTCACCTGAAGCTGGCCCCTGGGCCCTTCCCAGACAAGGGGTGTTCATCTTGTCCACTACGCTATCATCGCGCCTCGAGCGCCTGCGTGGCCCGGCTGCCGCAAGGCGCTTCGGTCGCCTGCGGCGCGGCATCGAAAAAGAGGGGTTACGGGTCGACGGCGCGGGCGCCATCGCGGCGACGGCGCACCCTCGTGGGTTGGGGTCCAAGCTGACCCACCCGCATATCACCACAGACTATTCCGAGTCGCTGATCGAGTACATCACTCCGGTGTACAACCGTCCGGAGGAGGCGTTGCAGTTTCTTGGCGACCTGCATCGATTCACCTATCGCCAGCTGGATGGCGAACTGATCTGGCCGGCCAGCATGCCGTCGAAGCTCAATGGCAACGACAGCGTGCCCATTGCCGACTATGGCAGCTCCAACGTTGGCACCATGAAACATGTCTATCGGCGCGGGCTCGATGCGCGCTACGGACGCATCATGCAGTCCATTGCGGGGGTCCACTACAATGTGTCCCTACCGGACGATCTGTGGACACTGCTCAAGACCCTGGACGGGCGCGAAGACACGCCCATGGGCGAGTACCGCTCGGCGCGTTACTTCGATCTGATCCGCAACTTTCGTCGTCACAGTTGGCTGCTGTTGTACCTGTTCGGCGCCTCGCCGGCGCTCGATACCAGCTTCCTGCCCGACGGTCGCGTGCCCAAGGGGGTCAGGCCGCATGGCCAGCGTACCTTGCTGTCGTCGTACGCGACCAGCCTGCGGATGTCGGACCTGGGGTACCAGAACAAGGTCCAGGATCAGCTCAAGATCTGCTTCAACTCGTTGTCGAACTACGTCAACACGCTGCGCCACGCCATTTCGACGAGCTGGCCGGATTACGCGGCCTTCGGGGTGCGCGACGGCGATAGCTGGCGCCAGCTCAATGCCAATATCCTGCAGATCGAGAACGAGTATTACAGCGATATTCGCCCCAAGCGCGTGGCCCGTCACGACGAGACGCCGAGCCAGGCCCTGGAGGCCCGTGGGGTGGAATACATCGAGGTGCGTTGCCTGGATATCGACCCCTTCGCAACGCTCGGCATCGACGCCACCCAGACGCGCTTTATCGATACGTTCCTGATGTGGTGCCTGCTGTCCGAGAGTCCCTGGATCTCCGACGAAGAGTGTGACCGCCTGGACGATAATCGGCGTCTGGTGGTGGAACGCGGTCGCGATCCTGAACTCTGTCTGAGTCGCCACTGCCAGGCCGTGGGCCTCGGCGAGTGGGCTCGGGATATCTTCGCCGAACTCGACGAGGTGGCGGCGCTGCTCGATCAGCTCGAAGAGGGCTCGCCCCATGGCGAGGCGGTGGCCGCGGTAGCGCCGCGCCTCGATGACCCGTCCCTGACTCCCGCAGGCAGGCTCGAGGCGCGCCTTGAACACACCGGCGAGGACTTCGCCGACGCCATGGTCGCGATCGCCCGGGAACAGGCCGAGGCGCTCTCCACGACGCCGATGAACCGCTCGAGGGAAGCGCAGCTCGACCAGCTGGTAGCAACGTCTCACCAGCAGCAGAGCGATATCGAACAGGCCGATACCTGTGATTTCTCGACATTTCTCAGCGATTACTTCGAGCGTGCCCGAGAGTCGCGAGTCCTGACCCCTTTAGACCGCGGAGAATGACCCTGATGAGTGATTGGAGCCTGCGCCACTGGAGCCTGGCCGGACTGGCCCTGTGCGTGATGATGATGGCCGTTGCCCTGGGCCTCGAGCACATCGTCGGGCTTGAGCCCTGCCCGCTGTGCGTGTTTCAGCGGGTCGCGGTGATCGCGGCTGGCCTGGTGTTCGCGTTGGCCGCCGTCCATGCGCCCAAGGGGCGGGTGGGCGCGGTGATCTACGGCGTGCTCGCGGGCCTCGCCGTGATCGCGGGGATCGCCATCGCCGCCCGCCATCTGTGGCTACAGTCGTTGCCCGCCGACCAGGTGCCGAGCTGTGGGCCGGGACTCGACTACATGGTCGAGGTGCTGCCGCTGCAGAAGGTGATTGGGTCGGTACTCTCCGGCTCGGGCGAATGTGCCGAGGTCGGAGCCAGGCTGTTGGGGCTGTCGTTGCCCGGCTGGACGCTGATCGGCTTCCTGGTGGTGCTGGTGGTCCCCGTAGGGATGTGCCTTAGCGGGCGCCGGGTCGGCACAGGCTACCGTTGGATCGGCTGAACTCTGGATCTGTCGAACGCGTTGACAGCGGGCCTCCCAAGGGAGAGTCTGAACATCGGCACAGACCCCGTGGACGGGGTATCGCAATGGAGGCCCCCATGCTGGAAGACTGCAAGACTGCCCGGGAACGCTGGGGCGGCGTTCACCAATTGATCGATCGTTGGCTGGAGCAGCGCCAATGCCTGCTCGAGGTCTGGAGTGAGCTCGAGGGGTCCTGCGACGCCGAGCTCGAGGCCGTCACCAAGGAGCGTATCGACGGGTTCAGTGAAACGCTGATGGATTACATCAGCGCGGGTCACTTCGAGGTCTATCCTCAGCTGCGAGAGGAGGCACGAGCCTTCGATGACAGCGAGGCCCTGATATTGGCCGATCGCCTGTTGGAGCGATTGGAAATGTCCACTGAGCTGGTGCTGTCGTTCGATGAAGACTATGCCTCGACAGGCAGCTGCGCGCAGAATCTGACACGCCTGCCGGCCTGGCTCGAGCGACTGAAGAAGGGACTCACGGAACGCTTTAGCCTCGAGGATCATCTGATCCAGCGCCTTCACGCCGAACACACGCCGGCCACGGGAGTGTCATGAGGCTCGACACCGGGCGCGTGTGCCTTTGCGTTCATCGCCCAATTGAGTTTTGTGCACTGCAGGCATAAGATTTCTCGCGTCCTGAAAAAGCCTGCGGTGGAGTGGGGGAGCGTACGCACACACCCTCCCGCACCCCGGGCGTCCCTCACGGCGACAACCCGAAGGAGCCATGATGAAAGATCCCGTACGTATTACCATCACCGGTGCAGCCGGTCAGATCAGCTATTCCCTCGCCTTTCGCATCGCCGCCGGCGACATGCTGGGCCCGGATCAGCCGGTCATTCTGCAGCTGCTCGAGATCACTCCGGCGATGGATGCCCTCAACGGGGTAGTGATGGAGCTCAACGACTGTGCCTTTCCGCTGGTCCAGGAGATCATCGCCACCGACGATCCCAACGTCGCCTTCAAGGACGCCGACTTCGGCCTGCTGGTCGGCGCGCGTCCGCGTGGACCGGGCATGGAGCGCAAGGATCTGCTCGAAGCCAACGCCGCAATCTTCTCCGTTCAGGGCAAGGCCATCAATGATCACGCCAGCCGTGACATCCGCGTGCTGGTGGTCGGCAACCCGGCCAACACCAACGCCCTGATCGCGTCCTGCAATGCGCCGGACATCAACCCGGGTCAGTTCACCGCGATGATGCGTCTGGACCACAATCGGGCCAAGACTCAGCTCGCGCAAAAGGCCGGCAAGCACGTCACCGACGTCGACAGCATGATCGTGTGGGGCAACCACAGCGCTACCCAGTATCCGGATCTGGCCCACTGCAAGGTCGACGGCAAGGCGGCCTTCGATCTGGTTGATCGCGACTGGTACGAGAATGACTTCATCCCCACCGTGCAGCAGCGCGGCGCGGCGATCATCAAGGCGCGTGGCGCCTCTTCTGCCGCCTCAGCAGCCTCTGCCGCCATCGATCACATGCACGACTGGGCGCTGGGCAGCGACGGTATCGTCAGCATGGGGATTCCCTCCGACGGCAGCTACGGTGTCGAGCCGGGGATCATGTTCTCCTATCCGGTGGTGTGCAAGAACGGCAAGTACGAGATCGTGCAAGGCCTCGAGGTTGACGCGTTCAGCAAGGACCGCATGAAGGCCACCGAAGACGAGCTGCGTGCAGAGCGCGCCGCCGTCGAGCATCTGTTGGGCTAACCCGCGAACCGGATCGAGGCGGCGCCACAGGGTGCCTGCCTGTCCGGTTGTCGGAGACCGACAGCAAAGCGCCCCATCGGCTAGGCCGATGGGGCGCTTGTCGTTGTGGGTTGCCCGTTATGAACGGCTTGCTCGCCCTTTTGGCTAGCTCTTGCGACAGGGTCTGAGACAGGGCTTGCGACAGGACTTGTGACAGAGGCCTGCAACCTTCACGCCGCAGGCGTCGGCCGCTCCGGGGTGATGAATCAATCGCGCAGCGAGATGACCTTCCAGCTGCGCGACTCGGCCACCTCGCGCAGGGCCGGGTCGGGGTCCACGGCCACTGGGTGCTCGACCAGCTCGAGCAGCGGCAGGTCATTTTGCGAGTCGCTGTAAAACCAGGCACCGTCCAGCGTTTCGTCTCGATCCTCGAGCCAGGCGTTGAGGCGGGTCACCTTGCCTTCCTGGAAGCTCGGAATGCCATCGACACGGCCGGTGTAGCGTCCGTCGATCATTTCCGGGTCCACCGCGATCAGGTCATCGATGCCCAAACGCTCGGCGATGGGGGCGGTGATGAACCGATTGGTAGCGGTGATGATCAGCAGGGTGTCGCCGCGAGAGCGGTGGCGAGCAATCAATTCCTCGGCCCGGGGCAGGATATGCGGCTCGATCTTGCTGGCCATGAACTGCTGGTGCCAGGCGGCCAGTTGTTCGGGACTGTTGTCCGCAAGCGGCTTCAGCGCCACCGCCAGAAAGGCCATCATGTCGAGCCGCCCGGCGTCGTAGTCGGCCTTGAAGCGATCGTTGGCTTCGCGGTAGGACGCTTCATCGACGGCACCCTGTTCCAGCAGGAACTCGCCCCAGGCGTGATCGCTGTCCGTCGACAGCAGGGTGTTGTCCAGGTCAAAAATGGCCAGGCTCACGGTGTTCCCCTTCGCATAGGCATGGTGTCGATCCCCCCGGCGGCCGGCGATCTGCGTCGTCTGGCTCAGAGGTCCGGGAGGATGACAAAGGAGGCGATTATGGCAGAAGCCCCGTTAGGGTTCGAGATGTCGTATTGATGCGCTTTGCGGCCTTGTGGAAGAATGGCTGCAATACTGGATTCATAAGGTGAAGCCCGTGATCGACGCAGACGGCTTTCGCCCCAATGTTGGCATCATCATCGTCAACGACCTGGGGCAACTGCTTTGGGCGCGTCGGGTAGGGCAGAATGCGTGGCAGTTTCCCCAGGGAGGCATCAAGTCAGACGAGACGCCCCAGCAGGCACTGTTCCGAGAGCTGCACGAGGAAATCGGCTTGACCGCCGATGACGTGGAGGTTCTCGCCTGCACCCGTGGATGGCTGCGCTATCGCTTGCCACGACGCATGGTTCGCACGCACTCCCGCCCGGTGTGCATCGGGCAGAAACAGAAATGGTTTCTGCTCAGGATACGTTGCCAGGAGACGCGCATCTGCGTGGACGGCACGCCCAAGCCCGAATTCGATGGGTGGCGTTGGGTCAGCTACTGGTACCCGTTGGGTCAGGTGGTGCCGTTCAAGCGAGAGGTGTATCGCCGTGCCCTGCGTGAACTGTTGCCACGCGCCCAGACCCTGGCCTCGGAGAATGGATGCTAGCGAGCCCTGTCGAGGCACCTGGGGCCCTTGACGGCCAGGGCTAACGTCACCGCACCGGCTTGGGTGGTGACAAATGGGCCAGCACAAGGGCCATTCCAAGACATGAGGACACGCTTCTGACCATGCTCGAGGTGCTTCGAAGAATCATTCAGGAGGTCAATGGCGCGCGCAACCTGGACGCGGCGCTGGCGACCATGGTGCGTCGGATTCGCAAGGCGATGCGCACCGATGTCTGCTCGTTCTATCTGTACGACGCCGAGCAGCACTCCATGGTGCTGATGGAGACCATTGGCCTGCGCAGTGAAGCGGTGGGGCGAGTCGCCCTGCCGGTGGGCGAGGGGCTGGTGGGGACGGTTGCCCGCCGCGAAGAACCGCTCAACCTGGAGGATGCGCGGTCCCATCCGAGTTTTCGCTACTTCGAGGCGACCGGGGAAGAGCGCTACTCGAGCTTTCTCGGTGTGCCCATCATTCACCAGCGGCGCATGCTCGGGGTGCTGGTGGTGCAGCAGGTAGAGCAGCGGCGCTACGACGAAGCCGACGAAGCATTTCTGGTGACCATGGCGGCGCAGCTTGCCGGCGTGCTCGCCCATGCTATCGCCACGGGGAACCTGACTCGGCCTGCGCTGCCCGGCGGCCAGGCCATGTTCGTTGGCGTGGCGGCATCGCCCGGCATGGCCATCGGCGAAGCGGTGGTGCTGGCACCGCCGGCGGATCTCGATAGTGTGCCGGACCTGGTGCCCACCGATGTGGAGTACGAGATCGGGCGTCTCAAGGACGCCATCGGCCGGGTCAAGGAAGAGATCCGGGCGGCCGGCGAACGCCTGGCCAATCGGATTTCGGCCCAGGAACTGGCGCTGTTCGAGGTCTACCAGCAGATGCTCGGCGAGGCCGCCTTGTCCCAGGAGGTCGAGAAGCGTATCCGTGAGGGCCAATGGGCGCCCGGGGCGCTTGCCGACGTGGTGCGCCGCCATGTGCAGTATCTCGAACGGGTCGATGATGACTATCTGCGCGAGCGAGCCGCCGATGTGCGCGATCTCGGGCGCCGGGTGCTGGCGCACCTGCAGGAGGAGGAGCCGCCGCAGCGGCCGGACGAGTATCCCCAGGGGACCATCCTGATCGGTGACGAGATCAGCGTGGCGCTGCTCGGCGAAGTGCCGAGGGAACGTCTCGGCGGGCTTGTCTCCGTGCGTGGGTCGAGCAACTCTCACGTCGCCATCATCGCTCGCGCCATGGGCATACCGCTGGTATCCGGGATGGTCGATCTGCCGCTGCCTCGGCTGGGGGGCGCCACCCTGGTGCTCGATGCCCATCGCGGCCGTATCTTCGTGCGTCCGGGGCCTGAGCTCGTCAGTCATTATCAGAGCCTGATCGATGAAGAGCGGGCCTTGGCGGCGGTGCTGGAAAACGAACAGCACTTGCCGAGCGTCACCCCGGATGGCCATGCCATGAGCCTGATGGTGAACACCGGGCTCGCGGTGGATACCGTGGCGTCGCTGAAGCCTCGCATCGCCGGGGTCGGGCTCTATCGCACCGAGGTGCCGTTCATGATCAGCGAGCGTTTCCCCGGCGAGCAGGAGCAGACGCGGATGTATCGCGATCAGCTGGAGAGCTTTTCGCCGCTGCCGGTGGTGATGCGGACCCTGGACATTGGCGGTGACAAGGACCTGCCTTACTTCCCCATCGACGAGGCCAACCCCTTCCTTGGCTGGCGCGGCATCCGTGTCACCCTGGACCACCCCGAAGTGTTCATGGTGCAGCTGCGTGCCATGCTGCGTGCATCGCAAGGGCTCGACAACCTGCAGCTGCTGCTGCCCATGGTGACCAATGTCGATGAGGTCGACGACACCCTGAAGCTGATCGACCGGGCCATCATCGAGCTAGGTGAGGAGGGCGCCGAGGTGCGGCGGCCTCGAATCGGCGTCATGCTCGAAGTGCCTGCCACGCTCTATCAACTGGATGCGTTATCCCAGCGTGCCGATTTCTTTTCGGTGGGCAGCAACGACCTGACCCAATACCTGCTGGCGGTCGACCGCAACAACCCGCGTGTCGCCGATCTTTACGATGCCTGTCATCCGGCGGTGCTGTCGGCGTTGTCGGGGTTAGCCGCAGAGTCCCGGCGCCTGGGCATGCCCACCTCGGTGTGTGGCGAGCTCGCCGGTGACCCGGCCGGGGCCTTGCTGCTGATGGGCATGGGGTTCGAGGTGTTGTCGATGAATGGCCCGAGTCTGCCCCGGGTGCGGGCGGCGATTCGTCGGGTCAGCTTCGAGGACGCCTCTCGCCTGGTTGCCGAAACGTTGGCATTGGAAACCTCTATTTCGGTGCGTCGTCATCTGGCCGAACGCTTGAATGAGTGGCAGCTGGCGCACCTGTTGCCGCCGCGTGACTAAGGGCGGCTGACGTCCGGGCGGTCGCCGTTCTCGCTGGCGTCCTGTGCCTGTGCCGTCGACCCCGCGATCGTGACGCGCTGGTGAGTCTCCCCCATGGGACGCCCCCGGGGGCCGAAGCGTTGCTCCAGCAGGCAAAAGTGGGCATCACCGGCATCGGCGTGCAGGGTCAGGTGGGTGGTAGCACGAGTGCCGTACTCTTCGCCAATGATGAAGGCCGCCGACAGGCGCCTCTCCTGCTCGAGGGGAATGCCGGTGTCGGGCAGGTGCCGGTCGGCGGCTTGCTGGGCATCGTGGAAACGAGCTCGTGTGCGTGGCGTGCCCGGGGCGCGGGCCTTGATGTCTGCCGCCAGGGCATCGGTCACGCGGCAAAGCTTCGGCCAGGGCGTGTCGAGGGAGGCATTGGATAGCCCATGTAGCCCGGCGCCCACTGCGGACAGCCGACTACCGCCGTACTGGCGTTCCAGGTGCCAGATGGCGCTGGCATCGCCGACGAGCAGGTTGAATCCGGCATAGCCCAAGGCGTCGCCCTGGCGTTGACGCTCCAGCCAGCCGTCCAGGTCATCCGTTTCCAGGGCTTCGCGGACCAGGGCGCCTCGGCTAGGGGCCCCGGACGGCGGTGCCAGGCGTGGGTCGCGGACGTTGGTCACGGCGGCGAAGCGGCCGCGGCGATGCACGGCCAGCCAGGTGCCGCCCGCCTCGAGGTCACGCCCCCCGACCAGCCAGGGGGCGTCCGCCCAGCTGGCCAGGGGGGCCGCCGGTCTGGCGTGGAACTCGTCGCGATTGGCGACCAGGGTGAGTGGCGTGTTGCTACCCGGGGCGAAATGAAAGGCAATCAGGCACATCGCTGCAGACTAGCCTGTGTGGCGGGGCGTGGAAAGTGCCATCGGCCTTGGGCAAGGCACCCCGAAACATGTCGGCAGACCGAGTTAGACTGGCCCCATGACAGGCTAAGCCTGTCGACGTACACTCTTCGCACTTCCGTTCAACAGGAATGAACATGGTGGTTGACGCGAGCAAGGATCGCTTTTGGCATAGGTTGGTCATTCCCATCCTATGGCCTGTGGCGGTGGCACAGTTTGTGCTGCTGGCATTGTGCCTGGTGCTGGGAGCGAGTCTTCGCTGGCTGATGCCTGAGGCGGCCAACTGGAGTACGACGCTGTGGCTGTTGCTCGGGTTGCTGGGCGGAAGCACGCTCAACGCGCTGGTCTTCCTGATGCTGCTCAAGCATCGCCTCGGCAACGTGCAGCGTGATATCGACGGGCTTCTGGAACGTATCGAAGGACAGCTATCGCGGCGCCTGGAGGAGGCCGATCTGAGTCCTCCTGCCAGCGAAGACAGTACGCTGCTCAGTCGTGTGGCCCAACTGGTCGATGCGATGGACAGCCTGATCGATCATTCGGATCAGCATCGTGCGTCCTTCGCCGACAGCGAGCAGCAGTTCTCCGATGATCGTCGCTTGTTACGCCAGGAGTTGGCGCGGTTGACGACCTCGCTGACCCGAGCCCGGGAAGAATCGCGTCTGAAGTCGAGCTATCTCGCCCACGTCGCGCGTATTCTTGGTCCGGTGATGGCCGCGCTCGAGCGGATTCCCGAAACGGTGGCGTTGACCGACCGGGAAGAACTGACCGCGCACCTCTCTGATCTGCACCTGCTACTCGAGAACCTGGGCGACAACGTCGAGGAATCGGATGTCGCCGGGTCAAGGGTGCTGATCGTCGACGATGGGCCGGTCAACCTGATGCTGGCGCGTGAAGTGCTCGAGCGCGAGGGGCTAGGCGTGGTCACGGCGACCAGCGGCAAGGAAGCGTTGGAAGTGCTGGCCGATGTCGCCGTGGACCTGGTGTTGATGGACATCGTGCTGCCGGATATCGACGGTGTCGAAGCCTGTCGTCGCTTGCGGGCGCTCGAGGCGGCAGGGCCGCGCCAGCGCCGGGCGACGGTGGTAGCGCTCACGGCGAATGCCAGTGAGCAGGACCAGGCACGTTTTCGTCAGGCGGGCATGGATGACTTTCTGGCCAAGCCCTACCGCCCCCAGGCGCTGCTCAAGATTCTCGATACCTGGCTGCCCGAGCGCTCCGGCCCTGGCCACCGAGGCGCCTGATGCTCACGTCGGTACTGGCCTATCTGGCACTTGGCGCCGTCGCGGGAAGCATGGCGGGGCTCTATGGGGTCGGCGGTGGCCTGATCATCGTGCCGAGTCTGATGGCGGTCTTCACGGTTCAGGGGGTCTCGCCGGAAATCGCCATGCACCTGGCGGTAGGCACGTCTCTTGCCACCATTGTGGTGACGGGCGCTTCCTCGGCCTGGGGGCATTATCGTCGTGGCAGTGTGTCTCGTCCGTGGCTGGCGGCCCTGCTCCCTGGCCTGATCGCCGGGGCCGTAGCGGGTGTGTTCGTGGCCGGGGCCCTGTCGGCCGGGCATCTGGGGACCTTGTTCGGCGTCTTTCTGCTGGCGGTGGCCGCCAAGCTGGTGTTCGGGCGCTCGCCGAAGGCCGGGCGGATTTCACCACGCCGAGCGACGATGGTTGCCGCCGGCGGTGTCATCGGAGGCGTGTCTGCGCTGTTCGGCATCGGTGGCGGGACCTTGAGTGTGCCCTGGTTGATCCGTTGTGGCGCCTCCATGACCCAGGCCGTGGGCACTTCCGCAGCCTGTGGGTTGCCGATTGCGTTGGTCGGGGCGATCACCTTCACCATCACGGGGTGGCAGGACCCGCGCCTGCCCGCCGGCGCCCTGGGCTTCGTGATGCTCCCGGCATTGGCCGGTATCGTGATCACCAGCGTGCCTTGTGCTCGCCTCGGGGTACGCCTGGCTCATCGGCTGCCGGCCCGCGTGCTCAAGCTGTCCTTTGCGTTGCTGTTGACGGTGGTCGGCGTCGGGTTTCTGCTCTAGGGCTAGGGCTCGCACCCGAGCGGCGCCTCAATCCTGGCGCGATCGGCCCGGCGTGGCTGGGTTGCCGGCCGCCTCCGGGACGAAACCCTTTACGCCACCGCCTGTCCTAGCCAGGGATCGCCTCCTGTGTGCCGCTCGGCGATGCCGTCTGCGGCGTTGCGTTTGTTGCTACTGATGACTTTGACCCCAAGGGAACTTGCCTGACTATGCTGCCTTATCCTGATATCGACCCCGTTGCCATCTCGCTGGGGCCCCTCCAGGTTCACTGGTACGGCCTGATGTACGTCGTCGGCTTCGTTGCCGCCTGGTGGCTAGGCTGTCGCCGTGCCAGCCGTATTGGTCTGACTCGGGACGACATCGGCGATCTGCTGTTCTTCTGCGCCATCGGCGTGGTGGCGGGCGGGCGCCTTGGCTACGCGCTGTTTTACGGCCTCGATCAGTGGCTCGCCGACCCGTTGTGGATCTTCAAGGTCTGGGACGGCGGCATGAGCTTTCACGGAGGCCTGGTGGGCGTGTTGCTGGCGGCTTGGCTTTTCGCCCGGCGCAAGCAACTGGCCTTCTTTACCCTGACCGATTTCGTCGCCCCGCTGGTGCCCATTGGCCTTGGCGCCGGCCGCATCGGCAACTTCATCAATCATGAATTGCCCGGTCGCGTGACCGATCTGCCCTGGGGCATGCCGTTTCCGGGCTACGCCGGCCAGGCGCGCCACCCATCGTCGCTGTACGAGGCGCTGCTGGAAGGCGTCGTGCTGTTTGCACTGCTGTGGTGGGTCTCCGCCACGCCGCGCCGGCGCGGGTTGGTCTCGGGGCTGTTTCTGCTCGGCTACGGGGCATTTCGCTTCGCCGTCGAGTTTGTCCGTCAGCCGGACCCCCAGCTTGGGTTTATCGCCTTCGGCTGGGTCACCATGGGCATGGTGTTGACCCTGCCGATGATCGCCTTTGGCCTGCTGTTGATGGCCTGGTCGCGGCGCCAGCCGGTGGACGCCGTCACCCACTGAGGCGGGGTGCCTGGGGTGCCCTCGGCTAGCCTCCGAGGGCGCCCGGCAGGTAAACTCCTTTTCCTGATTTCCGCCTTCTACGCCTGAGTTACGCCGATGTCCCTAGATGCCTCTCGCTCGCCTGACTTGCCCGCCCTCGAGCAACCCTATCTCAACCTGATGCGCGAGGTGCTCGAGCACGGTGTCGAGCGCAGCGATCGCACCGGTGTCGGCACCCGCTCGGTGTTCGGTCACCAGATGCGCTTCGATCTGGCGCGTGGCTTTCCGCTCGTTACCACCAAGAAGCTGCATCTACGCTCCATCATTCACGAACTGTTGTGGTTTCTGAGAGGCGATACCAATATCGCCTACCTCAAGGACAACGGCGTGCGTATCTGGGATGAGTGGGCGGATGACAACGGTGACCTGGGGCCGGTCTATGGCTACCAGTGGCGCAGTTGGCCGGACCCCCGCGGTGGCCACGTGGATCAGATCGAGAAGCTCCTGGAGCAGTTATCGACCAACCCTCAGTCGCGGCGCCTTATCGTGTCGGCCTGGAACCCGGCCCTGGTGGACGAGATGGCCTTGCCGCCTTGCCACTGCCTGTTTCAGTTCTATGTGGCCGAGGGCAAGCTGTCGTGTCAGCTGTATCAACGCAGCGCCGATATCTTTCTCGGGGTGCCGTTCAACATTGCCAGCTACGCGTTGCTGACGCGGATGATCGCGCAGGTGGCTGGGCTCGAGCCGGGGGATTTTATCCACACCCTGGGCGATGCCCACCTCTATCTCAACCATCTCGACCAGGCCGAACTGCAGCTGTCACGCAGCCCGCTTGCGGCACCGCAGTTGGTACTCGATCCAGACGTGAGCGACCTGTTTGACTTTCGCTTCGAGCATATCGAGATCGCCGACTACGAGCCGCACCCCCACATCAAGGCGGAGGTGGCGGTATGAGCCACGCCACCACGGATATTCTCGATCTCGATACCTTCGTTCCCATCGCCATGATCGCCGCCATGTCACGCAACCGGGTCATCGGGGTGGACAATAAACTGCCCTGGTACCTGCCGGAAGACTTGAAGTTCTTCAAGCACATGACCCAGGCCAAGCCATTGGTGATGGGGCGCAAGACCTTCGAGTCGATCGGGCGTCCGCTGCCCAATCGGCTCAATATCGTCGTCACTCGGGACCGCGGTTTCCACCATGACGGGGTGCGCGTGTGCCATGATCTGCATGCGGCCCTGGCGCTGGCGGATCAGCAGGCGACCATCGATGCCGCCGAGGAGATCATGGTCATGGGCGGCGCCGAGATCTATGCCCAGGTGATGGCACAGGCGTCCCGGCTGTACTTGACCGAGGTGGACATCGAGCTCGAGGGCGACGCCCACTTTCCCGATGTCGATGGCGACCAGTGGCAGGAGACCCAGAGCCAACCCGGCAGTCCGGCGGACGGGCAGCCAAACTATCGTTTCGTGCGCTACGAACGGCGCTGAGGCAGACCGGCCAGGGCCAGGCCAGCTCGTGGCGCGTCCCCGCGGCCACGTCGCCGCCTGGCGACAATTGTCAGGGAGCCAGGGCTGGCACAGACTGTTTCGATAACCACAATCATTGAGGTGGGCGCTAGCGCCCCTTCGCATGTTCCGGAGAGTCTGGAGGGAGACGACGTGACCGAGACACACGCCGAGCATTCGCTGGACGCGCTCGAACATCGCGCAGCGACGCTGCTGGCCGGACTGCGTGAGGGTCGCCAGCGCGAACACGATCAGCGAGCATTGCTCGACGACCTGACCCGCCAGCGCGATACCCTCCAGGCGAGCCTCGTCGAAAGCGATGCGCGTGCGACCCACGCCGAGCGTCGCCAGGAGCAATTATCCGAGCGCTGCGATCAGCGCGACCAGCGGGTACGGGAACTCGAGGCAGCGCTTGACGATCACCGCGCACGGCTCCAGGCCGAGCACGAGGCCCGCGATGCGCTCCAGCGATCCCAGGAGCAGATGCTGGATGAGCGTCTCGAACAGGCTCGCCAGGCAGATGCTCAGCGTCTTGCCGATCTCGCGCAGCGGCTCGAGGCTTCCGAGCGCCAGCGTCTGACGCTGTTCGAAGAGAACAGTGAGCTGGCCGAAGAGAACCGCGAGCTGGACGAGCAGAACCGTGAGCTCGAAGCCTACAACTCGCACCTGCGTGAGCGCACCGTGCGAGAGGATGCGGGACAGTCGCCGTCCACCCAGGTGTTCTCGCGGCCAGCGCGCCGCGCCCAGGGCTTGGCGGCCTTGATGCAGCATCGCCCACGTCATGGCGACGAGGCTGCCCAGCCGCAGAGCGATGGCCAGCCAGGGCGGCTAGGCGCCATCGACGAGGGCGCCCCGGGAGCGGCACCAGGCGTGTCATCCGGCGGGAGCGAACAGGGTGGGGCGGGGATAGCCGACGCAGCAGGATCGTTGTCCGTAGCCGCGCGGCAGGCGACGACCACGGACCCGCTGTCCCCCGAGCCGACATCGCCGCCTGCCGTCCCCACCGAGGCGTCGTGCCAGGGCGACCTGGCGATCGACAAGGCGCCGTCGCCCCAGGCGTTGTTGACCGAGTGGTATGAGCGTTATGCCAGCACCTTCTTCAAGGGGCACACGCGTCCGCTGAAGGTCGGCATCCACGAAGACCTGGCCAGCCGAGAGCCCTGGCCCGAGAAGCTGGTACGCCGTGCTCTGGCCTGCTACGTCAACCTGCCGCGCTATCTGAAGTCGGTCAGGGAAGGGGCGGAGCGTATCGATCTTGGCGGGCAACTCGATGGCGTGGTCGACGCCCAGGCGGCGGATCACGCCAAGCGCAAGCTCGATCGCCTCCAGGCCGAGCGCCAACGCGGCTCCGGGCAGGGGCCCAAGCGTGGCAGCCAGGCCCGCAAGGGCGAGCATGGCAAGGGCGCAGCGCCGCCACGTCCAGGTTCCGGCACGGCCGCCATCCCGGCTGGCCGGCAGGAACCACCCCAGGCTTCCCGTCATGACGCCTCGTCGCTGCCCTCCGGCAGTGGTGGTCGGCCTCCTGCGGCAGGCGGGGAACCCGAAGAGCAGCGGCTGCAGCGCAAGCTGGATGAGCTGATGGCGCGCCACAACGATCGCTGACGCGAAAGGGCTCCCCGTTGATCGCCGGGCGCGGGGTTCAACTCGCGTGACTTGAAAGCGTCACATCAGCGGGGCATGATGTATTCGCTCTGCGCTTAGGGAAAGGGGCTGTGCTGCACCAATCAGTGTTACCTAGCACTGTTCGCAGACTCTGCCCAGGGACCCGGCGTATGCAGTGCTGCCGCAGGGATCGGCGTCAATGGCGGAGGTAGGGCGAAGGAAAACAGTGTTTTTTTCTTGTTGCGCTCCCCCTCATCCCGGTATATGGTTGCCCTTGCGAGCATTGGACTATAACAAGGCTTCGCCGCTGTCAGGCTCGCCGCCTCACCCTCCCGCGAGGGAGCCGGAGGCTAAAAACGAGTCGGCAAAGACCGGCAAGCCAAGGCTGCCACCGGCAGCAACGATCGAAACAGCAAGCTAGTCAAAAGGAACTCAGCAATGAAAAAGACACTGTTAGCGACTGCCATCGCTGGTGCCGCCGCCTTTACCGCCGTTGGCGCCCAGGCCGCTACCGTCTACAACCAAGACGGCACCAAGCTCGACATCTACGGCAACGTTCAGCTGGTTTACGCCGGAGTCAAAGACGCAGACGGCCACAGCCGTGACGAAATCGCCGATAACGGCTCGACTTTCGGTTTCGCCGCTGAGCACGTCATCTACAACGGTCTGATCGGTTACGCCAAGATCGAAATCGACGACTTCAAGGCCGACGAAATGAAGGTTGCTGGCCGTGATGCAGGCGACACCGCCTACATCGGCTTGAAGGGCAACTTCGGTGACGCGCGCCTCGGTTCTTATGACTCGCTGCTGGACGACTGGATCCAGGATCCGATCTCCAACAACGAATACTTCGACGTTTCCGACTCCAACACCTTCAAGGGTGCACCGGGTGAAGACGCCGACTCGGCTGGCGTTGTTGCCGGCGATCCGGAAGGCGACAAGCTCACTTATACCTCTCCGGTCTGGGGCGGCTTCCAGTTTGCCCTCGGTACCCAGTACAAGGGTGACGCCGAGAACGAGAACCTGAGCGACGGCGGCGAAGCGTCCATCTTTGGTGGTCTGAAGTACACCGTCGGTGGCTTCTCCATCGCCGGTGTCTACGACGACCTGGGCATCTATGACATCGACGACTACCAAGTCGTTACCGGAACCACTCTGACTGCCGATCCGACTACTGGCGTCGTCACGTCTACCGACCAGACCGTCAACATCAATGACGAAGACCTGGGCGACCAGTACGGTGTGACCGCTCAGTACCAGTGGGACAGCCTGCGCGTTGCTGTCAAGTATGAGCGTTTCGAGTCCGACAACGACTTCCTGAAGGATGCCGACTACTACGCCGTCGGTGCTCGTTACGGCTACGGCAACGGCATGGGCGACGTGTACGGTTCCTACCAGTACATCGACTTCGGCGGCAGCGGCTTCAGCGACCTTAACACTGCCAACGATGACGAGAACGACGACGACAACTTCAACGAAGTGGTCGGCGGCGTGACGTACAACATCTCCGACGCAATGTACACCTACGTGGAAGGTGCATGGCGTGACCGTGACAACGACCAGGGTGACGGCTATGCCGTGGGTCTGACCTACCTGTTCTAAGCAACAGGTTTGACCCCCTAGCGTTGGAACGCTATAAACGAAAGCCGATCCTCCGGGATCGGCTTTTTTTCTGCACTCTTATCGGCAAGCATGTGAGGATCCATGAAAGACGTCACCCTACCCGCGGCGTTGCTGGCGCTTGGTGTTGCCTTCGGCAGCTCGACCGTTCTGGCATCTGACAGTGCAATGACGGAGCGCTTTCGCGAGGAGAACCGCCAGCTCGACCTGACCGGTTTCTTCAAGCCGGAAAGCGACGCCCGCAGCCAGACCTTTCAGTTTGGATCTCCTCACGCCCACGATTTCACGGTGGAGGAAGAGGGTGTCTATCGCTTCGTCAGCCATGTCAGTGCCGGCTATGAACAGAACTACCAGATCGAAGCGGTACTGATGGACGATGCCGGTAACGTCATCGCACGCGGCAAGGGCTATGGCCTCGAAGACGGCCTGGAGCTCGAGAAGCGCCTGACCCCAGGCGACTACGAGCTGCAGGTCAAGGCCACCCGCTTCGGCCGCCGTGGCCGTGCTGGCGACGGTTACAGCATTGCCGTGGTGGGGCTCGATAATCAGGGTAACGAAATTGCGGTGGACGATGGCACGGGGCTCCAGTTCACCGGTAGCGATCGCGAAGGTAACAGCAGCGCCTTCGTTACCAGCAGCGACGTGGCAGTTACCCTGGGCTCCGGGTCCCAGGCAAGCGCCGCGGCCTCGACCCAGGCCGCCGGTGCTTCTGCTACTGGAACGGCGGCGAGCGGCAGCGCGGCCGCGGGCGCCTCATCCACCGCGGGCACTGTGGCGGCGGTCGGTGCGGCGGGTACCGGCGCCGCTATCGCAAGCTCAGGTGACTCCTCTGCGTCGGCCTCCAGC
>Ga0114954_1000091_pt1 | contig 33096 bp, 22 predicted proteins | sample Porto_4metaG_FD_87299 | JGI IMG/M metagenome (GOLD analysis project Ga0114954, IMG submission 87299) | Marine algal microbial communities from Porto, Portugal - Porto_4 metaG | ecosystem: Host-associated > Algae > Red algae > Unclassified | place: Portugal: Porto | collected 2015-02-02
CTGGCCTCGAAGGGGCCGTAGATATCGCGCACCGCGGCGCGGCCAAGCACCGGCCCGGCGGCGCCCCCCAGTGCCTGGAAGAAACGCGCCACCAGCAGCGTCTCGATGTTGGGTGCCCAGGCACAGGCCAGGCTCGCCAGCAAGAAGATGCCCATCCCAATAGCCAGTATCGGCTTGCGACCGAAACGGTCGGATAGCGGTCCGCACAGTAGTTGCGCCATGGCGAAGCCGATCAGGTACAGCGACAGCGTCAGCTGGATCTGGTCGGCCCCGGTACCCAGGGCTTCGCGCATGGCAGGCATCGCCGGCAGGTACATGTCGGTGGCCAGCGGGCCGAGGGCGGTCAGGGCCGCCAACATGGCCACCGTGGTGCGGGATGTCGGGTTCAGCACGCGTAATTCCTCGTCTCGTGGTGACGTCAGGCCAGCACGGGCAGCCTCGGGGAGCGGCTTGGTATGCCCCGGTCAAAAAGAGCGCGGCATGGCCGCGCTCTTTTTGCTGTCTGTCTGCTGGTATCTGTCGTTGGGGAAGCGCTGAATAACTATCGCGAGCGATGACAGGTCGGATGTCGCCGGAGCGGAAAGGCCGGAATTCACATGGGGCTAAATGAGGACCTTGAGCACCGCCGGCGGCAGAGATGTCGAGTACAGCAATGTATGCAGCGTTTCCTTAGCGAGCTCATTGTAGCCGAAGTCAGGTTGCGTCGGGCTGAACATCCGGTGCCGCCTTGGCGAAGGCAGGCAGCGCCCGGCAGCGCTCGGTGATGGCGCGAATCCGCGGATAGGGCATGAGATCGCAGTCGAAACGCTCGGCGTTGAACACCTGGGGAACCAGGCAGACATCGGCGAGGGTCGGCCTATCGCCGACGCAGAAGTCTGCGCTGAATCTGTCGAGCATGGTCTCGAAGGCGTCGAAGCCGACCGTCACCCAGTAGCGGTACCAGGCGAGCTTGGCCGCTTCGTCGAGGCCGAGCTCGCCGGTCAGGTGCTTGAGTACCCTGAGGTTATTAAGCGGATGCATGTCGCAGGCGACAAGCTGGGACAGGGCCCGCGCCCGGGCGCGTCCGGCGGCGTCGGCCGGCAGAATGGGCGGGCTCGGATAGCGCTCCTCCAGGTATTCGCAGATGGCCAGGGACTGGGTCAGGTCGAGGCCATCGTCGGTGACAAGGGTGGGGACCAGGTGCTGGGGATTGCGCACGGCATAGGCATCGCCGCGTTGCTCTCCCTTGACCAGGTTGACCGCCAGGTGTTCGAGTTCGATGCCCTTGAGATTGGCGACGATACGTACCCGGTAGGCCGCCGATGAGCGAAAATAGCCGTGCAGTTGCATGGTGGGGGTCCAGTCGTCAGGTGGTGTCCATCGAGCGGGCGCCGCCCTTGCACAGGGGCGCTTGTGGTCTGCGGGGCAATGCGATGGCCCCGGCGGCGGGCAGTGGTGCTGGGGCGCCGCCGGGGCGCGTCTGGTGTCAGGCTGATTCGCCGTCCTCGTATCGGGCCTTTTAGCTACCCTTGGGCGAGGCCTTGATCACCTGCTGGTCGATGGCGCCGAAGATGCTGTTGCCATTCTTGTCGAACATCTCGATGCGCACCCGATCGCCGAAGCGCATGAACGGTGTCTTGCTGTCGCCGTGGAGGATCTTCTCGACCATGCGCACCTCGGCCAGGCAGCTATAGCCGACGCCGCCGTCGGACACCGGCTTGCCGGGGCCGCCGTTGGGGTCCGGGTTTGACACGGTGCCGGAGCCGATCACGGCGCCGGCGCCGAGATAGCGAGTGCGTGCGGCGTGGGCCACCAACTGCGGGAAGGTGAAGATCATGTCTGGGCCAGCCTCGGGCTCGCCGAACTTGTCGCCGTTCAGGTGCACGGTCAGTGGCAGGTGCACGCGGCCTTCCTTCCAGGCCTCACCGAGTTCGTCCGGGGTGACGCAGATCGGCGAGAAGCTCGAGGCCGGCTTGGCCTGGAAGAAGCCGAAGCCCTTGGCCAGCTCGCCAGGAATCAGGCCGCGCAGGCTGACGTCGTTGACCAGCATAACCAGCTTGATGTGGCCCTCAGCCTGCTCGGGGGTCACCGCCATGGGCACATCGTCGGTGATCACCGCGATTTCGCCCTCGAAGTCGATGCCGTGTTCCTCGCTGACGGCCTCGATATCGTCATACGGACCGATGAAGCTGTCGCCACCGCCCTGGTACATCAAGGGGTCGGTCCAGAAGGTCTCGGGCATCTCGGCGTTGCGCGCCTGGCGCACCAGCTGCACGTGGTTCAGGTAGGCCGAACCATCTGCCCAGTGGTAGGTGCGCGGCAGCGGCGAGTGCAGGGTGTCCATGTCGAGGGCGAAGGCGCCTTCGAGGGTGCCGGCGTTGAGGGCCTGGTAGACCTCGTCGAGTTTCGGCGCCAGCGCGTCCCAGGCCTCCACCGCCTGCTGCAGCGTGGTGGCGATCTGGGGCACGCGAATGGCCCGGCTCAGGTCGCGGGAGACAACGACCAGTACACCGTCGCGGCCGCTTTTGTAGGTGGCGAGTTTCATTCGGGTCATCCTTATTGCTGAATCGGTGTGTTCGACGTGATGTCGTGGCGTTTCTGGTGGTGTTGTCGGTGGCGCTAGCGCCGAGTGGGATCGAAGTGTGAGTCCAGCCCCTGCCACACATCGACGTAGTCGCGCTGACGGAAATCGGCGGCAAGTGCCTGTTCGGTCGGCTGAAAGACGTAGCGGCTCTCGAACATGAAGGCCAGCGTCGCGCCCTGGTACTGGGGCTTGAGGTCGGCGTTGGAGGCCTTCTCGAAGGTGCTGGCATCGGGCCCGTGGGGCGACATGCAGTTGTGCAGGCTGGCGCCGCCGGGCAGAAAGCCGTCGGCCTTGGCGTCGTATTCGCCGTGGATCAGGCCCATGAACTCGCTCATCAGGTTGCGATGGAAGTAGGGCGGGCGGAAGGTCTTGTCGGCCACCATCCAGCGCGGCGGGAAGATCACGAAGTCGATGTTGGCCATGCCTGCGGTGTCCGAGGGCGAGGTCAGCACGGTGAAGATCGAGGGATCGGGGTGGTCGAAGCTGACGGTATTGATGGTGTTGAAGTGCGCCAGGTCGTACTTGTAGGGCGCGTAGTTGCCGTGCCAGGCGACCACGTTCAGCGGCGAGTGGTCGAGCTGGGCGGCCCACAGGCGCCCGGAGAACTTGGCTATCAGCTCGAAGTCCCCGCTGATGTCCTCATAGGCCGCCACCGGGGACAGGAAGTCGCGCGGGTTGGCCAGGCCGTTGGCGCCGATGGGGCCGAGCCCCGGCAGTTCCAGCGGGCTGGCGTAGTTCTCGCAGATGTAACCCCGGGCGGCCTTGCTGCCGTCGGCCAGACGCACCTGGAACTTGATGCCGCGAGGAATCACGGCGATCTCGCCATTGCCGACGGTGAGGTCACCGAACTCGGTGCGCAGGTGCAGGGTGCCGAGCTGGGGCACGAACAGCATCTCGCCGTCGGCGTTGTAGAAGAAGCGCTCGGTCATGTCCTGGTTGAAGGCGTAGACGTGCACGCCGCAGCCGGTCTGGGCGCCGGCATCGCCATTGACGGCGATGGTGGTCAGGCCATCGACGAAGTCGGTGGCGCCGTCTGGCAGCGGCGCCGGGTCCCAGCGCATCTGATTGGGGTCGGCGGCGGGCCTGGCAAGCGGCGCGGTGGCGAAACCGATCTCGTCGAGGGGACGGTAGGCGCTCTGGGCCACCGACGGGCGGATGCGATACAGCCAGGCGCGCAGGTTGTGGCTGCGCGGGGCGGTGAAGGCCGAGCCGGTCACTTGCTCGGCGTAGAGCCCATAGGCGCAGCGCTGGGGCGAATTCTGGCCCTCGGGCAGGGCGCCGGGCAGCGCCTCGCTGGCGAAGTGGTTGCGAAACCCGCACTGGTAGTCGAGCGGTTGGGTCATGGTCGATGTCCTCGGATCAGCAGGAGGGGGACGAGGTGTCGGGTAGACGCCCGGCGATGGCGAGGGCCTCGGCGAGTACCTCGCCATCGCCGATATGGTTGGCCAGCAACAGGATCAGGCGGGCATTGATGCGCTCGCTGTCGCTCTCGCTGACGTCGCGATGCAGGTTGGTAAGGCCGGCATAGAAGCGATCCGGATCGCTGAAATTCGGGGCGAGTTCAAGCGCGGGCACGCGGCACCTCCTGGGCGTTGGCGTCGGCGGACGAGTGGGCGACGCTACCTCGGGCTTCGTTTGACCCCGACGCGCAAGTGGCGGCGAGCTCGTGACCGAGGGCGCGCTTCATGCAGGCCTCGACGCGACCGGTGTCGATCCGACGCCAGCGGGCGCTGATGTGCTGGTCGGGACGGATCAGGTAGCCGACGTCGCGGGCCAGGCCATAGCGCTCGGCGACCAGGCCTTGGCTGTCTTCGATGACGCGCGTGCGGGGCAGGCGCGTCAGGGCCGGTGGGGCTTGCTGGCCGGGGGAGGTGACGATAAGCAGGTCCAGGTCGGCGCGGCGTTCGAGCACGCCGGCGAGCTCATCAAGCGGCTGGCTCTGGCATCCACTGATCATCAGCACGAAGCGGTTTCCGAGCCGGTTGAGCAGCCAGCCAGGCGTGCCCGAGAGGCGAATCGGCGCATCCTTGGCCACTGCCCCAGGGGCTTGCGCCGCCGGCAGCGTCGGGTCGTCATCGCCGTTGAGCGGCGAGTTGTCGTAGCGGCTCGGCAGCGACAGTCGGCCGCTGTTGACCAGGCTGCGGGCGAAGGGGAAGGCTTCGGCCAGCTCAAGCGTGGTGTCACGGAACAGGCGACTGACGCGGCTCTTGGGGGTGATGAAATCCGTCGAACGGGTCGAGTTCAGGAGGTTCTCGCTGGCGCCGTGCTGGCGCTCGTCGTTGTAGGTCGCGAGCAACGCAAGCGGCGCCTCGCCCTTGATCACCCGGGCGAGCTTCCAGGTCAGGTTCTCGATGCTCTGAATGGCACCATTGGCCCCACGGGCACCGAAGGGCGACACCTGATGGGCGGCATCGCCGATGAACAGCACCCGGCGATGGATGAAGTTGTCCATCTTGCGACAGCGGAAGGTGTAGACGCTGGCCCACTCGAGTTCGAACTCCACGTCGTCGCCGAGCATGGCCTGGACCCGCGGGCGAATGTTGTGTTCTTTCTTTTCTTCGTCGGGGTCGGCATCCCAGCCGAGCTGGAAGTCGATGCGCCAGACGTTGTCCGGCTGCTTGTGCAGCAGTACCGACTGGTTGGGATGGAAGGGCGGGTCGAACCAGAACCAGCGCTCGGTGGGAAACTCCGCCTTCATCACCACGTCGGCGATCAGGAAGCGGTCCTGAAACACCTGGCCGCGGCTCTCAAGGCCGAGCATGTCGCGGATACGCGAGTTGGCACCGTCGGCGACCAACAGGTGGTCGCAGCGCAGTTGGTACTCGCCGTCCTCGGTCTCGACGCTGATCAGGGTCGAGTCGTCGAAGCTCTCCACCGCGCTGACCCTGTGCTTCCAGCGCAGGTCGATGTGGTCGTTGAGGTCCCTGGCGCGATCGACCAGGTATTCCTCGAAGTAATACTGCTGCAGGTTGATAAAGGCCGGCACTCGGTGGCCTTGCTCCGGCAGCAGGTTGAACTCGTAGACCTGGCGCTCGTGGAAGAACACCTTGCCGAGCTGCCAGGTGACGCCCTTGTCGAGCATCGGCTGGGCGCAGCCCAGGCGGTCCATGACCTCCAGGGTACGCTTGGCGAAACAGATGGCCCGGGACCCGACGCTGACGGTGTTGTTGTCATCGAGCAGGATGCTGGCCACGCCTTGCTGGGCCAGATCCACCGCCGCCGCCAGGCCACTGGGCCCGCCGCCGACGATCACCACCGGGCAATGGCGGACGTCGGCAGCGCCGAGCTCCGGCGCACGATGATAGGGATACACGGGATTTTTGTACGTATTGGACATGCAAAAGACTCCCTGCCCGCCGAGGTGCGGCTGACCGCGCGACACCGAGGCGGACGGCTGGCGAAGCGCGTTACTGGGCGCTGACGACGTCCTGCAGCGAATGCCACATCTCGTTGTCGCGCTGTGCGGTCCAGATGCGCGGGTCCGGGTGTTCCCCACCGGCCTCGTCATAGCAGCGGGTGATGTCGAAGGGCAGGCAGTGGTCAAAAATCACCCAGTGGCCGTACTTGGGCTTGAGCGTGGCGTAGGTCTCGGCGTAGCACTCGGAGAGCGACTTGCCGGCGGCCTTGCCGGCCTTCACCGAGCCGTACATGTCGGCCAGGAAGCTACGCGTGCCCTCGATGGCCGAGCGGCATTCCTGCGGGCTCTGCAGCGCCTCACCGCGACCCGGGACCAGCTTCTGCGGGTCGAATTCGAGCAGCGCATCGAGTGTGGTGGGCCAGTGCTCGTGGTAGGCATCGCCGGTGTAGGGTGTCGCACCGAACTCGACCAGATCGCCGGCGAACATGACCTTTTCCTTGGGCAGCCAGACGATGGTGTCGCCCTTGGTGTGGCCGCGCCCGACGTGAATCAGCTGGACCTCGCGCTCGCCCATGAACAGGGTCAGCCTGGTCTCGAAGACGATGGTCGGCCAGGTCAGGCCGGGCACGGAATCGACGCCCTGGAACAGGCGCGGGAAGCGGCCGACCTCGGACTCGTAGTCCTGTTGGCCGCGCTCCTTGATCAGCTCGTAGGTATGGCGACTGGCGTAGATATGCTCGGCGTTGTAGGCCGAGGCGCCGAGCACACGCACGGCGTGATAGTGGCTCATGACCACGTGCTTGATCGGCTTGTCGGTGATTTCGCGGATCCGGCGGATGACATCCTGGGCCATGATCGGCGTGGCCTGGGTGTCGATGACCATGACGCTGTCGTCACCGATGATCACGCCGGTGTTGGGGTCACCCTCGGCGGTGTAGGCGTACAGGCCGTCGCCGAGCTTGACGAAGCTGACCTGCTTTTCTTCGGTATCGGCGTGAGAGGCGAACTGCTTGGTCATGGGTCCTCCGGAGCATCATGGTCGTGGGGCCCACCGGGGGAGGGCGAGCCTGGTGAACCGAGAATAGTTTCTTGTGAAACTAAAAGTCCAGCCCGTCTTGACCGAGATCAAGGCGAGATCGCATAGTTTTTCGGATTTGGAATTGAAAAACAGCAAGTTGTTACAACTTTATACTTAAGTCTAGGAGGTTTGGTTCGTTTATTTGGTTTCAAGGGAGACTAATTGAGTGGCGTGCCATGGGCCGTTACAACTGGTCATATCACTCGACAAAGCCGCACAAACTCCGGGTAACAGGTTTACATCGATGCCCTAGGCTGAGGGGCATCGGCGCTCGACCCGCCTGCTTAGCCAAGCCGCTCTGCGCGTTCGGTACGCGCGTGACGTCATCGCTACCCACCCGGTTTCCACGTGAGGCTCATCCATGGAACGCTCCTTCTCCCTCTCGATCGGTGGCCAGTCGGTCCCCGGCGATCGCGGCACCTTCGCCGTCATCAACCCGGCCACCGGCGAGTCTTTTGCCGAGTGTCCGGCGGCGACCCCGGACCAGGTCAATCAAGCCGTGGCTGCGGCCGGGGTGGCTTTCCACAGCTGGCAGCACCTGGCCGATGGCGAGCGCCAGGCCATGCTCGAGGCGATCGCCGGGAAGATCGAGGCCAATAGCGAAGAGCTAGCGACGCTGGTCACCCTGGAACAGGGTAAACCGCTGGACGTGGCGCGCTTCGAGGTCGGCGCGGCCGTCGCCTGGACCCGGGCCACGGCCGCGTTGGCGATACCGGTCAAGGTGATCGAGGACTCCGCGCACAAGCTGATCGAGCTGCATCACCGCCCGGTGGGAGTGGTGGGGTCCATCACGCCCTGGAACTGGCCGCTGATGATTGCGGTGTGGCACATCATGCCGGCGCTACGCAGCGGCAACACTGTCGTGATCAAGCCGTCGTCGCTGACGCCCTTCAACACCCTGCGCCTGGTCGAGTTGATCAATGAGGTCGTGCCACCGGGTGTGGCCAATTGCGTCACCGGCGAAGGGGGCACGGGACGTGCCATCACCGCCAACCCCGGGGTTCAGAAGGTCGTGTTCACCGGCTCCACGCCCACCGGGCAGGACATCATGCGGGCCGCCGCCGACAACTTGAAGCGCCTGACCCTGGAGCTGGGGGGCAACGATGCCGGTATCGTGTTGCCAGACGCCGACCCGGCGGTGGTGGCGCCGAAGCTGTTCCAGAGCGCCTTTCTCAACATGGGCCAGACCTGCGCGGCGTTAAAGCGCCTGTACGTGCATGAAAGCCAATATGACGATCTGTGCGAGCGGCTGGCGCAGATCGCCCGAGAGCAGAAGATCGGCCCGGGCCTGGAGGCCGGCGTGACCTTCGGCCCGGTGCAGAACCCGGAGCAGTTGGCGCTGGTAGAGGCGTTGGTGGAAGACGCCCGCCAACAGGGCGCGAAGGTGCTCTGTGGCGGCGCCCGTCTCAATGGCTCCGGCTACTTCTACCCCCCGACGATCGTCGCCGGGCTGTCCAATGGCGTGCGCCTGGTCGATGAAGAGCAGTTTGGCCCGGTACTGCCGGTCATCCCCTACGCCGACGTCGAGGACGCCTTGCGCATGGCCAACGACAACCCCAATGGCCTCGGGGGCTCGGTGTGGGGCAAGGATCTGACGCGCGCTCGGGCGCTCGCCCAGCGCCTGGAATGCGGCACCGCCTGGATCAATGGCCACGGTGAGGTACTGCCCCATTGTCCCTTCGGCGGCCACAAGATGTCCGGTTTCGGCGTCGAATTCGGCGAAGAAGGACTGCTCGAGTACACCAACCCCCAACTGGTGCACGTCTGTAAGTAGACGCGCCTGGCCTCGCCTCCCGGGGTGAGTGGTGAGGAGTGAGGGTGGTGAGGAGTGAGGAGTGAAAGGGTCGAGGAGTGAAAGGGTCGAGGAGTGAAAGGGTCGAGGAGTGAGAGGGATGAGGAACGAGGGGACGAGAGTGACGCCGGAGTGTCGAACGCTCGCTCGCCCACGGAAGGGGCCATTGGCGCAGGCCAGCCGAAGGGCGGTGCCTGGCGCTTCCTTCCCTGGGGTTTAGGTGTCACCAGAAGCCGAATTGCTGGACTGTAAGATGGGTAATATCGTTTTAACTCCGTAATACAGCGTAAGGTTCGCTTAAACCTTACCAAGGTGGTGAGCAGTGAGCAGTGAGCCTCGTGCTGCTGTCATGTTCCCCGCTCGCTGGCACCGGCAGGCGCGGCGGCCGGGGTCGGGTGGTGGTGCCCCGGGGTGATACTCGCGGGCTGATCTAGTGCCCGGTACGCCGGGGTGTCAGGCTCAAGGCGACGTCGCCAGCCACGGCAGCCCCAGGATGACCGCGATCACCACCAGGCACTGGCCTGCCATGCACAGCAGTTGGCGGCGCAACAGCGCAAGGGCGCCCCGGCGTCTTTGTGACCAGGGCCGAGGGCTAGCCTCCGGCGACGTCAGCCCCAGCGACGCCAGCGCCTCATCCAGCTCGACCGTGTGCTCCGCTAGTCGGTCGGCGTGCTCGCTCATCCAGGTGAAGAGCTCCGCATCCACCGCCACCCGCGCGGCCCAGACCTTCTCGGCCAGCCCCAGGGCGATGACCAGAGCGCAAACCAGCGCCTGGGTGATGCTGGCGGTGGCCCCGAACAGCGGCGCCCCGAACAGTGGTGAGAGCCCCACCAGGACCGCGAGCAGCGTCAGGGCGCTGGAGCCGTGGTCGATCATCCGGCCTCGGCGCAGCAGGGCGGCGCATAGTTCAAGAGCGGCGTTGGCGGGCATCGGCGTGGCCTTGAGTGTCACAGGAGGGTGGCCGTTGCGGCATGGCGTCCAGGGCTTGCTTCTGCGCCTCGTGCAGAACGACCTGGGGCCGCGCGCTGCGAATCTGGGCAAAGGCTTGGGCAGCGCTGGCGCAGCGCCCGGTGTAAAGCAGCCAGGCGGCCACGGCGGTCGCACTGCGCGAATAGCCGAGGGCGCAACACACCAACAGCGGCCCCGGTGACGACACCCGCAGCGCGTCGATGGCCTGAGCCGCCGCCAGGCAGGTCTCGGCGCTTGGCGCCGTCAGGTCCAGCACCGGCAGCGCTCGGTAGCCCGGCGTGCGGACATGCACCGGCAGCTCGGCGCACAGGTCGACGATCGCCTCGAAGCCGGCCTGCTCCCGCCGGCTCGGAAGGCGCCCGAGAAAGACGCCCTCGCAGACCTCGTCGGCCTGGGGATGGCGGCGCGTCCAGGCGCGTGAATTCAGCCAGGCGAGCGCCAGGTACGGGGCATACAGCCAGGTGGCCGCGGTGCTCAGTCGCCCATTGGCCTGCTTCTGGAAGCCCTGTGGTCCGAGGACTGCATAGTTCAGGGCGACCAGGGCCAGCGATAGCGAAGGCCACCATAGCCACAGCCACCCGCCCGAGAACACGATCGCCACCGCCAGCGTTGCGGCGCTACCGGCCGCGTAGCGTAGCGCCAGGCGCAAGCGCTTGGCGTCTCCGTGCAGGCGCCAATGGCGCCACGGCGCGGGGGCGTTGCTGGGCCAAAGCCAGACACACAGCCAGCCGGCCAACACGCCGGTGGGCAGGTCGATGAAGTGGTGCTGCCAGGTAGTCAGCACCGATAGCCCGATCAGCGTAAACCAGCCGTGCAGCAGCCAGCGCCAGCGGCCACCTAGGTGAGCGGCGAAACATGCCCAGAGCACGATCAGTAGGGTGATATGCAGCGATGGCGCCTGGTTGTAGGGCTTGTCGAAGCCCATCAGCACATCGAACATGGCGCCGAACACCCCGCCGAGTTCGGGGCGCTCGAAGGTGAACTGCAAGGGCCACAGCAGGAAGCCGGCGACGCACACGAGCTGTGCGCTCACCAGTCGCAGGGCGTGGCGGTCGAGCTCCCGGCGGCTCGTCGGGAGCAGAAACGACAGGCCGTAGAGCAGGTCGATGGACCAGTACGGGACGATGGTCCAGGGCCACAGCGGAATCAGCGTCTCCCAGGCGAAGACCAGGCTGCCCACGTCGTCGCGCTGGGCGGTGTAGCCGTTGGCGAAGTTGTAGCTTACGAAAAACAGCGGAGCGAGCAGCGCAAGCCAGGCGAGCCTGCGCCACATCAGCCCGCCGCGGGAGGGGAGCAAGTCGGCCGCCATCAGTTGACTCGCTGCGCCAGGCAGACGCTGAAGATGCCCCACTCGTCGGTGCGCTGGGTGAGCTTGCGAAAGCCCGCCGCCGCGACCAGCTGATCCATCTCCGCCTGGGTGCGGCGGCGCATGACCCAGGGCTCACCGTCGCGATGGCTGGTCAGTGCCCGGGCGATCAGCTTGAGCTGCGGATGCCACGGCTGGCCGGTGTAGACCAGATAGCCGCCCGGCGCGATGGCGTCGGCGAGCCCGGCCAGGGAAGCGCCGACCATGGCGTTGTCGCCGAAGAGCTCGTAGAGCCCGGAGACCACCGCGAGGGTCGGCGTGACGTCAAGGCGTGCCAGGTCCTCGCGATCGAAGGCATCGCCCTTGACGAAGCGGGCAATGTCGCCAAGCCCCTTGGCCTCGATCAGCGCTGCGCCGTCGCGCACGTTGATGTCGCTGTAGTCGCGCAGCAGGACCGCCTCGGGTCTGGGCGAGGCGCGCTCGACCGCCTCGAGAATGTAGCGGCCATGGCCCGCGGCGATATCGACGATACGCACCTCGTTGCCTTCGTCGCGTAGCCTGGCGATGCCGAGGCCCAGCAGTTCCTCGACGTGCACCTTGCGCTGGCGAATGCCGCGCCAGCCGATCGAGTTCAGGTAGTTCTTGTCGATCAGGCGCCCGAGGCGAGAGCTTCCGGCGGGCGTGTTGCGATAGACATAATCGAGGGTGCTGCCGGAATCGAAGCCGGTGTCGACGCCAAGTTTCACGCCGTCGGAGCGGGCACTCGCCCACGTCAGGCAGGCCCGGGTGACGCGCCAGTAGATCGCCGCCAGCGAGCGCCTTGGCAGTGGGGTGGCGAGGGCGTCGGACTCAGCGCAGGTGTCGCCGAAGCGGTCGGCGTCGAGCAGTGAAGGCCGCGCAGGCGGCGCATCGAAGCTGTGGCGGATGAAGCGGCGAACGCGCATCAGCGCCGGGCCGCGGTCCTTCTCGCCGAGGGTGTCGTGGAAGAACCCCGGCAGGATGTGCTTTTCCTTGTCGAGGCTGGCCAGGCGCGCGTGAAACTGCTCCTGGGGTTTACGGTGGACCACGAAATCGGCGCCGGAGATCAAGAGCTGGGTGGGCACCTGGATGGCGTTGGCGTCGGCTACCACGCGCTTGGCCGCGTCGTACAACCCCAGCAGCATGTTGACCGAGATATCCCGGGTGATCAGCGGATCGGCGTCAAAGGAGCGAACGCGCTCGGGGTCGTGGCTGAGGTATCTCGCCTTGACGTAGCTGGTGACGAAAAAGTTGCCGCGCAGCGCCCGCAACAGCCTGAGCCCGGTACGGGCGAAGGGCACGTAGAGCTTGACCTTGAAGGCCGGTGAGGCCAGCACCATCGAGCGAATCTGCGGGGCATAGTCGTGGGCCCAGGTGGCGACGATCACGGCCCCGACGCTCTGGGCGATGACCGAGATATTCGGCTCGGCGATGGCGTGGGCAGTCCCGATATGGTCGATGAAGGTCTGCACATCGCGCACGCTGGCCGAAAAGCTCGGGCTATCGCCCCGGGCACCCGGCGAGTGGCCGTGGCCGCGGGCATCCCAGGCGAAGAAATCGAACTCATCCAGGCCCAGTTCCTCGACCAGATGGGCCATGCGCTCGCCGTGCTCGTGGCCGCGGTGGAACAGCACGATGGCCCGGCGCGGGGTAGCGGCGGCGCGCCGCTCACAGTCGGCGGCCGGCCAATGGCGATAGAACAGCTCGACGCCATCGTGGGTGGTGAAGGTGCCTTGCTGGGCTCGGGCCTGGGGGCGCCTTTCGGCGCTGCTGGGGGCGCTGCTAAGGGCGTTGTCCTCGCCGCCGTTGGGGGGGCGGTCTTCGATATCAGGCATCGGTGCGTCCTTGCTTCGAGGGGGTGCTGGCGGTGTCCACTCCAACTTCGGCTAGTCCCTGCTTGATGCGGTTGACGGTGGTCAGGATCGAAAGCGCGGCGATCAGCAGCAGCACGATATCGATCCAGGCAAGCGGCAGCAGACCGCTGGCGACCCCGGCGCCGAGAACACCAAACACCAGGGCGCGGTCGCTCTTGCCCATGGGCCCATCGTAGCGCCGCGTGGCCGACACCATCGGCCCGAGCACCCCGGCGTACTCCGACACCAGCGCCAGCAACACGACGATCACGACCAGGGACGGGCTAACGCCCGGCAGCAAGGCGAAGGGCAGGAACAGGGCGCTATCGGCGATAACGTCGCAGAGCTCATTCAGGTAGGCGCCGAGCCGCGACTGCTGACCGAACTCTCGGGCCAGCATGCCGTCGATGGCGTTCAGCGCCATGCGCAGCAGCATCCACAAGGGCACCAGGGCGAACAGCCAGAGCTGGAGCGAGAACAGCGCGAGCACGGCGCCGAGGATGACGGAGACGATACCCGCCGCCAAGGTAACCTGGTTGGCGCTGATGCCACGCCGGTACATCCGTGTGACCAGGGGGCGAAGCAGAGACTGAAAGCGCGGTTTGAGCTGATAGATCGACGGCATCGACGAAAATCCCTTTCCTGCAAGCGACGAGGTGGCGCGCACCAGCATAGCCGAGTTGGGCAAGTAAAGGGGGCTTCTCCCGCCAGGGCGCTGCATCGACGTTGGCGGTGCTGCGCTCGCGTCGGGTGTCGTTCGATGCCCGGAAAGCGAGCCTTGCCGGCAGCCCAAGGCCCGCGATGGCGTGGGCACCGGCCATCGTGGAGGCAAACGCGGCTACTCTTCGCCAAGCGCCTCTTTGCCAAGTGCTTCTTCGCCAAGCGCCTCCTTGCCAAGTGCTTCTTCGCCAAGCGCCGGCACATCGCGCAGGTAAATCGTCGCGAGCAGGGCGAGCATCAGCACCAGGGCGCCGCTGACTGCCGCTGCCACGTTCAAGCCCGCGGCAAAGCTCTGCTGGGAGGCGGTCACCAGCGTCGTCGGTAGCTCATGCGCCAGCGTTGCCGTCTTCCATAGGCCCTGCTCGATCGCACTGGCGTGTTGCGCGCAAAGGTCACCAGGGATGTCCGCGGCGATCTGCTGGCGGTAGATGAACGTCGCCAGGCTACCCATCAAGGCGATGCCGAGGGCAACGCCCAGTTCCTGAACCATTTCCGACAGCGCCGACGCGGCCCCTGCCTTCGCGACCGGCGCCGTCCCGATGACCAGCTCGGTGCCGAGCGCGGCGAGCGTGCCCAAGCCCATGTACACCAGGGAAAAGCCGGCCACGGCCCACCAGAGGGCGGACGACGAGGTGTCCACCAAGGCCAGCAGCAGGTAACCCAGGGTCGACAGCAGCAGCACGCCCGCGACCACGTAGCCGGGTCGAATGCGGCGGGCGACGAGGGGAGAGATGACGCCGGCGGCGACCATCATCAGCGCCGGAAGCCCCATCCACAGCCCCGCTCGCAGCGGCGTCAGCCCGGCAACCAACTGCAGGTACTGGGTCACGAGCAGCATCATGCCGGCCACGGCGATCAGGCCCAGCATCAAGACCAGCAGCGCGACACGAAAGGTGCGGCTGTCGAACAGGCTCAGGTCTATCAACGGCTGCGGGAGGCGGCGCTGGCGGCGGATGAAGACGATGGCCATCGCGATGCCCAGGCCGATGGCCAGTGCGGGCATCACCGCTGGGCCAGCCTTGGCCATGGCCTTCAGCCCGTACACCGTCGGCAGCACGGCGCCGAGCGACAGAAGGACGCTGACCAGATCCAGCCGGCCTGCGTGGTGCGAGCGGTACTCCGGCAGCAGCAGGGGCGCTGTCACCAGCAGCAGCCCGGCGATGGGAACGGCAATCAGAAAGGGCGCGCCCCACCAGAACTGGTTGAGCAGCCAGCCGCCCAGCACCGGCCCGGCCGCCATGCCCAGGGCGAAGGACGTGGCCCAGATGCCGATGGCGAGCGCGCGCTGATGGGCGTTCGCGAACAGGTTGGTGATCAAGGATAGCGTCGACGGCATCAGGGTGGCCCCGGCAATGCCGAGCAGGGCACGAGCGATAAGCAGCATGTCGGCGCTGGTGGCGTAGGCCGCCATGATCGAGGTCGCACCGAAGGCCAGCATGCCCATCATCAGCAGGCGCCGCCGACCGATACGATCGCCCAGGGTGCCCATGGTGATCAGAAAACCAGCGATCATGAAGCCGTAGACGTCCATGATCCACAGCGCCTGGGTGGCACTAGGCTGCAGGTCCATGGCCAGAGCCGGCAGCGCGAGGTAGAGGATGGTGACATCGAGGCCCAGCAGCATCGTGGGAAGTGCCAGCACGGCCAGGCCGAGCCAGGTCTTGCGCGTCGCCGTCGACGGCGCTGGGTGCCCGCGCGAGACCGGCGCCTCGGCCATCGCCTGAGAAGTGCATGGAGTCGTCATATCGTCGCCTGTTTTCTCCGAGTGATGGCGACATACTCCGACTCGTATTATCCGGGTACAATATAGCCAGTTATCCTATTACCAGTGTTACCCGGCAGGGGAATATCACCGTGGTGGAGAAGAGCCTGACGCGATCGCGCGGCGAACTGAGCGACTTCCTGGTCCAGCATCGCCATCAGCTCACCCCGGCCGATGTGGGGCTGCCCTCGACGACCAGGCGGCGAACCCCCGGGCTCCGGCGCGAGGAAGTGGCCACGCTCGCCGGGGTCGGCTTGACCTGGTACACCTGGTTCGAGCAGGGCCGGGAGATCAATGTCTCGGAGGCGTTCCTGCTCAACGTCGCTCGGGCCCTGAAGCTCGATGATGCCGACTGCTGCCACCTGTTCCTGCTGGCCCACCGGCGCCCGCCACCCGTCGATGTCTATCGGTGGCAGTCCATTCCCCCGCGCGTACAGGAGCTGATGGACGACATGACGCGTCCGGCCTACGTCATCAACCTGCGCTGGGACCTGATCGCCTGGAACGCCGCCGCCGATGCGCTGTTCGACGTCTCGGCTCAGGCGGCCCAAGACCGCAACCTGATGAGGATGGTGTTCTCGAGCCCGTCGCTGCGCCGCCGGCTCCCCGAGTGGCGGGACGATGCGTTTCGGCTGCTGGCGCAGTTTCGCTGCACCATGGCCGCGACCCCCGACGACCCGGAGATACGCCGGCTGATCGACGACCTGTCTCGGCTATCGCCCGACTGGCGCCGCTGGTGGGACATGCCCGGGCTCGGCAAGGACTGCTTCGGCCTCGGCACGCTGCTCGACGAGAACGGCAAGCGCCGAGAGTTCGATCACGAGACGCTTATCGTCGATGAGCATCGCCACCTGAGAATGGTCATCTACTTCGATACCACCGCAGACGCGAGTCAGTGAGACCACAGCATCCGGGGTTCGACGTGTCCGGTGTGCTCGTCGATGTCTTCGCCAATCACCGAGACCCCGTGATGCCGGTAGGAGTCGACGTATACGACGGCAGCGCCGTTCTGGGTGTAGACCGACAGCGTCAGTGAGCCACGGCGGCGCTTGGCACGCTGGACCAACGCCGAACCGGTTCCCTCGCCCTGGGTCGACACCTGTGAAAGCGGCGTGACGAAAATCGCCGCCAGCAGGTCGTCATGCACGGCGTAGAATCCTGGATCTCGCCGTCCTATTCGAAGGCGACGGCCGTGGAGGCGGGCAGAGAATAGAGTGTAGGGGCCGCTTTCGGCGAAAACCAGATCTTTAGATGGTCCTTATATAACGCTTCGACTCAGCTGCTAGCTTGGAGCGGCAGTGGAAAGCAGGTCGGCTGAAGCCCTTGGTTAAGTGGGCCAGCCTTCCGCCAGGATCGACTTGATCGTAGAAACTGGCTTTTGCCCATGGAAAAAAGCCCTCATGAAAATCCCATCCATCAATACAAGCTCATTACTACCATCACCAATAAATATCGACTTACCCTTATGCCGGTAAGGTTTGGCTCCCGCCTGATCTAATCTAGATGTTTCCTTATTTGTTCCTTGCCGAACGGTAAGACCGTCTTCTTCACACTTGGCGATCAATTTCTCTAGGCTAAGTGCCATACAGATATGCTTACGACCAAAAAGCAAATCAAACATTTTTTCTGCCGGAATACGGCGTGAAAATATAGGTAACGCCAGTGGGGCACGAATACTATCCATCATGCGAGCCCGTGGACTTTCAGGATCTCCACCACATTTATCAAACCACAGATTAAAAGCTAGGTGGCTCCCCGGGAACATAGGAGTATCCGCGTAACATGCCACAAAAAGACAATCTTCAACAACATCCAAGGCCCATCCTTTGTCCTCAGAACGATCAATTAGAGCATTGAGCTCTTGATCCCAGTCACTTATTGGGATAACTTCTTCTGGGATGTGAACTTTTTGACCGCTATCTGGGTCAGTACTCGTGCCTGAGGACATAACTTCAATAATGTGTGCCATCCGTCCGCTTTGCCGCATCATTCGTTGCATTTGCTTGACGGTATGAGGTCCTTCTTGAGAAATAAAGTAGTGGAGTGCTCTATCGCACCCACTTTCACTATAAAAATCCAAAAAATTGGAGATCCTATGATTAACTCGCCCTTCTTTTACTTCAATGATCGAAAGACCATGCTTAGGATCAAGCGATAAAATATCACCGATTTGAACGAAAGACGTCAAGTCGGACAAAAGGGGCATCGAATCCGGGCTATTTTCCACTATCGAGTTGGCTGCGGTCACAACAGAACTGAAATTAGATTCCTTTAGATCTGGTTGATTATGACCTCGAAAGAAGCGACGAGCATGGCATAATTGTCCACCGAGAAATTGCCAAGCAATCGAATCTGCAATGCTTCGGTAAAGCAGTTCTTCTGAGAAGGCCAAGCCTGAATCAGATTCCACACGCTGAACTATATAACTCTGCGCAGCGCGCATACCTTCATGTGCTGCCGAAAGAAACTTTCTTCGGAGAGGTTGGTCCTCTTTAAACTCGGACACCGAACTAATATCCGGCCAATATTTTCTAGAGCCACAGCACGCTTTTTCGTATAGGTCACGCGCAACTGGTTCAAGATCTGAATCTAGGGTTGTAGGGCGCAGCGATTCCGTTGGATCATATTTCTGCTTTCTCTTTCCCATAAAAAATCACCTGCACTTAATAGATATTAGACTGCACGCCCTGATGTCGGGAGAACGCGCATACACGTTCAATGATGTTATAATTCACGTTACATTCCCTCTAATCTTCTGAAATTGATAAAAATAACCATCCTTGGTCACCTAATATCAATCATCGTGCGTGCTGAATAACAATGATGATCGTATCTGCTGTATTTTCCACCATATCGCTTAGGATCAAAAGCGCTCCTGCCTCATCAATAAAATCAACCATCCATTTCATTAAGCCACTTCGAAACATCTAACCCACAATCAAAAGTCGCGTTTGAATAAGCCTCAACTCCAGAATCATATACTTGTCTTCCCCAGCTTTTAATTATCGCTTCTTTGGCGCGGCCATCGCTTTCAACCCTCAAAGAATTTATAACATCAAGATCCATTCTTGTCGAATTGCGTCGAAACTCAGGAATTATACATGAGGGATTATAGTAGACTACATCTTACAGCCCAACTTCTTCGGCCCGGCGCTCGTAACTACCCCATAAGCTTGTTATCGCGTATTTACTCATCTGTATGATGAATTAAGCCGCGCGTTCGCCATCTGTTGCCGTTAACCAAAGACTCAAACGACACTCCGTTTGACAACGTCAAATTATCCGCGTGATCAGTCACGATGATTTGTGGGCTAAAGCCGTTCTTCTGCTCAAGCTCATTGCAATAAATCGAGAGCTGGCTGAATAGGTTTTCGACAGCCTTAATGTCTTCATCAATATCTTGATCAACATTTAGCGCCTTACGCTGTTCAGCCTCTTGGCTTTTCTGTTCTTCAAATGTTTCAGATTTATCTCGATTAAAGTTAGGGAAATATACTTGAGTTGGCTGGTCAAGAAATAGTATCGATGGAATAGCGCACTTATCACCCAGTTCAGAAAAATATTTATGCAATGATAAAAATAGCGTTACGTGGCAGTATAGCCAGTTTGCGCCACTACCCATTGATCTTAAGTAGATTTTTTCATTTTCTTGCGATAAATGATAAAGGTCAAATGTCTCAAACGAAAAATGAAGGTTAATAGGTTTATAGCTGGCTTCAAATTCGAAATGGCTTCCAATTTCGGCCATATACCTATTTACTTTTGCAGAAGCGGTTTCTAGTCCTTTTTGCACATCGTATTTTTTAAGGTTTCTATTGATACCTACGAGCTGCTTTTTTAGCTCTTTGATTTGATTTTCAAGCTCAATATCATCAGCCATGTTGAGAGTATCGAGAAGCATAAATAGTTTGGCCTTTTGCATCAAAATGCTTTCATATAGGCTCTTTTGTTCCGCCAACTGCTTTTCTGTTTTCTCAATTTCCGTTATTTGCTGGTTTAATGCAGTTAACTCCCTACTAACAACTTCAATGCTGCGGTGCACGTCTACCAAGGACGATTCAAACTTTGCTTTCATAGGACGTGCTTGCGCAAGGTTACCCGACACCTTAGTGATGGCTTGCTGTAGTTTTTCTGCACTTTCTCGTAATGTGTCATTTTCAGTATGGCAAAATGGGCAGACTGAAGCGGATATATGAACATGCCCTGGCGAGCTAAACGTTTTTACGTTATCAACAAAACGCTTTTCTTCTTGAATATGTTTTTTAATTGATGCAGCTTGGCGCTGCAACTTCCTTAGTTCGGCCGTCTTTTGGTTACGCGCCAGCTTGAGTTTATTGTAATGTTGGGTAGAAGTGTCAGAATTATGATTGATTCTTTCGGCTACGATAATTCCGTCCAGCTGGTCTTTGGCATCCTGCGGGTGGCGTAGCACCCTTTCCAAAGATATCGGCTCATCTTTGAACCCCATCAAAGCATATAGTTGGCTTAGAACCGGGCCGACATTTTTCTTATAGTTTTCAGAGGTGCGTTTGTTTGTCTCTTTTTGACGCTCCAAACGTCTGACGTCAATGCCTAAACGTTCTTTCTCTTGTGACAAGTGGAAGTATTTCTGGTCAACTAAACCTAAAAATATTTTGGTGTGATCAATCGCTTGATCACGCTTTTCCTTTTCATCGAATCGGTAAAACAACGCATGTTTATTGGCAACAAGATTTTGGTGCTGGAGCATAAACGATGAAAAACTGCGTATAGATGGAGTGGCCGCCTTAGCGTTAGACCGCCTATTGGCTCTGGCGGCCAAAGATTCATCCACATCATCTATATCCATGAAAAAGTCTCTTAGATGCTTCTTGAACTCGTCTAACGGGCGAAAATAGGTGCTGTGAAAATAATCGCGAACAATATCCCCTGAAATAAACGACTCAACGCGGCGGAAAAAGGCCTTAGTCGCGATGTCAGGATCACGCGCAATCACCATGTCTTGTTGATTGACAGAAAGCGCAACATAATAAATAGCTGCATTCGTGGTAATAACGCCTTTAGGAATGGTATTTTCACCACTACCAAAGCAATAATCAAATATTTCAATTAAGGCGCTTTTACCTGTGGACGATTTCCCAGTGACAACATTTAGGCCCTCTTTAAAGTCAACAGGGTGCTTGTTTCCTTGCTTATCAATAACGCCAATTTCATAAACTAATGTTTTCATCGCGGCTTCACTCCTAAAAACGCATAAACTTCGACCACTGAGTGACCGTTGAATAACCGCCCCAACTTCTCTGCACTTTTTTGATAAGTAAACTCTGAATCAGAACCATCACACGGCAGGATGGATAAATTTTGTTCATTTACGGATAACCAATCATTGATTAAGCAATATTGAATGCATTGATCTGTCAATGTTTTAAAGCCATCAATTCTTTCTTGTAGATCATAGAGCTTGGTACGATCGGAAAAAACCGACCAAATTGTACTTCTCCTGTTAGAGTTGAATAACTTTTGTCCAAAAACGGGGTGGCTGCATAGAGGGATCACCAAAGTGGCGAGTAAGAGATTGTTTTCTGATTCGACTGTGGCTGTATAAAACGAAGCAATATGTGGCCCATATTCAAACGGGTTGTATTTTAGTTCATAAAGGGTATCGACAATGCTGCTCATGGTACAACCTTCCATTTTAAGTCACGTTCTTCGTCATCCATGGCATCATGTATTAGGCCATTCTTGTATTCAATAGGCGGTATATCATTGCCTAGGTTCAGCGGATGTTCGCCTATGGTTTTGTTGTAAAGCAATTTTGAGCTTTTAATTGTATCACTTGCTTCAAGTTGTGCACTTGAATAGGAAAGCTTATATTTTTTGACCAATTGGCTCTGGTAACTAATTGTTTTATCTTTATAGATCGCGAACTCATCGAGCTCTTCAAGCAGTGAGTTTTGTAGCTCAAGCCAATTACCTACTGCATCAGGAATCATTTCGTGATGCTCAATTTCAGCAATTTTTTGTACAAATGGTCTGTATTCGTGTGATCCAACCTCTGGTTCAGATGCCGCATAGCCGGAAAACACCGGAAAGGTGAACTCCTTTTTGCAAAGAAGCGTGGTTAACTCTTCGCACTTCGCTGAAAATTCTTGGTGTTTGATGCTCCAGGATTGCTGAGTTGCTTGTGCATAAACAAAGCCAATAAGTCCATGGAGGTAACTTCTCAGATTGTTTTTTGGAATGCCTAATGGTTGGGAAGTTATCTGCTTTTCCAGTTCTTGGGCACTATCTGATTGCGTAAATAATACGACCTTTCCGAGCACGCTTTTAAGCAATAGCTCATCAGCTGCCATTACCGCTTTCTGTAGCTTTATTATTTGTGATGGATTTTCGGCATTTAGTTGATCTTCGGTGCGTTCTTCAAAAATGGTCTTTATCACTTCCAAGCGTTGTTCTTCACTCTGAGTATTCCAGTCCTTTAGGCGAGTCGTCGCTCCAAATTTTTGAGTGGTGTGGAGCACTAAAACGCTGTATTGGGTGTGGTCAAACGCTGGATCTAGCCAGTTCTTCAGCGTTTTCCAGAGGTTTTCATGGTGGTCAGTCAGTGGAGCTGCGTAGTCTTTTACTTCAGTTTGTGTTGATGTCAAGGCATCTGACGAAATTAAGCTGACATCACCGTCTTTTTCGAACCAAATCGACTGGCCATCTTCAAGTGAAAAACATTTATCTAAGCCTATCAGCACCTGATAATGAAAGGCTAGGGCGGTTGTTAACGCTGCGTTTTCGGTTTGACTTCCGCTCATACCTGCCAGTTCCTTTTACTCATTTCTGATATTTTTGTGTAGTTGACTAATTAAAATTCGCTTTGATTAAAATGATTACAATAGGCTCTTCGTCGTATAACAAGGATGAACTAGCATGCTGCCTTTTCCGGCATGGCCGCTTTGGGTCGAAAGCGGACATCGCATATAGAGACAACCAGAGCCCATCGCAATCCAAGCCCAAAACTCCGATCAATATAGAACAAAAAAGCGGCCTATATGCAGGGCCGCTTTCAAAAAACCTTAATCGTTGATGCTTCGTTTACCTTTTTTCTGACTCGCCTCATAAATATCAGCCCCCACCGCGGGTTCTTTCTTGCACTGAATGACGCCGAAAAGGTCGCGTTGCGCCTAAGGCCCAGGGTCCGGTATATACGCTACGCGCATGTCTGTGGTGGACATGTCGCCCGGTAGTTGAATGCTCTTGATCTTCTCCAGGGTGTCGGCGCGGTGGACGGAGATGTCGCTGCTAGTGCCGCCGGCGTAGACCGTCTTGCCGTCTCTTGAGACGTTGACGGTGTAGTAGGTGTGGGGCAGGTCGTAGCGCTCGGTGATGGTCTGGTTGGCGATGTCGATCTTGTGCACGCCGTTGAAGACGCCGTACAGGGTGTTGTCGTCGGTGGGGTCGGTGGCGAAGTTCATGATGACTTCGCTCAAGGGGGCGATTTCCATGCGCTCGGCCTCGCCGGTGGCAAGGTCCACCCGGGCGATGCCCCACCACCAGTTGGCGCTGGCCATGTCCTGGTTGTCGTCGACAAACTCGGCGGTGGAGTACGGCATGATGTACTCGTGGGCTGGGCCGCCTTGGGTGTGCATGGCGAAGGCGTCCGGGGTCGACCAGCGGGGGCCGCGGTCCCAGTTCTGCAGCGCCATGACCAGGCGGGTGTCGCCGGTGTTCGGGTCGATGGCCTTCAAGTCGCCGCCGCCGAGGATGACGTCGCCGGTGTCGGTGGCGACGATCTTGGTGATGCGGCGGTCCACCGGGAAGGTGCGCACCGCCTTGGCGTCGAGGCCGTCGGCGACGTTGAACACGGCAAGCCGTGGCTCCAGTACCTCGAAGTGGTCGAGCTTGAGCTGGGTCGGGTTCTGCACCGTGTAGACCTCGGTGCCGTCGGCGCTGACGGCCACGGACTGAAAGGACTTCACGGTTTCGCCGGGGCTCGACTGGGCGGCGTGGAAGGTCACCTCGCAGCTTTGGATGTCGATGCCGATGATGTCCTGCCACAGGTTGCTGAGGATGTAGACCACCCTGCCATCCGGGGCCGGGGACATGATGCCGGAGCCGAAGGGGCCTGGAATCTCGCAGCTACGCACCAATTCGTTGCTGGCCATGTCGATGACCTGCAGGTCGTTGGGCCGGGTGACCGTCAGCAGGTATTCCTTGCCGCCGGTGTGGGGGCCGTCGATCTCGGCGCCGCTGGCATCGACGCTGTGGGCGCTGGCCATCGTCGCGGCGCCGGCCAGGCTCACCAGGGCGGCCACGGCGATCAGCGTGGCGGTCGGCGGGTGGATCGCGCGTTGGGGTGGGGGGATGATGGTCGTCATCGTAACTCCCTGTTGCGTTTCAATATCGTCGAAGGCGCTTAAGCCCCTCGAGGGCGTGTCCGGTTACCTGTCGTCTTCGACGATGCCATCGATGCGCCGCCAGTCCTGGTCGACCTTGTCTACGCCGCTGCCCCACTCGGGGTAGCTATTCATGGTGTCCGGCACCTGGGCCGGCCACCAGCAGGCGTCGGCGCAGCCGTAGAGGTCCGATTCCATCGGCTGGCACAGCGAGGCCAGGCCGCCGAAGGCGTCGATCTCCCAGCCGGGGTCGGCGGTGGCGGTGCAGCCGACGATGGTCTGCATCGCGACCACTTCTTCGCGCTCGTCGGTGCCCTCCGCGGCGTCCAGCAGGTGGGCTTTGTTGTTCAGGGACTTGAGGTGTTTCATGGTCAGGCACTCCTTCTCGGCGACACGTGCGTGGCGAAGAAGCTCGGGTTGTCGTGCAGGATGCGGGAGTAGGCGGCGATGCCGAAGTCGACCCAGTCGCGCATCAGGTCGCAGTAGTGGTAGGTCGGTTGGGTGGCGTCGCCGACCTTGGCGTAGCTCTCGTGGTAGCAGCCGCCGGAGCACAGGTTGCGGATGCGGCAGGTTTCGCAGCCGGTGCCGCTGCGGTCCAGGCGTGCCTCGACGAATTCGGCCAGGCGCGGTTTGTCGATGCCGTGGTCGACGTCGCCGAACAGCGGCATGTCGGAGCCGGTAAAGCGCTGGCACAGGTTGATGCCACCCTGGTGATCCACCGCCAGCAGGCCGACGCCGGCGCCGCAGGGCAGCAGCTTCTTGTTGCCTTCGTGCATGTCGGTGAGTAGCTGGTGCATGTTGCCAAAGCCGAGGCTACGCCCGGCGATGGCGCTGTCGATGTAGCGCTCGCCGAGCCGCTGCATGCCGGCGAAGACCTCCTTGAGCTCGCCGTCGGTGAGGTTGTAGGCGGCGATATCGCCGGCGGTCACCGGGCCGAAGCCGACCTCGGTGAAGCCGAGCTCGTGATAGAGGTGGTCGAAGATCGCCTCGACGTCGGTGATGCCCCGGGTCAGGGTCACGCGGCAGCCCACCGGGCGGGAACGGTAGCGCGCCAACAGCATCTCGACCTTGCGCTTGACCACGTCGTAGGTGCCCTGGCCGCCGACGGTGATGCGGTTCTTGTCGTGCATGGCCTTGGGGCCATCCATGGACACCGTGATGCCGACGCGGTGTTCGTCGAGCCAGTCGACGAGCTTCTCGGTCAGCAGGGTGGCGTTGGTGGTCAGGGTGAAATCGACATCGGCGTCAAGGGTGGCGAAACGCTCTTCGCAGTAGCCCACCACGTCACGGATCAGGGCCATGTTCGACAGCGGCTCGCCGCCGAAGAACACCACGTTGTAGCGCGGCTGGCCGGGGGACTCCTTGAGCAGCATCTCGACCGACGATAGCGCCGTATTCAGCGCCATCTTCTGGCCCTTGGAGGGGGTGGTCAGGTCTTCCTTGTAGCAGTAGGTGCAGCTCAGGTTGCAGCCGGTGTTGACGTTGAGCACCACGGTCGTCAGCGGGAAGCGCTTAATCTTGACCGGGTCCGGGTTGATCTGGACCGCCTGGCCGGGGGCCTCGATGACCTCAAGCTGGCGCAGTTCTTCCACGGTATCGCGGATGTCGCCTTTGCTGTGGCGTAGCTCCAGCGTCTGCAGCGCCGTCTCGTCGACGCTGCCTTCGCGGTCGAACAGGGCCAGCAGGTCCCGGCTCAACGCGTCGAGCTCGAAGAGGCCGCTGGTCGGAATATGAAAGAGCATCTGCCGCGAGTGGACGTCCACCCGGTGCAGGTTGGGCTCGACTAGCCGCATGGCTCCCATGGTCACCTCGGTCTGAGTTGTCGTTGTCGTCAGTTGCGCTGGCGTCGGGGGCGGTCGCGCCGGCGTCGTCGTTCAGGGGCTGGGCGGCCCGGTGTCTCGGCGCCGCCCGGTGCTGCTTGCTGCTGTTGCGCTCGCGGCTGTTTCGCTGAGGTTGGCCTGTGCTACTCGAGCACGCGTTTGACGTAGTCCTGCACGGCGACGATCAGCCGGCCGCTGGCGGTGATGGTTTCGCCGCCTTCCTCTCGGGTGGCGATGGCCTTCAGGCGGCCGACGTTGTTGGCGCGCTTGGGCCGCTCCGGGTTGGGCCCGGCATCGCCCGGAACGAAGACGCCGTGCTCGTCGAAGCCGCCCGCAAATTGGGCGTCTTGTTCGTGTTCGGCGATCTCGTCGGCGGGGGCGATGGACCAGGTCACCGGCATATAGCCCAGGAGCAGGTCGTCGTCGCTGCCGGCCTTGCCATCGGGGCCGGCGGCGTAGCCGATGGCGCGGTAGGGCACCGGCATCTTGGCCAAGGGGCCGGCGTTGCCGCCGATGCGTGCCACGGCGTTGGCCGGTTCTACCTCGAGTCGGGCGAGCTTGTCGTACACCACCAACGACCGGCCAAGGCCTGCCTCCCCCACGCCGACGTCACGCGGACCGAGGGTGGCATCGCTGGCAGCCTGGACCCGCAGGCGCAGGCCGTCCGTGTCGCGGTCGAGGATTTCCAGCACCGCGATGCCCGCGCCGACGGACGGCTCGCCGTCCAGGTGTTGGCCGACGATGGTGATCTCGGTGCTGTCTCCGCGCTTGAGATAGCTCGGCGAGACGCTCAGCACCTCGGCCGCGGCATCCGCGCGAATGGCGCGCAGCGGGCCGCCCATCACGTCCATGTCGGCGCGGAACATGCGACCCTGGAGGCGTTTGCCGTCGCCGTCGGTGGCCAGCACCTGACGCCAGGTAGTGCCGTCGATATCGAGCTCGCCGCGCCACTCGTAGCCGCTGTAGATACGCGCCGTTCCTTGCCCCGTCAGCGCGCTTCCGTCCGCGCTGGTGCCGTCCAGGCGCAGCGCCAGGCTGCCGTCGTCCTGGGGGGTGGCGCTCATGCGGGCATCGAAGTCGCCGCGGCGCGGCAGGTGGCCGACCAGGCGCCAGTCGCCCTCGAGCGCTGGCTTGTCGGCGTCGAGCCACTGCTGCCAGGCGGAGTTGTCGAAGCCGTAGCGCTCGGCGAGCCGCGGCGCCACCTCATCGTGGGCGATGCGATACCAGGGGCGGTCCCGGGCGAAGGCTTGCAGCTCGGTGGTGGGGAACTGGGCCATATGGAAGTTGACCAGGTACTGCCATTCCTGCTCGGTGCGCCGCTGCAGGGCGACTCGGGCGCCGGAGTGACAGCGGGCGCACATGGTTTCGAGCTCGGGGTCGAGGCCGCTTTCGGCTCGGTTGGTGTCCTGTTCCAGCAGGTAGCGGTAGGGCGCCGCCTCGCTCGGGGCCAGGCCCTGGGTGTCGGCCAGGTACTGCACCAGCGGCGCGATGTCTGACTCGGCCAGGGCCACGCCGCGCAGGTGGATCATGCGGTTGATGGTCATGCGCCAGCCTTCCGGCGTCTTGCGCTGGTCGGAGATGCGCGAGTAACGGGTGCTGCCGTCGTCGCGCTGGGCGGGGAGGTGGCAGGCCTGGCAGCTCTGCTGAAGGATCTTCGCCCCGGGGGCTTGGCCCGTCTGCGCGGCGCTCGACACGGCAGCGTCGGTCTGGTCCTGGGCCTGGTCCTGGGCCTGGTCCTGGGCCTGGTCCTGGGCCTGGGCGATGGTGAGTGGCAGCAGGAGAACGCTGGCGGCGCACAGCCAACGTCTGGCGTTATGGGTGTTGTCGGGGCTCAAGACCATCACTCCTTGCTTAAGGCGGGCCTGACGATGGCGGCTGGCCAACGGTCTGCCCGATTCTTGTCATCGTCGTCACGGTGGTTCCACTCTACGCGGCGTCGGTAAACGAGCTTGCCGCCAGTCGTACGAAGTTGTGCGAAGTTATGACTAGATGTAACGACCAGAATTGACAGCCGCGCCGTCGTGGCGAATCCGGCGTCTCGGCTCAGTCTGCCGCCCCGGTGATCTTCTGATTGGCGATCTTCTGCTCGGTGGTCTTCTGCTCGGCGATGGCGGCGTGGGAGGCGGCCAGGCTGACGTCGATGGTGGCGTCGAGGTCTGCGAGGGCCTGCGGGTCGAGCTCGTCGGAACCTAGCTGCCGGCACTGGTGGGCGGCGGCGCTCAGGCCCAGGTTGGCGAGGCTGCCGGTGAGCTGGTGAAGCAGGCGCTTGCGCTCCTCCCTGGATGTCGCCAGCGCCAGAGACGTAAGCCTTGCACGGCGCTGGTCGTCGAATTGTGCAAGCAGGGTGGCAAGGCCCGGCGCGCCGAGGGCGTCGCGGTGCTGGCCGAGCAGCGCGCGGTCGATCACGTCGCTGTCGTTCAAATCGCTGTCGTTCAAACCGCCGTCGTTCAATCCACTGTCGTCCATACCGCTGTCGTTCAAACCGGTGGGCATCGGCGGGGTGGTGGTGGCGGGAGGAGACGTCGGCGCGGGGGGCAAGGCGCGCGGCCGCGGCGTTGCCGGGGATGCAGCCCTGCTGCCCAGCGCCGCGCTTGCCAGCTCGCGGTGCAAGGCCTCGACGTTCACCGGCTTGAGCTGGACGGCGTCGATGCCGGCGTCGCGATAGCTGTCTCCCGGGCCGGGGCGTCGGCCCTGGGGCGCGGTCGCGTTCGCCGCCGCGGTCAAGGCGACGATACGCACCCCGGCGCGGCGCGGGTCGGGGTGGGCGCGCAGGCGCTTGGCGACCTCGCGCCCATCGAGATCGGGCAGTTGGATATCGAGCAGCACCAGGTCGACGGCTTCTGCGCTGTGTTGGGCGATGGCACTGGCGCCGTTCTCGGCCAGCAACACGCGGTGGCCGGCCTGCTCGAGCAGGCCCTTGGTGACGCGGCGATTGATCTCCTGATCCTCCACCAACAGTACCGTCAGGGGCGGGGTCGCCGTGGCGGCGATGCCTGGCACCGGTGCCGCTGGGGCCGGTGACGCTGGGGTCGGTGACGCTGAGGCCGGCGAGGACGGGACTGATGAGGATGGGACTGATGAGGATGGGACTGATGAGGACGGGGCAGATGAGGCGAGCGCCCCACAGTCTGGCACGGCGTAGCGTAGCGTGACGCAGAACCGGCTGCCCTGGTCGGGCTGGCTATGGAGCCGTATGTCGCCGCCCTGGAGCTCGGTCAGGTGGCGGCAGATCGATAGCCCGAGCCCGGTGCCGCCGAAGCGGCGCGCAATGCTCGGGTCGGCCTGGGTGAAGCGCTCGAAGATGCGTGCCTGGGCCTGGGGGGCGATGCCGATGCCGCTGTCGCTTACCTCGAAGGCGAGCGTCCAGCCGTGGTCATCGGCCTGGCGCACCGCGACGCACAGGCCCACCTCGCCGGTCTCGGTGAACTTGATGGCGTTGGTGGTGAGGTTGAGCAGCACCTGGTTGAGCGCCCGGGCGTCGCCGTGGACCTCTCGGGGGACCGTCGGCGCGATGGCCAGCGTAAAGGCCAGCCCCTTCTCGGCGGCGCTCGGCGCCAGCAGGGTCGCCAGGTTTTCCAGCACCTGGTGAAGGTCAAAGTCGCCGCCCTCTATCGCCATTTGCCCGGCTTCCAGCCGGGTCAGGTCGAGCACGTCGTTGAGGATCGCCAGCAGGGATTCCCCGGATTGCTGCAGGGCGGCGAGTTGGTCGCGCTGGGTCGGGTTGAGCGGTGAGCGCAGCAGCAGTTGGGCCATGCCGAGAATGCCGTTCATGGGGGTGCGTATCTCGTGGCTCATGACCGCGAGAAACTGGCTTTTGGCCTGGCTGGCCGCCTCGGCCTTGTTGCGCGCAAGCTCGGCGCGTACGCGGGCCTGGCGCTCGCCGATATCGATTACCGAGCCTTCGAACTCCTGCTCGCGCTCGCTACCTTCGACCCGGCGGGCGGAAAGCGCCAGTTGCACCTGGCCGCCATCACGGTGGCGCCAGCGGGTCTCGATACCGTGGAGGTGGCCATGGCGGGCGAGCTGGGCCAGCACTCGCCGCCAGTCGCGCAGGGCCATGAAGCAGGTCTTGACCGTCGCCGGCCCCTCGCGCAGAAAGGCCTGGGGGGAGGCGTAGCCGAGCAGCCGCGCCAGGGCCGGATTGACCGCCAGGAAGCGTCCCCGTTCGTCGATGCGAAAGATGCCTTCGCTGGCGTTCTCGAACAGCGAGCGATACTCCAGTTCGGAGCGCTTCAGGCGCTGGTACAGCTTGGCGTTTTCGATCGAGATGGCCGCCTGGGTAGCGAGGATGCGCAGGGTCTCCAGGCGTTCGCGGTTGAACACGTGGCGGCTGTCGCGGTGCTCCAGATACAACACCGCGGTGAGGTCGCTGTGGTAGAGCACCGGAATGCACAGCAGCGACTTGGGGTGGTGCTGCCACAGGTAGCGATCCTGCTGGAACAACGGATGTTCCAGGGCGTCATCGAGGACCACCTGCTCGCGGGTGCGGGCGACGTAGCGCACGATGCTGGTGGCGAGCTGGTCGAAGGCGTCGGCCAGGCGCTGGGGCTCGGTGCGCACGCGGATCGGGGACGCCTGGGGCGTTGCGCCGTCGTCCACCAGGTGCGCCGAGGCCTCGATGATCAGCGACTGGCCGTGGCTGAGGATCAGCGCCCCGCGCTGGGCCCCGGCGTTCTGCAGCGCCAAGGGCATCAAGCGCTCGAGCAGGCGCTCGAGCACGATCTCGTCGGAGATCGCCTGGGAGGCATCGATGACCGAGGCCAACTCCTCCCCCGGCGGTGCGCCGACCGCTGCCGACGTCGCCTCCCGCCGGGCATCGCCAGCGGCCGGCGTCGCGTCCAGGTCGGCGCCGAGTATCGACGCCAGGGCGGGGTCCTGCTCGTGGTGGCGGCGCATCTGGGTCAGCTTGGCCTCGGCGCCGAGGGCGCGATAGCCGAGGTAGGCGGCGTGTAGGAAGGTCTGGGCGATCTCGATCTTGTTCCAGTGGCGATAGAAGTCGGCGGCAAATTGCCGGGCCATGGCCGCCTCGAAGTGAAAACCGTGAGACTCGGCGTGGCGGATGGCGTCGTCGTAGTGGGCCATGGCGCGGGTGTGGCGGGCGCAGCGGCGCTGCCACTCGGCGCGTATCAGGCTGACCCGGTGGCGATGGTTGGCGGGGCATTCCCTGGCCAGGCGTCGCAGCACCACCAGGCGGCGATGGTGGGCGAGCCTCTCGCGAACGTCCGGGCGGGCGCTGGACCGGCGCAACAGGGCGAGGGCGCGAAACATCAACAGGGTGGGCATGGTGAAGGTGCCGCGCACCGAGTCGCGCAGGCCATAGGCCCGTTCGATGTGGGCCACGGCGCGCTCGGGTTCGTCGAAGACCAGGGCAAGCTGGGCTCGGTAGAGGTAGTGCAGGCAGCGCGCGGTCTGATGGGAGGCGCCGCTGCGCGCAGTGTCCGGGTCTGCGTCTGGGGCGATGTCTGGGTCGGTATCTGAGACGGTATCTGAGCCGGGACCTGGCTCGGCGGCGTTACCGGTCAGCGCGTCGAGCCAGATCAGCGCCTCGCGGGAGTACTCGACCGACTGCTGCTGACCCAGGCGCTCGAGGGTCTGGGCCTGCTCGGCGAGTTCGCGCCGTGTTCGCGCCAGGTCCACGGCCAGGGGCAGGCGGTACTGGATATGGGCGGCCAGGGCGTAGGCGCCCCATTCGCGATCGCCGATGTCGATGGCCCGGTGGCCGAGGGTGACCAGATCGGCGCAGCAGGTGGCGAGGGGCTCGCGGTGGTGGCGCACATAGATGTTGTGGACGATGGGGGTGCGATAGCGCGACAGGGTTTGACCGTCGCGCGCCTCCAGGGCCAGCGCCAGGCGCCCGAGGCGATAGCCCTCGGCGATGTGGCGCAGGTCGCCGCACAGCACGCCGGCGTAGCCGGCCAGGGCCTGAGACACGCCGGGGCAGCGGCCGTGACGCAGGATCAGCTCGATCTGCCGCGCGGCCACCAATGGCCTTAGCCGCGGGTCGGACAGTTTCACGGCACCGAACATGCTCTCGAGGATCGGCATCGCCGCGAGCCGGCCGGGATCGGTCATCGCCGGCAGGGCCAGCCATTCGCGTTCGCCATAGCGCGCCAGGCGTCGGCGGGTGCGCCACAACGCCATCCAGCGGCGCTGTGGGCTGGGTGCCTTGGGCATCGTCACCCCGAGTCCGGCGAGCAGCGTCAGGGACACCTTGAGGGCGGCATCGAAGCGGTTGTGGGCGACTTCGGCGAGGATGCGTAGCCGATAGACCCGGCCGCGATCCAGCAGGCTGCGGGCGTTGGCCTCGATGGCGGCGCACAGGGCTTCGCTGCGCTCGTCCTGGCCCAGCACGCCGGCGACCTCGGCGGCGTTGATGTGCAGGGCCAGGGTCAGGTCGTAGTGCCTCGACCAGGCGTCGGCGCCGAGCAGTGACAGGCCGGTCGCCAGGTAGTCCAGGCCGGTGTCGAAGGCCGCGGCCTGCCGGGCGCGCAGGCCGGCCTGGAGGTTGTGGCCGGCCAAGGTGAGGCGCTCGTCGCCGTCGCTGAGCCGGTCGCGTCCGAGGTTGTAGTGGTCGACAACGTCGAACAGTCGGCTGTCGAGGGCTTCAGCGGGCAGGCCGCGAATCAGGCGGCGGGCGATGGCGAGATGACGGTCGGCGAGCATCGTTGCATCGAGGGGCGCGCAGGCGGCCTGCTGAATCCGGTCGTGGGAAAAGCGATAGCGAGGGGAGGGCGTTGGCCACCCTGGGGCAACAGGCGTTGGCGGCGCCGAGGCTGGGAGCGGTGCCTTGGCGATAGGTGCCTTGGCGATAGGCGCCTTGGCGATAGGTGCCGCGGGCCCGCGGTCGAGCGGCACGATCATGCCTTCGGCGAGCACTGGCGCGAGGCGGTCGGCGAGCGCTTGCGACGCGCTGCCGGTGATCATGCTCAGCAGGCCAAGGGTAAAGCTGCCGCCGAGGCATGCCCCGTCTATCAGCACCTCGCGTGAGGCCGGCGGTAGCCGTTCGAGGCGCTGGGCCATCAGCTCCGCGACATTGTCGCTGATGTCGCGATTGTCGATGTCCGCCTGCTGCCACTGCCAGCGTTGGTTGCTGAAGCGAAACATCCCCTCGTCATGCAAAGAGGTCAGAAACTGTTTCAGAAAGAAGGGGTTGCCGCGCGTCTTGCGATGGCAGGCCGCGGCCAGCGCCGTGCACTGCGCGGGGGTGTGGTGAAGCGTATCGGCCAGCAGCAGGCGGATCTCGTCCTGGCTCAGCGTCCCGAGGGTCAGCTCGAGCGGGCCCTGGGACTTGGCTCTTAGCTGCTGTCTCAGCCGTTCTCTCATCTGTTTTCCCCGCCGCTCTCTCAGCCGTTCGAGGCTTCGGCTCAGCGGCGAGCCGGCGGTCACTTCGTCGCCGCGATAGCTGCCGATCAGCAGCAGGCGCGGCAGCGCCGGACGACCGGCCAGGGTGTCGAACAGGGCCAGGGAAGCGGGGTCGGCCCAGTGCAAGTCGTC
>Ga0114954_1000093_pt1 | contig 32628 bp, 23 predicted proteins | sample Porto_4metaG_FD_87299 | JGI IMG/M metagenome (GOLD analysis project Ga0114954, IMG submission 87299) | Marine algal microbial communities from Porto, Portugal - Porto_4 metaG | ecosystem: Host-associated > Algae > Red algae > Unclassified | place: Portugal: Porto | collected 2015-02-02
CGTGGGGCTTGGGCTTAGCTAGAGGGACGTGGCAAGAGGGGCCAGATAAGGGGTGAGAACAAACGACGCCAGTCCTGGCCCTGGAGAACGCCCGGGCCTGGCGATCCCACCACCTCACACGCCGATCAATATCGAAGGCATCCTTCCGTTGCCGTGCAGGGTGCAGGGTGGCCCAAGGGGCACGACCCCAAGAAATGAGATTTTTCATACTCACGTTCCGGCAACTAAGTCTCAGCCACCCAGATCCAACAAAACTTGCTGCAGGAGCGAAATTTCGGCGCTGAGACCCCGTGAGTCGAGCCTTTATGCTTGATCAAAGGAAAATACCGTGATCCGCGCCGCAGACAGCGTGAAAAAACGTGAAAACCTGCCGATAGAGAGCCGTTGTCGCACAAGGGCTTGGGCGAGTCCGCCCTGATTCATCGGCGATTCAGCGAACTTTGTTGCTCAGTCTCGATGAATCGGCAAAATCTACAATCCGGCAACACGACACAGGTGGCCAGTCGTACCGAAGATCCCAGCGGAAAATGAGTCCGCCATGGCCCTCGGCCCACCTCCCCAATGCGCCGATGCCGAAGGAAAAGGGCGAAAGACAATCCACAGAAGAGGCCGGGGCACGGCTCCTGCCTCCCTTGTATCAGCCGGGGGGGGCTCGAACGCTTCGCCCACGAGGGGCGAATGTCACCGTCACTGAACGCTACAGCCGCTGTGGTTCGCAACCCCGCCCCCGCAACCGACGCTCGACTAGACGTTCGTCATCGCTGTCTGCCCCGGCTGGCCCAGGGCATTGGCGTCTCGCGGCGTCACCTGGCGGCTCTCCCCGCCGAGAGTGAAGCCTCCCACCACGGCGAAGAGACGGTCGGCCTGCTCCTTCAATCGCTCAGCCGCGGCCGTGGACTCTTCCACCAGCGCCGCGTTCTGCTGCGTCATGCGGTCCAGCTCGGACACGGCAACGTTGATCTGGGTAATGCCGTCGCTTTGCTCTTCGGCCGCCACGCTGATTTCCCCCAGGCTCTCGGCCACTCGGCCGACCTGGGTCACCAGTTCTTCCATGGTGACGCCGGCCTGACGTACCAGATCGGTGCCCGAACTCACGCGTTCGCTGGAAGTGTCGATCAGTTGGCGAATTTCCCGCGATGCCTCGGCAGAGCGATTGGCCAGCTGGCGCACCTCCCCGGCGACCACGGCAAACCCCCGTCCGTGCTCGCCGGCCCGGGCGGCTTCGACCGATGCATTGAGCGCCAACAGGTTGGTCTGGAAGGCGATGCCGTCCATGACCTTGACGATATCGGCGATCTGCTCGGAGGACTGAGTGATGCCCTCCATGGTGCTGACCACTTGAGTCACCACCTCGCCATTGCGGCCCGCCATCTCGGAGGCCTGACGCGATAGGCCGTTGGCCTGACGCGAGGAATCGGCGGTATGAGACACCGTACTGGTGATCTCCTCGATGGATGCCGAGGTCTGCTGCAGGCTGGCCGCGGCGTTTTCGCTGCGACGCGACAAGTCCTGTCCCCCCAGAGCGATCTCACCGGCGGCCACCCGCACCGATTCGCTGCTGTCGCGAATCGTCAGCATCGCCGACTCCATTCGGGCCACGAAGCGATTGAAGGCCGCGGCGATCTGCGCCACCTCATCCTTGCCCTCTTCGGGCAAGCGACGGGTCAGGTCACCGTTACCGCTGGCGACATTGACCATAGCGTCACGGGCGACATCGAGACGACGGAAGGCCATGCGCAGCAGGCCGCCCAGCACCAGTACGGCGGCACCCCCCACGACCACGAGGGTGATGACCGATGCCTGGGTAACCTGGCGCACGCCAGCACCGGCGTCGGCCACATCCATGGCCACCACCAGCTGCCAGTCGGTATGGTCTATCGGAACGCCGATCAGACGCTGTTCACGGTCACCGATAGCGACCTCGGGAGGCGCTCCAGACTGCCCGAGTGTTGCCAGAAAAGCCGGCTGCAGCGATGCCGACAGGTCCGTGGCAGGCGCCAGGCTCAGGGTACTGTCGGGGTGGGCGATCAGCGTCCCATCTTCGCTGACCAGAAAGGCGAAGCTGTCCGGCGTCGGCGCAATGGCGTTGACGGTGCTGACGACACTATCGATGGCAATATCACCGCCGGCCACCGCAACCAGGCGACCGTCATCATAGAAAGGCGTGGCGAAAGTCACCACCAGCCCGCCGGTGTTGGCATCCACATAGGGGTGGGTCACCACTGTCCGCTCGGCCGCAGTGGCTTGCTTGAACCAAGAGCGTCCGCGCGGATCATAGTCGGCCGGAGCCTCCCAGCCATCGGAAAACACCGCGTCGGAGGTATCGGGATAGGCCATGTAGGTGGCAAGGAACCCGCCGCCTTGCTGCAGTTGCAAAAGGCTGCTCAGAGGGGCTTCGGCGGTGGCCATCGGGGCCAGTGCTTCGATCATCTGCACGTGCCCGGAAACCCATTCGTCGATGGCACGCCCATTGCCTTCGGCAACGGCCGCCAGGTCGGTGGCGACCTGACGGTCCTGGTGATGGTTGAGGATGGTCAGGCTGACGGCGCCGTTGATCACCAGCGCGGCGACGATAACCGCTACCGTGGTGATCAAAATGCGAATTCTCAGGGAGTGGATCATTGTCGCTCTCGTTGATCAGGCTTGCCCCGGTGCCCCGGGTTCTCGAGAGCGGATATCGACCATCTGACATGCAACTTTAGTCAGGAGCGTAAACAGCGCGCCCGGGCTGGTCGAAGGACGGGCGGCGAAACAGAACGGCCGCATGATCCATGCTCAGACGAGATCGCAACATCGCGATATAGGCACGACTGAGCGGCCGGTGGGCACCCCCATATCAGACAATCATTATATTACCGTTTTTGCACAGACATGAAGCGGTGGCGGACGCCCACGCTCACACTTGCATGTTCATCACGTCCTTGTAAGCGCTGACCAGTCGATTACGCACCTGCTGCCCCATCTGAAAGGCCACGCTGGCCTTCTGCATATCGACCATCACGTCGTTGAGTTCCACTCCGGGCGTGCCGGCCTGAAACGCCTTGGCCTGAGTATCGGCGGTCTGCTTGAGCTCGTTGATACGCTGGATCGAGGATTTCAGCGCATCGGCGAAGCCGGTATCGGCCTGCATGCCAGCACCGCCTGCCGCCAGCCCACGCGAATCGTTGGCCTGACCGGCCTGCTGAGCCATGGATGTCATCTGGGCGAGGGCGGACTGCATCGCGGGTATGGCCATGAACGGGATTCCTGGTCGATGAAAGACGTTGCCAAGCCTACCAAGTCGCGCCACATCGCCATTGACGCAAATGGAGTACAAAAGACCGGCTATTTCGACCTTTGGGGTGACGCGGCCTACGGATAATGGCTTCCATCACAGAACCGCGCCCAGGCTGCGGACCACTCCGAGAAACGGACGGCCTCATGTCACCTCAGTCCCCCAAGGCCCACAAAGCTCTCCACGGCAGGAGGCGCGCATGAGCGCTGCGTCCGCCGACGCCGCCGCGACGCCCTCGTCAGGGATCGCCGGCCTGAGAACGAAGCTCAAGGGTAGCCCGCTGATCGCGCTATTGATTGGCGCTGCCGCGACCTTCGCCATCCTGGTGGCGCTGGTCTTGTGGGCGTCGCGCCCGGACTTTCGCGTGCTGTTCAGCAACCTCACCGAGGCCGATGGCGGGGCCATCATCAACGAACTCGATAGCCGTGGCATTCCCTACCAGTTCAGCGCCGGCGGCCAGGCCCTGCTGGTGCCCAGTGAACAGGTCAATACCCTGCGTCTGCAGCTGGCGGAGCAGGGCCTGCCCCACGGAGGCAACATCGGCCTGGAACTGATGGAGAGTCAGGCCTTCGGCATCAGCCAGTTCGCCGAACAGATCAACTATCAGCGCGGCCTGGAAGGCGAGTTGGCCCGCTCCATCGCCTCCCTCGGCCCGGTCGCCGAGGCTCGCGTCCACCTGGCACTCGCCAAGGACTCGGTGTTCGTGCGTGAGCGCCAGCCGGCCAAGGCGTCGGTGGTCGTCACCCTGGAGCCTGGCCGTCGCCTCGGCGAAGGCCAGATCGCCGCCATGGTGCACCTGGTCTCGTCCAGCGTGCCCGACCTGATCGCCGAAGACGTGACCGTGGTCGACCAAGGGGGGCGTCTGCTGTCTTCGCCGACCACCAATGGCAACGGACTCGACGGCACCCAGCTCGACTATATCGCCGACGTCGAACGCTCCTACCAGCGCCGTATCGAAGCCATCCTCGCGCCGATTCTCGGGCCAACCAACGTCAAGGCCCAGGTCACTGCCCAGATCGATTTCTCTCAGCGCGAGGAGACCGCCGAACGCTACTCCCCCAACCAGCCGCCCAACGCGGCGGCGGTGCGCAGTCGGCAGACCAGTCTCGACGTCAATGGCGATGGCGACCTGGCCAGCGGTATTCCCGGCGCACTGAGTAACACCCCGCCCGGAACCGCCCCCTCGCCCATCGAGGCGCCCCAGGACCCGGCGGGTCAGGACGACGCCCAGACCGAAGCCAACCCGACCGCTGCGGCGGCGGGCGATCAGGGCGGTGACCCCTCGCGCCTGCGCCGCGATGACGTCATCAACTACGAGGTCGATCGCCAGGTCTCCCACGTCCAGTACCGCCGGGGACGCATCGAGCGGCTGTCCGCCGCCGTGGTGGTCAACTATCGCGCCACCACCAATGACGCGGGCAAGACCAGCGAGGAGCCCCTGGAGGCCGCCCAGATCGACCAGATCGAACGCCTGGTGCGACAGGCCATGGGCTATTCCGATACTCGCGGCGACGAGCTGGCGGTGGTCAACAGCCCCTTCACCACCGCGCCGGACAGCGCCCCCTTGCCCTGGTGGAAGGACCCCGACGTTCAGCGTCTGGCCTTCGCCCTTGGCCGCTATCTGCTGATCGGCCTGGCCCTGCTGCTGCTCTATCTGCTGATCTTGCGCCCGCTGATCCGCCGCTATACCGAATCATCTCCGGCGTTGGCACCGGCGACGGCACCGTTCAGCGCCCGCGTCGGCGATGACGACGACGATGTCTCCGGTGCCAGTGACAACGCAGAAGAAGACGATGACGGGACTCAGCCCTATGCCCGAACACCGCGGCGACGCAAGGCATCGGCCTACGAGCAGAATCTCAACGACCTGCGTGAAATGACCCAGGAAGATCCCCGCATGGTAGCCATGATCGTGCGCAGCTGGATGAATGAGAATGACTAGGATCGAGACTCCAAGCGGCCTGCGCCGCAGCGCCGTGCTGCTCCTTGCCCTCGACGAGGACAGCGCCGCCGAGGTGTTCAAGTACTTGAATGCCCGTGAAATACAGAACCTGTCTCGGGAGATGGCCCAGCTTGGCCAGGTCTCCCATGACGAAATGCGCAAGGTCCTGCAGGCGTTCCACGACGAGACCGAGGAATACATCGGCCTGAACATGAACTCGAGCGAGCACATCCGCTCGGTATTGACCAAGGCACTCGGCAGCGAACGCGCCTCGAGCCTGATCGAGGACGTACTGGAGGCCACCGGCCCGAGCTCCGGCATCGATGCCCTGAACCTGATGGAAGCCTCGACGGTGGCCGAGCTGATCAGAGACGAGCACCCCCAGATCATCGCCACGGTTCTGGTGCACCTGGAGCGGCCCCAGGCCGCCGACGTGCTCGAGCAATTCGACGACAAGCTGCGTAACGACGTGGTGTTGCGTGTTGCCACCTTCAGTGGCGTGCAGCCGGCGGCGCTGCAGGAACTCACCGAAGTGCTCACCAGCATGCTCGATGGCCAGAACCTCAAGCGCGCCAAGATGGGTGGCGTGCGCACCGCCGCCGAGATCCTCAACCTGATGAATTCCTCCCAGGAAGAGGCTGCCATCGATACCGTTCGCGCCCACAGCGAGGACCTGGCCCAGCGCATCATCGACGAAATGTTCCTGTTCGAGAACCTGGTCGACCTGGACAGCCGCAGCATTCAGCTGGTGCTCAAGGAAATCGACACCAACTCCCTGGTGGTGGCGCTCAAGGGAGCCCCCGAGGCGCTCAAGGCCAAGTTCATGATCAACATGTCCCAGCGCGCCGCCGACCTGCTGCAGGAAGACATGGATGCGCGCGGCCCGGTGCGCGTGTCCCAGGTCGAGGCCGAACAGAAGACCATCCTGCAGATCGTCAGGCGCCTGGCCGACAGCGGCGAGATAGTGCTCAGCGGCGGAGACGAAGCCTATGTCTAGCGCGTCCCAGGACCGCCACGAGCCCCCGGCGAAGCTCGATGCCAGCAACTGGCGACGCTGGGACATGGGCCAGTTGCGCGGTGAGACCGAGCAGCCTACCGACGCCAGGCCCGGGCCGGTCGATGCGCAGACCGGCGCCGAGGCCGCGGCCGAGCGGCGCCAGGCGCTGGACGCCCAGCACCAACAAGCCGTGGCGGAAGGCCGCGAAGCCGGCCGCCAACAGGGCCACGAACAAGGCTTTTCCGACGGCTACAGCACCGGGCTCGAACAGGGCCTCGCCGAGGGCCGCCGGCGTGCCGAGCAGGAAATCCAGGGAGCCATCGAACAGCGCAGCAGCGAGGTCCTGGCGCCGCTTGCCACACTGATCGAGAACCTTCATCACGAGCTCACCACACTGGACGACGCCATCGCCGACGACCTGGCGGACCTGGCCCTGGCCACCGGCCGCCAGTTGGCCGGCGATGCCCTGAAGGCTCGCCCGCGCCAGGTCGTCGAACTGGTCCAGGGCCTGCTGCAGACCGATCCCCCGCTGGTCGGCCAGCAGCGCCTGTGGCTGCACCCACTGGACCTGAAACTGGTCGAACGCCACCTGGGCGAGAGCCTGAGCGCGGCCGGTTGGTCGCTGCGTGGCGACGAGCGCCTGCATCGCGGCGGCTGTCGCGTGGCGGGCGAGCAGGGCGAGTTGGATGCCACCTGGGAGCGTCGTTGGGACGCGGTCAAGGCCCAGGTTCGTCGCCGTTCACGCACGCCCACCGCCGACTAGTCCGGAGATCGCCATGCCCGACGCGTCCAGCACCTCGCCCCACCACCAGCACTGGCAACATAGCCTGCGGGCGGTCACCGCGCGCATCGAGCCGTTGCCGCCGGTACGCGCCAGTGGCCGAGTCGTGCGTGCCACCGGCATGGTCATCGAGGCCGTCGGCCTGCAGGTGGCCCTGGGCAACAGCTGTCGTATCGAGTTGCCCGATGAATCCAGCACGGGCAAGCGCTATGCCGAGGCCGAGGTGGTGGGCTTCGCCGGGGACCGCCTGTACTTGATGCCATTGGCGGAGATCAGCGGCCTCACCCCCGGGGCCAGGGTGCTGCCTCTCGGCGAGGGCGCGCCGGGCAGCGCCAGGCGTTTTCCGCTGGGTGAGGCATTGCTCGGCCGCGTGGTCGATGGCACCGGCGCCCCGCTGGATGGCCTCGGCGACCTCAGCGAAGCGCCCCGGGCGCCGCTGGCCACGCCGCCGCTCAATCCCCTGTCGCGCTCGCCCATCGCCGACCAGATCGACGTCGGCATTCGTGCCATCAACGCCCTGCTCAGCGTCGGCCGTGGCCAACGCATGGGGCTGTTCGCCGGGTCCGGCGTCGGCAAGTCGGTGCTGCTTGGGATGATGGCCCGCTATACCCGGGCCGACGTTATCGTGGTCGGCCTGATCGGCGAACGTGGCCGCGAGGTGCAGGACTTCATCGACAATATTCTCGGTGCCGAAGGCCGGCGCCGGGCGGTGGTGGTGGCCGCCCCCGCCGACACCTCGCCGCTGCAACGCCTGCAGGGCGCCGCCTACGCCACTCGCCTGGCCGAGGGGTTTCGCGATGACGGCAAGAACGTGCTGCTGATCATGGACTCCCTGACACGCTACGCCATGGCCCAGCGCGAGATCGCGCTCGCCATCGGCGAGCCACCGGCGACCAAGGGCTATCCGCCCTCGGTCTTCGCCAAGCTGCCGAGCCTGGTCGAGCGCGCCGGCAACGCCGAGACCGGCGGCGGCTCCATCACCGCCTTCTATACGGTGCTGACCGAAGGCGATGACCAGCAGGACCCCATCGCTGACTCGGCACGGGCCATTCTCGATGGCCACGTCGTGCTGTCACGCACCCTGGCCGAGGCCGGCCATTACCCGGCCATCGATATCGAGGCCTCGATCAGCCGCGCCATGACCGCCATCGTCAGCGACGACCAGCGCCGGCGGGCCCAGGCCTTCAAACGTCTGTTCTCGCGCTACCAGCGCAACCGCGACCTGATCAGCGTCGGCGCCTACCAACCCGGCCACGACCCCGAACTCGACGAGGCGGTGCGCCGCTTTCCCGATCTCGAAGCCTTTCTACAGCAACCCATCGAGGAGTGCGCCGACCTCGACCAGGCCCGTCAGGCGCTCGATCGTACCCTCGGAGGATCGCCATGAGCCGCACCACGCCACTCGACACCCTGATCGACCTGACCCGGGACGCCCGCGACCAGGCCGGCCAACGCCTGGCCGGCGAACGCGGCAAGGAGCAGCAGGTCGCGGCCCAACTCGACTCACTGGTCGCCTATCGCCGCGAGTACGCCGACAGCCTCGCCGATTCCATGAGCCGCGGCATCGACCCGGCCACCCTGCACAACACCCAGCGCTTCCTGGCGTCCCTCGACGCCGCCCTGGATCGCGCTCGCCAAGCCCTCGACGGCCAACGCCAGCGTGTCTCCCAGAGCCAGCAGCAATGGCAAGGCGAACAGCAACGGCTGAACGCCTACGACACCCTGTCCAGCCGCCGTGCCGCCGAAGGCGCCGTGAAGGCCGCACGCCAGGAACAACGCACCATCGATGACATGGTGAACAGCCGCCTGCAGCGCGCCTCCGCCCTGCCCGAAGGCCTCTGACCCGAAGGAGTTTCGCCCATGGATATTTCGCTGCTCGCCCCCTCCACCGGGCCCACCGCCACTCGAGGCGGCGCCACCGGCACCGCGGCGGCTAGCCCGGGCGAATTCGCCCAGCGCCTGGCCAGCCTGACACCCGCTGGCGAGCAGACCGCTACGCCGCCCAACCCGAACCAGAATCAGGGCCAGGGCGGAAGCCAGGCCCCGCTCACCGACGGCGAGACGCCGAACCTCAACGACCGCCTCAATGACGGCCTGAACGACGCCGTTCAAGGCGACGATGGCAACGCCACGCCCCTCAGCGAGCTGTCGCCCTGGTTCGCCGCCGTCGCCGCCGAGCCCCAGGCCACCGGTACCACTACCGTCATCGCCGGCGGTACACCAGGCGAGGCCGGGCAGCGCCTGGCCTCGGTCGCCGACGCGGGACACGCGACCAGCGCCGTGGCCAACGCCCGCGAGCGCCTGGCGGTCATGGCCCAGGTTGCCGCTCGCCCCACCGACCTCGCCACCGCTACCGCGGCGTCCCCGGCGACATCCGTCAAGGCCGACGCCCCGACGATGATCGGCGCCTCGGCGTCGCCCCTGGCCGCCGCTCTCCATGCCGCAGCGCGAGGCCTTGGCAACTCGGCCACCGGGGCTCCGGTCGACGATGCACAGGCACAGGCCAGTGGCATCACCCCTCTGGCCCAGGCCGTCGCACGGCAGGCAGGCACGCCCGGCGCTTCTGGCATCGCCACTGGCCCCCTCCAGGGCCTGGCCTCCGGCGATGCCGTACCAAGTCTCGCTCCTTCCGCCCCAAGCACCCAGAGCGCTACCCTGGACGTTGCGACGGCCATGGACAGAGGCCTTGGCGAGGCGAGCACAGCGCGCGGGGCCGAGGCGTCAATGGCGGGTGCCGCCTCGCCAGGCTCCGCGACCACAGCCCATCCCGCGGCATCGAGCCCAACGCTGGCCCAGGCCACCCTGAGCGCCCCCCTCGCCAGCCAGGCCTGGAACACCCAGCTCGGCAACGTCATGGCGCGGCTCGGCCGCACCGATGGCCACGGGGAGCAGCGCCTCGAGCTGCGCCTGAACCCCGCCGAACTCGGCCCTCTCACGGTGAGCCTGCGCCTTGGCGAGCACGGCGCCCACGCCCAGTTCCTGTCGGCCCAGGCGCCGGTGCGCCAAGCCGTGGAGCAAGCCATCCCGCAGCTACGTGAGGCCCTGGAAGAGCAAGGTATCAGCCTCGGTGAAGCCTCGGTCAGCGACCATGGGCAGGGCCAGCAAGAGCGCTTCGCCGAGGCACGCCAGAGCGGCGGCCCTGGCGTGCCGACCGCGGGCTCCCTGCCCAGCGCTGACGCCAGCGCAGAGAGCGGGGCGACCGAGTTGCGACCCGCGGTGGCGCTCGATGGCCGGGTCGACCTTTACGCCTGAGAGCGCGAGCCGCGCTGAGTGACAGCCCGTCGGCGCGGCGAGGGACGCCCCCACCCAGGTCGATCACAAACTTCCAAGATAGGCGTGAAGACGACGCCTGTTCGAGCCATCGCCGGTCCTTCTCCGGCGCCATACTGAGCCACCTCCCCGCGCCCGACCACGGCCACGGGGTCCACCGCTTCCATTGGCGCCAGTGCCCGGCGTTTTGATTGAGGAACACAAGGACATGGCGAAATCTCGTGCGCTGACCTGGATACTGGTGATCCTCGTCGTGCTGGCCTCCTCCGCGGCGGCGGCCGCCTTCTACCTGCTCTATCAGGACCGTAGCGATGACGGCTTCGCCCACGCCGGCGAGACCCTGCAACAGGCCGCCGCCCCCGCCGTAGCGGCGGCGCCGATCTATGTCAGCCTCGACCCCTTCACCGTCAACCTGTCCGAAGACGGCGATGGGCCCCGCCTGCTCTACGCCGGCCTCACCCTCAAGGTGCAGGACGCGGCGACCCAGGAGGCCCTGGCCACCTATCGCCCCCAGGTCCGCAATCGTCTGGTCCTGCTGCTGTCGGGCAAGGCGCCTGGCGATATTTCCCATGCCGAAGGCAAGCAGCTCCTGGCCGATGAGATCGTCGCGCGGCTGTCCGACGCCCTCGACGGAGGCCAAACCGAGCTTCACATCGACCAGGTGCTCTTCACCGAGTTCATCGTGCAATAGGCAGGCCACTTCCATGTCCCAAGACGACCTGCTCTCTCAAGAAGAGATCGACGCCTTGCTCAACGGCGTCAGCGGTGACGACGAGTCCGAGAGCCCGGCGGCCAGCGCCCCCAAGGGCCGCATACGCGCGTTCGACCCGGCCACCCAGCACCGCATCATCCGTGAGCGCCTCCAGGCGCTGGATATCATCAACGAGCGCTTCGCCCGGCACTTTCGCACCGGCGTCTTCAACCTGCTCCGGCGCAGCGCCGACATCACCGTCGAGGCGGTGCGCTACCAGAGCTACAGCCAGTTCGCGCGTAACGTACCGGTGCCGACCAACATCAACATCATCGCCATGAAACCGCTCAAGGGCTCCGCCCTGATCGTGTTCCCCCCGAGCCTGGTGTTCATGGTGGTCGATAACCTGTTCGGCGGCGACGGGCGCTTTCTGACCAAGTCCGAAGGCCGCGAGTTCACCAATACCGAACAACGCATCATCCAGCGCGTCTTGCAGCTGGCCATCGACGCCTACAGCGAAGCGTGGAAGTCGGTGTACCCGCTGGACATCTCCTATCTGCGTTCGGAGATGCAGTCGAAATTCGCCAACATCACCAATTCGCCCAATGAAATCGTGGTCAACACCGACTTTCACCTGGAGGTCGGCAACCTGGCCTCGAGCTTCCAGATCTGTATCCCCTACGCCATGATCGAGCCGCTGCGGGATCTGCTGACCAACCCGTTGAGCGACGGTAACCGCGACAAGGACGGCGCCTTTCATCGACGCATGGCCGGCGAGCTGCGCCACTCCCAAGTGGAACTGGTAGCGGACTTCGCCGACCTGCCTTCGCGCATCTCCGAGGTCATGAGCCTTACGGTCGGCGACATCCTTCCCCTCGAGCTGCCCGAGACGGTGACCGCCCGGGTCGACGGCGTCCCGGTCATGGAATGCGAGTACGGCAGTCAGCACGAGCAGCGCGCGCTGAGAGTCCTGCGCATGTTCGATCATGGCGCCGGCCACAGCCCCGCCAACGCCTTCGTCAAAGTCTCACGGCCCCCTTCCAAGGAATCGCACCATGACTGACCCCAACAAGCCCAACGACCCGGTTGGCGACGACGACTGGGCCGCCGCCATGAACGAACAAGGCGACGCCGAGGGTGCCGCGCCGGACGATGATCCCTGGGCCGACGCCCTGGAAGAGCAAGCGCTGGAAGAACAAGCCCAGCACGAGCAGGCCCAGCAGACACCGACCTCGGCCAGCCCGGCGCCAGCGCCAGCCAAGGCCGCCGGCGACAGCGTCTTTCGTCCCCTCGGCGAAGGCGCCAACGCCGGTGCCGCCCGGGATCTCGAGATGATCATGGACATCCCGGTCAAGCTCAGCGTCGAGCTCGGCCGCACCCGCCTGACCATCAAGCAGCTGCTCGAGCTTGCCCAGGGCTCGGTGGTGGAGCTCGAAGGCCTGGCCGGCGAGCCGATGGATATCCTGATCAACGGCTACCTGATCGCCCAGGGAGAAGTCGTCGTGGTCGAAGACCGCTACGGCATCCGCATCACCGAGATCATCACGCCCTCCGAACGGGTCCAGAAACTCAACCGATGAGTACTGCCGACTCCTCCCCCGCCGTGATCGACGCCAGCGCGGCCAGCACCGCACTGGTCGTCGATGGCGATCTCGACCGCCCCGGCTTGATGAGCGAGACGATCGCCGCGTCCACCGAGAGCTCCCCGCCGCCCGCGGACGACGGTCTGCTCGGCCTCGCCATGCTCGGCAAGACCGCCGGCGCCCTGGCGCTGATCGTGATCGTGATCCTCGGCCTGGCCGCGCTGCTCAAGCGCCGCGGCCTGGGGCGTACCGCCCATCGTGCCCACCTTCAGGTGGTCGGCAGCACCGCCGTGGGCAATCGCGAGCGGGTGGTGGTGGTGGAAGTCGAAGACCGTTGGCTGGTCCTCGGTGTCGGCGGTGGCCAGATCACCCCCCTGGACAGCCTGCCGGCCCGCGGCACTCCCGCGGGGGCCGGTTCGGGCTCGGACTCGCCGCCATCGACCATGGACGTCCAGGCCTCGGCCGGCGAAAGCCGCGTCCGCCATGCCGCCGGCATCGACCCCCAGGCAAGCTTTGGCGCGCGCTTTGCCCAGGCCATGAAGGCCAACCTCGGCGGCAGAGGCCGCGACCAATGACGGCCATCGCGACGACACCATCGGCCGTACCCATCGGCTCTGGCTCTGGCAGCGCGTCGCCTCGCTGGGCATCACGCCTGATGCAGCGCCTGCCGGCCTTCGCCCTCGCCGTGCTGACGCTGACCCTGATGGCCGGCTTCAGCGACGCCGCCCTCGCCCAGCAAATCCCAGGCGTCATCACCGAGCCCATGGCCGGTGGCGGCCAGAAGTGGTCGCTGTCGCTGCAGACGCTGCTGCTGCTCAGCGCCATGGCATTCCTGCCGACGATGCTGCTGATGATGACCAGCTTCACCCGCATCATCATCGTGCTGAGCCTCTTGCGTACCGCCATGGGCACCGCCTCCACGCCGCCCAATCAGGTGCTGCTGGGCCTGGCTCTGTTCCTGACCGCTTTCATCATGTCGCCGGTGCTGTCCGAGGTGTATCAACAGGCCTGGGCGCCGCTGTCCGCCGACCAGATCGACTTCGGCGAGTTCGTGCTGCGTGCGCAAGAGCCGTTTCGCGAATTCATGCTCGGCCAGACCCGGGAACCGGACCTGGCGATGTTCGCCCGCCTGGCTGACATCGGCCCCATGGCCGGCCCCGAAGACGTGCCCATGCAAGTGCTGGTGCCGGCGTTCGTGACCAGCGAGCTGAAGACCGCCTTCCAGATCGGCTTCACCATCTTCATTCCGTTTCTGATCATCGACCTGGTGGTCGCCAGCACCCTGATGTCGCTGGGCATGATGATGGTGCCACCGATCACCATCTCGCTGCCGTTCAAGCTGATGCTGTTCGTGCTGGTCGATGGCTGGCAGCTGATCATCGGCTCCATGGCCGAAAGCTTCTACGTCTAGTCGTCGGCGACACAGGCATACCCACTGCCACCCACCATGGCCGCCAGGCAAGCGCCTCGCGCCACCGATCCGGGGAGAGACCATCGATGCATCCCGAAACCGTTATGGGCATGGCCTACCAGGGCATGCGAGTCACCCTGCTGCTGGGCGCCCCGCTGCTGCTGACGGCCCTGTTTACCGGACTGCTGGTCAGCCTGTTCCAGGCCGCCACCCAGATCAACGAGATGACCCTGTCGTTCATCCCCAAGATCCTCGCCGTGTTCGCCGTCCTCGTGCTGGCGGGCCCTTGGCTGTTGCAGCTGATCATCACCTTCACCCGGGAGCTCTTCACCAGCATCCCAAGCATCGTGTCCTAGCGCGCCTCGTGCTCCACTCGCTCGCCCATCACGGCCACGGCCAGCCTTTTGACCAGCCCCTAGGCCGGCGCCCATGATCGAGGTCAGCTTCGACCAGCTGCACGCCTGGCTGTCCGCTTTCCTGTGGCCCTTCATCCGTATTACCGGATTGATGCTGAGCGCGCCGCTGTGGGGCCACTCCTCGGTGCCAACCCAGGCCAAGATCGGACTCGCCGCAGCCATCACCGTCGTGATCGCGCCGACACTGCCGCCTCTGCCGGCGATCCCGGTGGCCTCCTGGGCCGGCCTCGGCCTGGTCGTCGAGCAGCTCGTCATCGGCATCGCCATCGGCCTGACGATACGCGTGATGCTGTCGGTGGTGATGGCCACCGGGGACTTCATCGGCCTACAGATGGGCCTGGCCTTCGCCACCTTCTTCGACCCCTCCAGCGGCGCCAACATGGTGGTCATCTCACGCTTTCTGTACATGATCACCCTGCTGATGTTCCTCGCGGTGAATGGCCACCTGGTCGTACTCGAGGTCCTGATCTCAAGCTTCGATACCCTGCCGATCGGCATCCAGCGCTTCAACCCCGAGGCCTTCATCCTGCTGGCCCGCTACGGCGGCACCATCTTCGCCACCGGCCTGCTGCTGGCCCTGCCGCTGGTCGCATCGCTGTTGATCATCAACCTGTCCCTCGGCATCTTGAACCGCGCCGCCCCCCAGCTCACGGTCTTCAACATCGGCTTCCCGACCTCGCTGACGGTTGGCCTAGCACTGCTGATGGTGCTGATGACCGATCTCGGGCGCTTTCTCGAACGCCACTTCTACCACGGCCTTGAATTCCTCAAGCACCTGGTCGAGACCCTGGCCCCGCTGGCGGGGTGACGCCGGCACGCGCCACTTCCCGGCCAGGACGGTTTCCTTTGCTGGATGATTGTTTTTCCCGCCCGCTATGTTGCTCCGAGATCACTCGGCAGATCATCGGCACCAGGCGGGAGACCGCACATGGATGACGCCCAACGCTCGCAGTTTGCGCAGCGCATACGCTACGCCTTGCATGCCAGCGACTGAAGATAGTCGTTCGATGTCGCGTCCTCTCGCCGAAGGCTACTCTGCCAACGCCGCACTCAGCGCCGTCTCCCAGCGCTTGTCGCGCTGACCACAGACCACGAAAAACGGGTTGAGCAGCGACTCGCCCTGGTTGCAGCGCAGCGGCTCGAGGCTCTGGGCATCGAGCACCTCGCCGCCGGCCGCGCTGACCACGGCCTGCGCGGCCGCGGTATCCCACTCGCAGGTCGGCGCCAGCCGCGGATAGAGATCCGCCTTGCCCTCGGCCACCAGGCACAGTTTCAGCGAGCTCCCCATGGACGTGCACTCATAGGCCGGCAGACGTTCGCAGAAGGCCTCGAAGGCCTGTGCGCCGTGGCGCCGACTGCCGACCACCATCCAGGGCGCCGCCGCCGGGTCCGGCAACGCCCGCACCCTGATCGACTCGCTCCGACCCGCCTCGCAGCGCCAGGCGCCCTCACCCACCACACCAACCCAGGTCACTCCCAGCACCGGCGCATGGACCACGCCGAGCACCGGCACGCCGTCCTCCACCAGCGCCACGTTGAGGGTAAATTCGCCGTTGCGCTTGATGAACTCCTTGGTCCCATCAAGGGGATCGATCAACCAATAACTGTGCCACGACAGCCGCGTCTTGGCATCGATGCCTTCGGACTCCTCGGACAGTACCGGCACGCCAGGGGTCAAGCGTTCCAGCAGCGCTATCAAGGCGTGATGGGCGGCCAGGTCGGCTTCGGTGAGCGGACTGTCATCGGCCTTGTGCTCGATATCAAAATCGCGCTGATAGATCGCCAGTACCAACTGGCCAGCGTCCTCGACGCCTGAAATCAGCGCATCGCGTTTGGCACGGGAAAGATCACTGCTCACGGAACACTCCTTGAAAATCTAACGTGGGCCCGATCGCCCACAACAGATCGACAACAACAGATCGACACCACAGCACCCGATGGCCTGCAGCAGGAAGCACGAGCATAGCGCGCATCGCGCCGCGACCTGGGTTTCGTGATCAAAGCGGCACGGTAAACTCTCTCGAACGGCAGAGCGTTGTGCGTCCTCGCCTGTTCTTCTCGGCCCTCACACGTCGTCGACGGCGTGATGACGCCGACGAGCACCGACCCCGCGAGCGGACATGAAACAGCAAAGAAGTCCCAATAAAAACGCCTAACGCCTAATATTATCTTTCCTTAACGACAAGTCCGACGGCCTTACAATATCGTCTCTCTAATGTCGTTAATGTCACACAATCTACGACGCTTTTGACATAGTGAGAGTTTCCCGAGCATGGCTTCTGTTAAAATGGCGTATTACATAATTAATGCTTTTCTTACACATCAGGTGAGCCTTGGGAACGGGAGTCAAACTATACGCAGATATGGGGCACCCCCGTTGCTATGCCACTCTGGCTACGGCCGCCATGGCCAAACAGCCAGCGCTGGTCCCCTGTCTGCACGAATTCGATGAACTACGTCCCTGGGGCCAACGTCATCGCTCGCGGCACCAGGCCGTGGTCGGCTGGGGCTACAAGCCATCGGCGGACAAGGCGCGCCGTTTCGCCAAGCGCAAGGGTCTGCCCTACGTCGCCGTCGAAGATGGCTTCGTCCGCTCCTGGGGCCTCGCCAGCCAGGGCTATGCCAGCCATTCCCTAGTGGTGGATCATCGCGGCATCTACTACGACGCATCGCGCCCGTCGGATCTCGAAGCCATGATCGAGTACGGAGACTTTCACGCCGGCGAACAAGACCGCGCCGAACTCGCCATGGCTCGCCTGCGCGAGCAGCGCCTGTCGAAGTACAATCACGCCCCCGACAGCCCCCTGCCAGCGAGCAATGTCCAACGCGTTCTGGTGGTCGACCAGACCCGTGGTGATGCCTCGATCATCTACGGCATGGCCGGCCCCCACAGCTTCGATGCCATGCTCGATTACGCCTGCGTGCGCCACCCGGATGCCGAGATCCTGATCAAGGCCCATCCGGATGTGGTCGCGGGCACCAAGGCTGGGCACCTGATGCAGGCCGGCCACCGCGAACGCTGCCGCCTGCTGACCGATGACATCAATCCCTGGGCGCTGTTAGATGCCGTCGATGCGGTCCACGTGGTGACCAGTCAGCTCGGCTTCGAAGCCCTTCTGGCCGGAATCCCGGTAACCTGCCACGGCTTGCCCTTCTATGCCGGCTGGGGCCTCACGGACGACCGCCTGGCCTGCCCCCGCCGCCAGCGCAGGCCCAGCCTCGCCTGGGTCTTCGCCGCCGCCTACCTGCGCTACTGCCGCTACGCCAACCCCTACACCGGGCAACTCAGCGATCTCGAGTCCACCCTCGACCTGCTCGCGGATCAACGTCGTCATATCGAGCGAGGCGCAGGTGACTGGCAGGCACTGGGGTTTTCGCGCTGGAAGCAAGGCTTCGTGAGCAACTTTCTCGGCCCCAAGGCCAGTGTTCGACACCTGGCAATCGGCGACCGAGCGGCCACCATCCGTCCCAGTGCGGACTCGGGGCGCGCTGCCGACACCACTCGATGCCTGGTGTGGGGCCACCAGGTTCACGCCGGTAACGGTTGCGACAAGAATGCGGGCACCAGGGCAACTCCGAGTGCACACCCAAGTGCCGACCGCGATGGCGACCCGACAATCGCCTGCTGGACCATGGAAGACGGCTTTCTGCGCTCGGTCGGGCTCGGCATCGACCTGCATCGGCCGCTGTCCCTGGTCATCGATGGCTCCGGCATCTACTACGACCCGAGCCAACCCAGCGACCTGGAGGTGCTGATCGAGGGCGGCGAGTTCCCCCCCGCCCTCGTGAGTCGCGCTCGCCGTATCACCCAGCGCCTCGTCGCCCTGAGGCTGAGCAAGTACAACGACAGCCTCGATCACGACGCGCTCACATCGTCTCACGACGAATCGCCCCAGACGCTTCCCGCCGCCCCTGGCCAGCGCATCCTGCTGGTACCCGGTCAGGTCGAAAGCGATGCCTCGATCCGCACCGGCGCGACGATGGTCACGACCAACGCGGCGCTGCTGGCCAGGGTACGTGAGCTAAACCCGGATGCCTTCATCGTCTACAAGCCCCACCCCGATGTCACCAGCGGTGTGCGTCTTGGCCACGACGTCGATGCCGGCAGCTACGATCGTTGCCTGCCCCACGCCAATATCACCGCCTTGATCGAACACGCCGACGAGATCCATACCATGACCTCGCTGACCGGGTTCGAAGCCTTGCTGCGCGGCAAGCCGGTGACCACCTACGGCGCGCCATTCTACGCCGGCTGGGGCTTGACCCGGGATCACGCGACTCTCCCCGCACGCCGCCGCCGGCGGGCTTCCCTCGAGGAGCTGGTCGCGGCAGCACTGATTCTCTATCCGCACTACGTCGATCCGGCCACCGGCCAGCCGATCAACGTCGAAACCGCCATCACACTGCTCGATCGCCGCCGTCAGAGCACCGCCAGGGTGCGACTATGGCAGCGCGCCTATCGCCTCTACCGCCGCACCGTTGAGGGCAGGCGCTAACATGGCCTCGCACAGCAAATCCTTTCTCCTGCTGCAAGGCCCCTGCTCCCCTTTTTTCGGCCGCCTGGCCGACCGGCTGGCAGGCGACGGCCATCGCGTGCACCTGCTCAACTTCAACGGCGGCGACCTGCTCTATCGACGGCGCAGCGGAGCCCGACTGTATCGTCAGTCGCTGCGCGAACTGCCGGAGTTTCTGCAACGGCTCTACGAACATGAAAACATCACCGACCAGGTACTGTTCGGCGACCAGCGCCCGGTCCATCGCCCGGCGGTGGCGCTGGCACCGGCCTTCGGCATACGCACCCAGGTGCTCGAGGAGGGTTACTTCCGGCCACATTGGGTCACCATGGAGCCCGAAGGCGTCAACGCCCGCTCAACCCTGCCCAGCAATCCCGACTGGTACCGTGAGGCCTACGCACGGCTCGGCGAGGCACCGCCGCCCCAACACTTTCATAGCCCGTTTCGTGTTCGCGCGGCCCACGACGTGCTGTTTCACCTGGCCGGTGCCGCCAACCCGATGCTCGCTCCGCACTATCGCAATCATGCACCGGTCACGGCCACGCTGGAGTACGCGGCCTACCTGAAGCGGTTCACCCTGCTGCGCTATCACAAGCCTCGCGATGCCAAGCGCATCGAGACCCTGGCCGCGTCATCGACGCCTTATTTCGTATTGCCACTGCAGCTCAACGGCGATGCCCAGATCCAGCATCACTCGCCCTATACGAATATGCTCGAGGTTATCGACAAGGTGTTGACCTCGTTTGCCCGTCAGGCGCCCGGCGACGCCCGCCTGGTGATCAAGAACCACCCCCTCGACCTGGGGCTGGCGAACTACGCCCGACACATTCGGCGCAAGGCCGATGAGCTTGGCGTCGGCGAGCGTATCGATTACCTGGAGAGCGGCGATCTCAACCGCCTGCTGCCGAAGGCTCAAGGCATGGTGACGGTCAACAGCACAGCAGGCATGGTGGCCATGGAGCACGGCTGCCCGACCTTGCTGCTGGGTCAAGCCGTCTACGCCCTGCCGGGGCTGGTCTCTACCCCCGGCCTGGCGGGATTCTGGACCCACCCCGAAGCCCCGGATTCACACCTGTTCCACGCCTTCCGCCAGACTCTCTTGCACACCGTGCAGCTCAACGGTGGCTTCTATTGCCGCCGCGGGATCGACCTCGCCATCGCCCAGTGCCTGCCGCACCTCGGCGCCGACCTCACCCCGCTGGAGGAGTTGCTGTTATGCCTGCCCAAGGCCGCCTGATACTGATTACCGGGGCGACCGGCGCCATCGGCGGTGAATTGGCCCGACGCTACGCCGCCGCCGGCACCGAGCTGGTGCTCCACGGCCGTCGCCTGGAAGTGCTCGAAGCGCTGGCCCAGGAGTGCCAGGCCAAGGGGGCCAGCGTCCGCCTTAGCCAGGTAGCCCTCGACGACGACCCCGCCCGCGGCGCCTGGCTCGATGCGCTGCCCCGAGCCCCCGACCTGGTGCTGCTGTGCGCCGGCATGAACCATGGCGTCACCCACGCTTGCGATGGTGAAGATGGCGTCCAGGCCCGAGCACTTCTCGAACTCAACCTGCGCATCCCCATCGACATGGCCCGCCACCTGGCACCGGCCATGCAGGCTCGCGGCAGCGGTCAACTGGTGTTCATCAGCTCCCTGGCCGCCTGGTTCGGCCTGCCGGTGACCCCGACCTACAGCGCCAGCAAGGCCGGCATCAAGGCTTACGGCGAGGCACTGCGCGGGTTGCTGGCCGCCGATGGCGTCGGCGTCACCGTGGTCATGCCAGGGTATGTGGAATCGTCCATGGCACGAGCCATGCCCGGTCCCAAGCCGTTTCTGGTCGGTCCCGAACGCGCCGCCAAGCGCATTCAAGCGGGGGTCGCCGCCAATCGTGCCCGCGTCAGCTTCCCCTGGCCCCTGGCGCTGGGCACCCAGTGCCTCGCCCTGTTGCCACCATGCCTGTCGGAGCGCCTGGTGCGCTGGTCTGGCTACGGGGTAGGGCGATTATGCTACGGGTTCCTTTGCTGCTGAGCGTCACCCTTAGCATCGTTATGGAACCCCTGGTGCGCCCACGTCCGGATTCCCTGTGGCTGCGCCCCAGGGCGACGCTGCTGGTGCATCTCGGCAGCTGGCTTGTGCTCTACGCCGCGGCCTTGCGGGTGCAGCAACGAGGCTGGCGGAGTGCCGGGCTGCTGTGCCTGCAACCGGTGGCCGCGGCGTCCGCCGCCAACGCCAATGGCCTTGGCCATCGACATCGCCGGTTGCCTGAAGCGCCAACCAAGGGCGGGCCTACTGTGCTGTTATGGCGACCACGTCCCGATGATGGACAAGGCCTATCGCACCCAGGGCGAACCCGATGGCGACAGCGCCTACCTGATCTGGACCACCGCCACGCCACCACCAGGCCCGCGGCACCGCGATGACAGCTCAATCGACCAACTCGCATCGACTCTGTGGAAGACGCCGACGCCAATGACCCAGGCGTCCAGGCACTCGGCTACGGAGCCCATCCGGCCCGCACGGAGCATCAAGTACGACCAATTACAGGAGTCGGAATGACAAGGCGCGTCGCAATCATTGGAGCCTCCCATCGTTTTCCGGGCAGGCCCGACGAGACCTTCTGGGACAGTCTGAAAGCAGGCCGGGACCTGATCACCGAAGTCGCGCCGGAGCGCTGGGACCATGACGTCTATCAGCACCCCAATCGCCAGCATCCCGGCACCAGCGTCACCTTCGCCGCCGGTAGCCTTGGCGACATCAGCGGCTTCGATGCTGCATTTTTCGGGATTTCCCCACGCGAGGCGGCGCATATGGAGCCCCAGCAGCGCATGCTGCTGGAACTGGCCTGGGAGGCCATGGAGCACGCGGGCGTCGCACCATCGCGCCTGCGTGGAAGCCGCTGTGGCGTCTACATCGGCATCTCGAGCCTCGACTATACCTATCGTCATGCCGACGACCTGGAGGCCATGGACGCGCCCTCGGCCACCGGCAACACCTCGAGCATCGCCGCCAACCGCCTGTCCTATGTCTTCGACCTGAAGGGGCCGAGCATGGCGCTGGACACCGCCTGCTCATCGTCGCTGGTGGCCTTCCACCAGGCCTGCCAGGCGATCCGCCACGGCGAATGCGACACCGCCCTGGCCGGTGGCATCAGCCTGCACCTGCATCCTTTCGGTTTCATCGTGTTCTCCAAGGCCAGCATGCTCTCGGCCAACGGCCGCTGCCGGGTCTTCGATGAGGCCGGTGATGGCTATGTGCGCTCCGAAGGCGCCGGCTTGTTCCTGCTCAAGGACTACGCCACCGCCGTGGCGGACGGCGATCGTATCCTCGCCGTGGTGGCCGGTTCCGCGATCAATACCGACGGCCACAAGACCGGCCTGACGGTGCCCAATACCGACGCCCAGATCGCCCTGATGCGCCAGGCCTACAAGGATGCCGGCATCGGCGTAGAGGAGATCGACTATCTCGAGGCCCATGGCACTGGTACGGCGGTGGGTGACCCCATCGAAACTCACGCCATCGGCCAGGCGCTCGGCCAAGGCCGCCTGCGGCCCCTGCCGATAGGCTCGGTCAAGAGCAACGTCGGCCACCTGGAGACCGCCTCCGGCGTCGCCGGCCTGTTCAAGGGACTCTACAGCCTGATCCACCGGGAAGTCCCGGCGACCATCGGAGTGACCCACCCCAACCCACGCATCAAGCTCGACGACTGGAATCTCGAGATCGTCACCACACCGCTGAAGCTGCCCGAACAAGGTCCGCTGACGGTGGGGGTAAACTCCTTTGGATTTGGCGGCGCCAACGCTCACGTCATCCTGCAGAGCGCGCCCCAAGATGACGCGACCCACCACACGCCACCCGGGCCAAGCCCTGTGCTGGGGGCCTCAGCCGAAACGCCTCGCCGGGCGTTGCCACTGCGCTTCTCCGCCGACAGCCCAGCGGCCCTGGCAAAGCTCGCCGGACGCTTGGCCGAGTGCCTGCGCCAACCCCAAGCCTCGCTGTACGACCTGGCCTACGCCCTCGACCAGCGACGCGATCGGCTCAAGCACGGCGGCGTGCTCTTCGCCACCGCATGCGACTCGGCGGCGCAGATGCTCGACACCTTCGCCCAGGGCGAGCCCAGAACCACGCAGGTCATCACCGGCAGACCCCAGGCCAAGGCCTCGGGGCCAACATTTGCCTACTCCGGCAATGGCTGCCAATGGCTCGGCATGGGTCAGGACCTGCTCGCTCAGTCGGCAACCTTCGCCGCCGCCATCGATCGCGTCGATGCCCTATTCATACCCATCGGCGGCTTCTCGCTGCGCGCCGAGCTCGAAGGCGCCCACGGCGATCGCCTCGAGCGTACCGAGATCGCCCAGCCGGTCCTGTTCGCCATCCAGGTCGCCATCACCGAGGTTCTGGGCGACTGGGGCATCCGCCCGAGCGCCGTCGTCGGCCATAGCGTCGGCGAAGTGGCAGGCGCCTGGGCCTGCGGCGCCCTGACGCTTGAAGACGCGGTCAGCGTGATCACTCAGCGCAGCCACTACCAGGGACTGACCCGAGGCAAGGGCGTGATGACCGCCGCGGTGCTCGACGCTGCCAGCGCCCGACAGTGGCTCGCGGACCCACGCTTTGCCGCTATCACCTTGGCCGGTGACAACAGCCACCAGGGCGTGACTCTGGCCGGCCCCGAAGGCTGCATGGCGGCACTCGAGGAGGCGCTTGGCGATGCCCAGGTGGCGTGTCTCCGGCTGCCCCTGGACTATGCCTTCCATAGCCCGGTCATGGATGTCATCGAACCGTCCGTCATCACCTCTCTGGCCAGCATCCGATCGCGCGCCACCGAGTGTCCCTTCTACTCCACCGTCGATGGCGCCCGGTTCGACACTCGCGGGCTCGACGCCCGCTACTGGTGGCGTAACATCCGCGAGCCGGTCCTCTTCACCCCAGCGATGGACGCCGTGATCGAGGCGGGCAGCAACGTCGTCGTCGAGATCGGCGCCCACCCCGTCCTGCGCCGCTACCTGAACGATGCGTTCACAGCCAAGCAGACCAACGGGCAAGTGATCACGACCCTCGAGCGTGACGCCGATAACGTCGCCACGCTTACGCGCAGCCTGGGTCGCCTATGGCTCAGCGGCATCGATATCGACGACAGCCGAGTCTTCCCGCGAGCCGGACGCTTCGTCGAGCTCCCGTTCTATCCATGGCAGCACGAGCGTTTCTGGATCCCCCCGAGTGGCCACGGCGGCGGCCTGATCGAGCGCCACATCGAGCACCCGCTACTCGGCTACCGCCTGGCTCAGCACCAGACCACCTGGCAGAACCAGCTCGATATCGAGCGTCTGCCCTGGCTTGCCGACCATGTGGTCGGCGAGGCACCGGTCTTTCCCGGCGCCGGCTATGTCGAGATGGCGCTGGCCGCGGCGATCCACCACCACGCATCCGTGCTGGTCGACATCGAGTCGCTCGAGATTCGCGCGCCGCTGATGCTCGACGCCCCCCACGGGCGCCAGACACGGCTGAGCCTGGCCAATGCCCAGGGCCAACTCACCATTGACTCCCGAGATACCCTGGAAGCCGGCGACTGGCAGCTCAACGCCAGCGCCCGGGTCATGGTCGAGAGCGCCGGCACCCTGCTCGAACGCAGCGCCCCGCGGCTGCCCCTTCGGGCACCGGACGTGACGCTGGAGACCCACCTGGCCATGGCCAGCCGCCTCGGGCTCGACTATGGCCCCGCCTTTCAGGCCATTCCCCGGGCCTGGCGCGACGGCGACACCATGCTCGGCGAAATCGCCAAGGTCGGAACCGAAGCCGAGGTGCTGCACCTGCCACCGGGGATTCTGGACAGCGTCTTTCAGCTCTTTCTGCCGCTATTGGCCGGAAACGGGGCCCCCGGTCACGAGACCGCCGCCTCCGGTCACGCCTTCGTTCCGGTACGCATCGACCGCCTACAGTTTCGTGTCGCGGCCGGCCGCCCCGTGGTGGCCAAGGCACAGTTGCGCCAGCGCGCGCCGCACTCGTTTACCGCCGACTTCAGCCTGTTCGATGCCGACGGTCTATGCGTTGCCCACCTGGACGCCACGCGCTTTCGCCTGGTGCGGCTGAAACATGACTCCCGAGGCACCACCAGCCTGATAAGCAACGTGCTCACCCCAGCGCCCCGGCGCGACCAGATCGACTCCGTCAGCCTCGAGGCACTGCGCACGGCGCTTGGACAAGTGCCTGGTGTCGGTCGTGAACCGGCCGACCTCACGCCACTGAGCGCCTCTGCGACCAACCAAGCGGCTGATCGCTACGCCCAGGAACTGGCGCCGCTGCTCAACCGATTGAGCGAAGCCTTCGCCGACCAAGCGCTGACGCGCCTCGACCATCTGCATCGCCTCGAACGCCGTGAGCTTGAGGCCTACCTCAGGGCCCACCCGCAGAGCACCGATCAGTGGCGCCAGCTGATCGCCCAGCTGGAGGCCTGTGGCAGCCTCAACGCCGATGATCGAGGCTGGACCCGCAGAGCCGAAGGGGAGCGCTTCGACCCCGAGCCGATCTGGCGGATGTTGGTCGACGACTACCCCGACGATGCACTGCTGATCCAACACCTTGGCCGTCACGGCCTGCATCTGGCCGAGCTGCTGACCGGTCAGCGGGACGCCCAATCCATCGGGCTGGATGCGTCCACCCTGGCAGGCCTTGCCTCGCACACCCTGGGTGAGCCGAGCTGGCAAGCTCTTGGCCAATGCCTCAAGGCCGCGCTGGGCGACGTGCTGTCGGACCTGCGTGAGCGACTTGGTGAGGCCCACCTTGCCCCGGCCGGCCTTCCCGGTAACCGACGCCTGCGGGTCATCGAGGCCGGCGTCGCCGCACCACGGCTCAGTGAACCCCTGGGCGAGCTTCTCGATCCAGATCACTTCGACCTGCACCTGCTGCTCGGCGACGACGACAGTCGCCAGCATGCCGCCCGGCTGAAAGAGCGCTGGCCACTGATCACCCTCGAAAGCCTCGCGTCACAGGACCAGGCCACCACATCGACCGCATCTCCCCGTGCCCAGCTCGGCATGCTGATGGTCAATACCATCGACCGTGAGGCCACGCGTCACCAGCTTACCGAGATCAGCGAGCGTCTGGTGCCCGGCGCCACCCTCCTGGTACTGCACGCCCCCGGCACTGCCTGGTGGGATGCCCTGGCGGCCACGCCAGCCCTGCGGGAAACCGACACGCCCCCCATGTGCGAGGCCACGGACCTTCGTCAAATGCTAGGCGGCCTGGCCGAGGGTGACCTCAATGCCGTGCCCCTCGACCAAGGTGACGAAGCGGTGGTGCTCTACACGCTGACTCTGGCCCAGGCGCGAGGTGAGCCTCGAGCGTCCCAGGCTTCGCCCTTGGTCCAACTCATCATCCACGATACCGAGACCGCCGCCTCGGCCCACCTGCTCGCCGAGGCGCTCCGCCACGCCGGCCAGGACGTATCACGGTTCGCCCTGCCGCAAACGCCGGTGACACCGGCGAGTTCTGCCGAAGACGTTGTCGACGGCAGTGCCAAGGATGTGGACGACACCGAATTCGCACTCGACCAGACACTAGCAGAGGCGGCCCGGCGGGCAGGTGCCCAGGGCCACGCCGCCGCATCTTCGGTCAACCTGATCGACCTGCGTGGCCTAACCCAGACCGGCGACGAGACCGACCGCTGCACCCGCTTGTCCCAATGGGTCGGACGCCTGGAAGGCTCGGCGCACCGCTGCCGACTGTGGATCCCCACCCGAGGCGTGGCGGCAATGCTCACCACAGAGTGGCTGACCGCCCCCGTCCGACGTCCCGGTGATCACGGCGAGAGCCTCAGCGGGACGGAACAGAGCCTCAGCTCACCGGACAACAGCATCAGTGGCCCAGATTTTGGCTTCGCCGATGCCGCCACCTGGGGCTTCGCCCGGTCCCTGGCCAATGAACTGTCCCAAGCCCGGGTTACCTTGGTGGACCTGGCCGTCGATGACGACTACAGCAAGGCTCAGCCAGACAGCCACAGCCTGGTCGAAGGCCCTGTGTTGCACGCGCTGACGCGGGAGCTGTGCTCCCCCGGCAACGACAACGAACTGGTCTTCGGCCCAGCAGGCGAGCGTTATGCCACCCGCCTCAGGGTTCAGGTCGCCGATATCGACACGGACATTTCGGTGTCGGGCACCCACCGCGCTACGACCGTCATGCACGTCGGAGCAAGTAGCGATGCCGGAAGTGAAGGCGATACCGGGGGTACAGCTCAAGGCACGAGCATGGACGCGATCCGCGCCGACGGTCCCCAGCCGCCCCGTCTGGCCAATAGCCTCGCCGTCACACTGCCCGGCCAACTGCGTCACCTCACTTGGCAGCCGCGCCCCTTGCGCGAACTCGGCGAGCACGATGTCAGCGTTCTAGTTCGCGCCACCGGGCTCAACTTCCGTGACGTGATGTACACCCTAGGCCTGCTCTCCGACGAGGCGATCGAGAACGGTTTCGCCGGCGCCAGCCTAGGGCTTGAGTTTGCCGGCGTGGTCGACCGCGTCGGTACCGCGGTCGACGACCTCTCCCCGGGTGACACTGTGGTTGGCTTCGGCCCGAGCAGCTTCAGCGATCACGTGATCGCCACCCGCGGCTCCGTCACGCCATTGCCGCAAGGCATCAGCTTCGCCGCCGCCGCCACCATTCCGACGACCTTTTTTACCGTTTACTACGGGCTCAAGCAGCTGGCCCACCTGGCCCCGGGCGAGCGCGTGCTGATCCACGGCGCGGCCGGCGGCGTCGGACTTGCCGCGATCCAGATCGCGCGCTGGCTCGGCGCCGACATCTACGCCACCGTCGGCAGCGACGAAAAAGCCGATTTCCTGCGCCTGTACGGCGTCGAGCGCCTGTATGATTCCCGGGCGCTAATCTTCGCCGAACAGATCCTGCGCGACACCAACGGCGAAGGCGTCGACGTGGTGCTCAACTCACTGGCAGGAGAAGCGATCAGCCAGAACCTGCGCGCGCTAGCGCCCTTCGGACGCTTCCTAGAACTGGGCAAGCGCGACTTCTACGAGAACACCCCGGTCGGCCTGCGCCCCTTCCGCAACAACCTGAGCTACTTCGGCATCGACTCCGACCAGCTCATGAAGCTACGTCCGGGGCTGACCGAGCGTCTGTTCAGCGAAATGATGGCGCTGTTTGCCGCCGGGACCCTACACCCACTGCCCTACACCGCCTTCGGCCATCACCGCGTGATCGATGCCTTTCGCTACATGCAGCAGGCTCGCCAGATCGGCAAACTCGTGGTGACCCGGGACGACGCAGTCAGCCCCCTTGCAACAGCGGCCACAGCGCTGCCCGCGCCCGATAAACGACCGGTCCTGCGCCTGGACGCCGACGCCAGCTATCTGGTCACAGGCGGTCTCTCGGGCTTCGGTCTTCGCAGCGCCGAATGGCTCGCCGAACACGGCGCCGGCCACCTGGTGCTGCTGGGGCGCCGCGGCGCCACCACCGACGAGGCTCAGGAAGGCATCGCGCGTATCCGCCAGCTCGGTGCCGACGTCTCGGCGCTAGCCTGCGACATCACCGACCGAAACGCGCTGGCCCAGATCATCGCCGATTTTGGCATCACACGCCCACCGCTCAAGGGCGTGATACACGCCGCCACCGTGATCGACGATGGTCTGATTCGACACCTCGACCGCGATCGTATCGAGCGCGTGTTGGCCCCCAAGATTCAAGGCGCACGGCATCTTCACAGCCTCACTCACAAGCTCGATCTCGACCTGTTCGTGCTCTACTCCTCGGCAACCACCCTGTTCGGTAACCCAGGCCAAGCCAACTATGTGGCGGCCAATAGCTGGCTCGAAGCCCTGGCCGCACGCCGCCGCCGCCAGGGTCTCGCCGCCACCTGTCTGTGCTGGGGCGCCATCGAGGACGTCGGCTTCCTAGCGCGCCATACCCGTACCCGAAATGCTTTGCAAGAACGCTTGGGCGGCTCGGCGCTAAGTTCCCACAATGCCCTGAGCATCCTGGGCAAGCTGCTGCGCGACGATCGTTCGGGGCTCGGCGTGCTGGAGCTGGACTGGCACGCCCTCGGGCGTTTTCTGCCCACCGCCGATGCACCGCGCTTCGTCGAGCTGGCCGAGACCGCCGGCGAGGATAGCCACCGCAACGAGGGCAACGGCGATCTGCGCGAGCGCCTCGCTGGCCTGCCGCCCGAGGTCATGCTCGAGGAAATCGTCGCGCTATTGAGAAGAGAGCTGGCCGCCATCCTGCTGATCGACGCCGAACGCATCGACAGCCAGCAATCGGTCTACGAGCTTGGTTTCGACTCGCTGATGGGGGTCGAGCTGATGACCGCCATCGAAGGCCTACTCGGCGTCCAATTGCCGGTGATGGCCATGAGCGAGGCCACCAGCCTCGTCAAGCTGGCCCGAGTGCTGGCACGCAAGCTGACCCAGGACGACGGTGAGCCCAGCGATGAAGGAGGGGAGGCGCTCGCCTCACTCGCCAGCGCACACGGTGGTGAAGAAGCCCTGCACCGGGAACGGGAGAGCGCCGAATGAATGGCCAAGACCGCGACGCGCTAAAGAAACGCCTGTTAGCCCAGAGCAAGGACCGTCCCCGGGGGCGGCGCGCCGAGCCTGACATTGCGACCAACGGCGGCGCCACCAGCAGTGAGAACCGACTGACGCGCTTCGACAGCCTGCCGCAATACCGGCAGATAACACTAATGCGCGAAGGCGCCGAACGCCTGGGCCTAAAGGATCCCTTCTTTCGACCGCACGATGGTATCGCCGGCGCCACCAGCGTGGTCGAAGGCCGAGAGGTGATCAACTTCGCCAGCTACAACTACCTCGGGCTCGCCGGCGACCCTCGCGTCACCGAGGCGGCCAAGGCCGCCCTCGACCGCTACGGCACCACCGTCTCGGCGAGCCGCATCGTCTCCGGTGAGCGCCCCATCCACCGCGAGCTCGAAGTAGCTCTGGCGCGAGCCTACGCCAGCGACGATGCAGTGGCCTTCGTCAGCGGTCACGCCACCAACGTCTCGACCCTGGGCCAGCTGCTCGGTCCAAGGGACCTGATCGTCCACGATGAGTGGATTCACAATAGCGCGGTGGTCGGCGCTCAGCTCTCTGGCGCCAAGCGCATGAGCTTCGCCCACAACAACCCACAGGCCCTGAACGATCTGCTGGTGCGTCATCGCCACAGTTTCGAACGGATCGCCGTGGTGATCGAGGGCCTGTACAGCATGGACGGCGACGTGCCGGACCTGGGCGCCTTTGTCGATATCAAGCGTCGTCACCAGGCCTGGCTGATGGTCGACGAGGCCCACTCTTTCGGCGTGCTCGGCGAGCACGGGCGTGGCCTTGGCGAATACACCGGCGTCGCCAGCAACGAGGTCGATATCTGGATGGGCACCCTGAGCAAGTCGCTTGCCAGCTGCGGTGGCTACATTGCTGGCTGCCAGGCCCTGGTCGATACACTGCGCTACCTGGCGCCGGGCTTTCTCTACAGCGTTGGCATGCCCGCCCAGGCCGCCGCTCCGGCCCTGGCCGCCCTCACACTCATGCAACGAGAACCCGAACGACTCTCGCGCCTTCAGCGCATATCGCGCTACTTTCGCGACCAGGCGCGCGCCGCAGGGCTCGATACCGGCCGCAGCATCGGCGTCGCCGTGGTACCCATCATCACCGGCAACTCTCCGGCGGCCGCACTACTCTCCCAGCGTCTGTTCGACGCGGGCATCAATGTCCAGCCCATCGTCTACCCGGCCGTACCCGAGCGCAGCGCCCGCCTGCGCTTCTTTCTCTCAAGCGAGCACACCGAAGCCCAGGTCGACGAAACCATTGTCCAACTCAAGCAAGCCCACCGCGCACTCGGACAGTAACGCGGCACAAGCGACGCTCGACACAGGCCACACGGCAAGTGGCATGACGCCGCGGTGGCGGCTTTCCAGGCATAGGAGGAAAGCCGCCGCCGACAGAGATGGCGGCACCACGGATTCATCCGACCTCCCTGATGGCGGCAGAACACGGTGAAACTCAAAGGAAAACCACAGACCGACGACAAAAAAGACGGCATCAAAAGGAGTGCCGTCGAAGGGATCAAAATCAGCAGGCACGATATCGACAAGACCGAGCCAAGCACCAACTCCCCAGGCACCGCCCCTGAATACGATGAATGGACAACTGCGTCGCCTGTGACTCTGTCGAAGTGAACGACCACGACCCAACGCCAGGCTCGAGGCCACCTACTCAAATGGCATGAAGCGCCCCCCGAATCGCCTTTCACTTAGGCGGAAAGCAGCCCTGAGCGTGCTCGGCAAACAGCCTTTGGCTTACCTGGACAGCAGCCTTGGGCTTACCTGGGAAACAGCCCTGACATTACCTGGAAAACAGCCCTAAACTGACACACGAAACCGCCTCTATCTTGCGTTACCTACCGTCACGATGACGTAGGTGCAGGGCTTTCTCACTCACGCCTCAGCCTACACACCTAGCCTGTGCCGAGTGGAGTGATCATATTCACATACAAGATGTGCATGAATAAAAACCTCTCATAATTATATTATCGACGCTTGAAACTTCCGTCGTTGCGGCACTAGCCTCAACGGTAACCCAATCATTCCTGCGGCCGAAAGCAAGAACGCACTATCAAGCAAGGGTCGGGCACCTCACAGGATATTCCCCTCGCGGTCGTGGACCAGCACATACACAGATCAGCTACCGGTGACATCACGTCTTTCTGTCCCCGCGGCACGTTGACTCATGGTTTCCTAGAAAAGCGTATTAAACAGTCAAGCAAGGCATCTCTCCATCTCGCCGAAACATTCCTCTATTAGCCGTTCAAGACGGCAGACATCACTATTGGATTCTCCCACCCCGCCACCTACGTCGGTCACAAAGCGAACAATCATATAAGCATACTTTTGCTCACATATGCTTGAAAACGACAAGTACACCAACAACAGTGCTGCTATCGGCGAAATCATCGAAATTCGTTGAAAAAGAGTTACCCCTCTTCTACAAAGATGCATCAGGCCTACGACTGATGATTCGTCATCATATCGAGATTAACCAACTAGTCTCGATTATTGCTAATACAGCAATAGATCACGGCACTCTCTATTGAACATGACTGCCTCAAAGGCCGGCAACCATCGCGTGCCCCTCAGCTGCGTGAGGACGGAGACTTCTACGATGCTGGCTCGAGAAGATCGGCCGAGGCCCCCAGCGGCTCTGGAACAGCCGTGGGCAAACCACTGAATCGGCACTAGCGCCAGTCGGAACCACCCAATCGAGCAAAGGTAACATCATGAAGAAGGGACTACTTGCCATCGTGAGCGCAGCGGGATTGCTGGGCAGCAGCATTACTGCGGCCGCCAACGGCCTCAGCCTGGATCAACTGATCCAGACCGGACACGCGCTGCCTCAGGTCGGCACCATCCTCGACGATGGGCCCTCCGCCTTGAATCGCAAGAGTGGTGTCGCCACCCTGAACGATGGCTCCAAGCTGGTCTTCAGTGCCCCCAACGGCACCCCGACCCTGCGACAGGCGCTGTCCGGCAACAGCGGTACGGTACTTGTCAACGGCAGCACGGTGAAGGTATCCACCAGCGCCTCGAGCCTCGGTTCTATCTACGACAACAGTGGCCAAGCCGCCACCTTTACCATGGCAACTCTGGTTGAAGGTTGATCTTACCCAGCAATCGTGGACACCGATCTAAGCGATCATTCGAACCTCGAAGGCCTCAGGGCTGATCATCCCAATCGCACTGTGTCGGCGCTGCCGGTTGTAGTCGACCTCGATATACTC
>Ga0114954_1000097_pt1 | contig 31683 bp, 23 predicted proteins | sample Porto_4metaG_FD_87299 | JGI IMG/M metagenome (GOLD analysis project Ga0114954, IMG submission 87299) | Marine algal microbial communities from Porto, Portugal - Porto_4 metaG | ecosystem: Host-associated > Algae > Red algae > Unclassified | place: Portugal: Porto | collected 2015-02-02
AAGCCAATCGACGTGCCATTCGCGTGAGTTCGGCGTTTATTCCGGTGATTCGCATGGCGATTCTGACCGGCTTTCTGGCTACCTTCACCGTCGGCGGCATGATGGCCCTGCGCGGTGACTTGAACGTCGGGGCCTACGGCGTGCTGGTGTTCCTCACCCAGCGGCTGCTGTGGCCGCTGACCGGCCTCGCCCAGGTCATCGATCTGTTCGAGCGCGCCATGGCCAGTACCCGCCGCATCCTGGACCTGATCGAAACCCCCATTCGCGTGCGTGACGATGGCGATCGGCCGCTGCCGCAGCCGGTGCGTGGCGACGTCAGCTTCGAGGCCGTCGACTTTCACTATCCGGCGAGTGGCCAGGGCGTCGATGCGGTCGACATTCGGGTCGGGGCCGGCGAAACGCTGGCGCTGGTCGGCGCCACGGGTTCCGGCAAGTCGACCTTGATCAAACTGTTGCTGCGCTTTCACGATGCTGATGGCGGCGCTGTGCGTCTCGATGGTATTCCGGTGACCGAACTGCGCCAGCACGAGTTGCGTGGGGCGATTGGCCTGGTCAGCCAGGACGTCTACCTGTTCGAGGGCAGCATACGCGACAACATCGCCTACGCCCGCCCGGAGGCCAGCGACGAAGAGGTCATCGCGGCCGCTCGTACGGCCGAGGCCTGGGACTTTATCGAGCGCCTGCCTGGCGGGCTTGCGACCGCGGTAGGCGAGCGCGGGGTCAAGCTCTCTGGCGGCCAGCGTCAGCGCCTGTCGCTGGCCCGGGCGCTGCTCAAGGACCCGCCCGTGCTGGTGCTGGATGAAGCCACCAGCGCCGTGGATAACGAGACCGAGGCCGCCATTCAGCGCTCTCTTAAGCGCATCGGCGGTGAGCGCACCGTGATCATGATCGCCCATCGACTCTCGACCATCGTCCACGCCGACCAGATCGTGGTGATGGAGCAGGGCAAGGTCGTGGAGCGCGGCACCCACACCGACCTGCTGGCTGCCGATGGGCGTTACGCTGCCCAATGGCGAGTGCAGACGGGGGTGGCGTCGGCCGCGGAGGAGGACGCGTTCTGAGCCACGGGGGCAGCCGGGCGCAAGCGGAAGGAGGCACCACGCCTTGCGCCTTTCAAGCGCAACGAGAGCCCTCAGCGCAACGAGAGCCCTCAGCGGAACGAGAGCCCTCAGCGCAACGAGAGTCCGCTGCCTCAACCCGAGCCCCTGTCCCGCCCGAGCCCTTCGCTCGGGTGGGGCAGGGGCGCTTGGTTCCGCTGTTGTCCAGTGGGTCGGTGGCCGGTCCGGTGAGTGTGCCGGTCTTTCCGCCTTGTGCCTCGCCAGGCGTCTAGCCGACGACTAGGATTAAGTCATCTTCCTTAATCCCTCCCGGGCGGCGATATGACACGCCCATCGGCCACGGCATTACTGTTTCTGCTTGGCGCTCTGGCACTAGGTGTCACCGCGCCCGGCGCCAAGGGTGACCTGCGCATCCTGCATTTTGATGTGGGCATGGGCGATGCGGCGCTGATCTTCGATACCGACTCGCGCAGGAGCCTGCTCATCGACGCCGGCAATCGGGGTTATGGCCGACGTGTCGTGGCGCCGGCCCTTCAGGCCCTCGGTATCGAGCGTTTGAGCTACTTCCTGGCGAGCCATTACGACGCCGATCATATCGGCGGCTTCGATGAACTCGTCGAGGCCGGTATCGACGTTGATGTTGTTCTGGAGCGAGGGGGCGAGTGGCGCCCCGACGTACTGACCCCAACCGGGCGCCTTTCCCAATATGGCGAGTACCTGAAAGCCGCCGAGGCGGCAGGTGCGGTTCCGGCCAGCCTTGCTCCAGTCTGTGGTACCGACAAGGCCGTTGATCTTGGCCAGCGCACCCTGATCGAGGTGGTGGCCTCGGGTGGCGGATATCTGGCGAGCGAGCAGGGGGACTGTACGATTCGCCGCCATGCCATCGGCGACGACGAGGAAAACGCCTTGAGCGTGGCGCTGGTCGTTACCCACGGTGCCTTTCGGTACTTCACCGGCGGCGATCTGACCGGCGGCGGGCAGCGCACTCCGCCGATGGAAAGCCTGGTGGCGCCCTGGGTGGGCGATATCGATGTGCTGCGTCTCAACCACCATGGCTCGACCACCAGCACCAGTGAGGCCTTCATTCGGGCGCTGCGCCCGGAAGTGGCGATTCTCTCGGTGGGCGACGGTGGGGTGAATCTGCGCTATCGCTTGCCGCGTCAGGTGACGCTGGACCGGCTGGCGGCGCTGCTTCCCGCACCGCTGCTGTTTCAGACCCATCGTGGCGAAGGCGGGCTCTACACCGGGGCCTACATCGAGAATCGCCATATCGCCATCCACACCGATGGCGTGAGTTACACCATCAATGGCCTGATCTGCCTCGTGGATGAACGCATCACGATGGCGGGGGGAGGAAACTGCCAATGAGCGACACAACCGATGGCAGCCACAGCGGCCCAGGCGAGGGCTCACGCAAGGAAGCGGGCAAGGAGGCCGACAAGGAAACCGGCAAGGCCCAGGCGGAGACCCGTCGGGGCACCGGTGCCGAGGGCGCAGGCAAGGGCCCCGAGCAAGGCATTGGCCGGGACGCCTTGGCCGATTGTGACCGCACAGCCCGGGAACTGATCGAGGAAGTGGGGCTGCTGGTGTCCTATGGCCTGCAGCAGGGTGATCTACCGGATGATCTGGATATCGCGCGCCTGCATGGCATCAAGGCCAAGCTCGACGACTGTGAAGCGAAGCCGCTCACGTCAGCCGAGTTCGCGGCTATCGTTGCCGACTACAAGCGCCTGACGCGGCGTTACCCCGAGGTGTCGCCGCGCACGTTGGCGGCGACTCAGCCGGATGCCCACGGTCGCATGCGCAAGAACGAGACGGCGGAGTATCTGCGCTGCCTCTGGTACTGGACCTTGGGGCTGGTGCTGTTTGCGGTGAGCACCAACGTTGCCATGCATGCCGTCGAGGTCAATTTGCCTCACCCGGGCCAAGGGTTCGGTTACGACGATGTGGTCTATGACCTGTGGTACCAGGCGCTGCGTTACATCGAACCGTTTCTGTACGGTGCACTGGGGGCCTTTGCCTACGTCTTGCGCGTCACCGCCGATAAGCTCTACAAGCGCGAATTCGATCCGACTCGCATCGGTGAGCACGTCAATCGCATCGTACTTGGCACCCTGGCCGGCGGCTCGATCATTCTGTTCATCACCCAGATTCCCAACGAAGACACCAGCACCGTGCAACTCAGCGCCGCCGCGCTGGGCTTTTTGTCCGGCTACAGCGTCGACTTTCTGTTCAACACCCTCGACCGTATCATCAACGCGGTACTGCCACGGGTGAGTCTTGGCTCAAGCAAACGCAGCGTGCAGCGCACCCGGGACGAGGATCTGATCAAAGAGTGTCGTTCCTTGCTCGAGACGGCCTCGGACGAGGAGTCCCGTGCACGCCTGAAGCTGATGATCGAGGCGCTGGAGGCTCGCTGACGCTGGGAGCACTGGCCAGGATAACGATGGTGATGTCGGCCGCACTCCTGTCGATCAGGCTCAACTGTTCATCGCCTGGGGCAGGTAGGTGGCGATGCCCGGGAACATGCTCATCAGCACGATGGCGACGATCATCAGCAAGAAGAACGGGATCGTGGCTCGGGTGATCGACATGATGTCCTTTCCGGTCAGGCCCTGGATCACGAACAGGTTGAAGCCCACCGGCGGGGTGATCTGCGACATCTCGACCACGATCACCAGGTAGATGCCGAACCAGATCAGGTCGAACCCGGCGCTCTCGATTACCGGCATGATGATCGAGGTCACCAGCAGGATCAGCGAGATGCCGTCGAGAAAGCAGCCCAGCACCAGCAGAAACAGGGTCAGTACCACCAGCAGCATGGCCGGTGACAGGCCCATGGCGCCGATGCTCTCGGCCAGGTTCATCGGCAATTGGGTGAAGCTCATGGCCGAGGACAGAAACGACGCGCCAGCGATGATGAAGGCGATCATGCATGAGGTGCGTACCGCGGCGAACAGTGAATCGCGGAAGATCGTGCCGTCGAAGTGACCGTTGGCCCGGGCGATGATCATCGACAGCACCACGCCGCTGGCGGCGGCTTCGGTGGGGGAGGCAAGGCCGCCATAAATGCTCCCGAGGATGCCGCCGATCAGTGCCAGCAGCGGCAATAGCTGCAGGCTGCCGCGTAGCTTCTCCCCCAGCGGAATGCGGGCCTCGTTCTGGCCGCAGCGCCCCAGGCGATTGCCGACTAGTAGCGACCAGCCCATCACATAGGCCATGAACAGGCCGAGCAGCAGAATGCCGGGGCCGACGCCGGCGATGAACAGCCGCGAGATCGACTGCTCGGTGACCACACCGTAGACGATCATCATGATCGACGGCGGAATCAGCAGACCCAGCGTCGAGGCGCTGGCCAGGGTGCCGATGGCGAGTTTCTCGTCATAGCCGCGGCTTTCGAGTTCCGGCAGGGTCATCTTGCCGACGGTGGCGCAGGTGGCGGCCGATGAGCCGCATACCGCGGCGAACAGCCCACTGCCGATGATGTTGGAATGCAAGAGCCGTCCGGGAATGCGGCCAAGCCAGGGCGCCAGGGCCTGGAACATGTTGTTGGCGAGGCCGGAGCGGAACAGGATCTCGCCCATCCACACGAACATCGGCAGGGCGGTCAGGTCCCAACCGTAGCTGGCGCCCCAGAAATCCGAGGCCAGAATTGGTCCGGGGCCGAGCGGGGCAAACAGGCTTAACGCAATCCAACCGGTGCCGAGCAGGGCAAAGGCGATCCACACGCCGCTGCCGAGCAGCAGGGCAAGCGAAAAGAGCGTGACGAGGCTGATGGTAAGCAAGACATTCTCTCCCTGGTCGAGGTGCACCGGAGCCGCTGTCGGCGGCTACTGGGCGGCGTCCCCTTCCTCGTCGGGCGCCTGGTAGCTTGCTGGCGCGGTGAAGGCAACACGAGCGGTATGAATGATCGCTTCGGCCAACGCCAGAAACATCATCGACATGCCGATCAAGAGCGCCAGTTGGGGAATCCACAGCGGAACGGCGAGCAGGCCAGATGACACGTCGTCGTAGGTCAGGCTCTCCTGCATCAGCACCCACAGTTCGCGGCACAGCACCAGGTTCAGCGCACTCGCCACCAGCAGGCAGAACAGCTCGCTGAAGACCCGTACCGCCGACGGCAGGCGCTGTATGATCAGCGCCATGCGGATATGGGCGTGGTGGACGAAGGTGTAGGCGGTGCCAAGAAAGGTCGCACCGACCAGCAGGTAGGCGGCGATTTCCGACAGCCCGGTGACCTCTAGGCCCAGGCGGGAAGATCCGAACAGCACCAGTAAGGCATCGAGACAACGAAACAGCACCTGGAGCGTGACCAGGCCACAGATGGCGACCATGGAAGCCGCGGCTCCCCAGCCGCCGAGGCGATACAGCCACATCAAGCGAAAGGTCATGATGTCACTCCCGAGTCAGGCGGTGGTGCGCCCGGGGCCACGGGGCCCCGGGCGGGCAAGCCCAGTCTTACTGGCCTTCGCGGTAGTCCTGAATCAGGGCCTTGGCTGCATCGCTGGCGCGGCTTTCCCAATCGGCGTAGAGCGTGTCGCCGGCGGCCTGCAGGGCCTCTGCCACTGCCTCGTTGGGCGTAGAGAGGCTGATGCCATTCTCGGTGAGCGCCTGGGACGACGCTTCGGCGTCGGCCTTGCTGGCCTCCCAGCCGCGCTGCTCGGCTTCGCTGGCGGCATCGAGCACGGCCTGCTGGGTGGCCTCGTCGAGACGCTCGAAGGCCTTCTGGTTGACGAAGATGATGTTCTTCGGCAGCCACAGGTTGGCGTCGCTGTAGTTCGAGACATAGTCCCAGGCGGCCATGGACTCGCCGGTGGAGACCGAGGTGATCATGGCGTCGACCCGGCCGGTGGAGAAGGCGGTGGGAATATCGGACTCTTCGGTCTCGGTGGGCGTACCGCCGAGGTTCTCGGTCAGGCGCTGGGTGTTGATGTTCGGCGCCCGCACCCTGAGCCCTTCGAACTGGGCGGGATCGTTGAGTTCGAAATCGGTGTAGATGCCTTGGGCAGGCCAAGGCACGGCGTATAGGGGCAGCATGCCCTGTTCGGCGAAGAGCTCGGTGATCATCGGCTTGGTGGCCTGCCACAGCTGCTTGGCGTCGTCGTAGCTGCCGGCGACGCCGGGCAGGGTATCGAGCTCGAAGATAGGCGATTCGTTGGACAACACCGACAGGAAGATCTCGCCGGCCTCGACGGTGCCGCGCCGCACCGAAGGTTTGATCTCGCCGTGGGCGATCAAGGAACCACCGGAGTGTACGGTGATGTTGAGCTCGCCATCGGTTGCCTCGCGAACGTCGGCGGCGAACTGCTTGGTGTTCTGGGTGTGAAAGCTGGCATCACCGTAGGGGGTGGCCATGTTCCAGTCGGCGGCCTGGGCGCTGCCGGCGAGGGCGGCGAGGGTCACGGCGAGAACCAGAGGAGAGCGCTTGAACGTCATGGGAAGCATCCTTTTGTCGTTGTCGTTGTTCATGCGGGGGCGGCTCGCGCGCCCGGCTGTAGGCCGATCCGGCTGTCAGCGTCATCGTTGGCTATAAGCGTTGGGCTATGAACGTCGGGCTATGAGCGTTGGTCATGACGGCGTTGAAGGTCAAGCCCAGGCGGGCCATTGGCACGCCTGGGGGATGGCCACAGCGATGCACGAGGCCGGGGTCGGCCGACCGCATTCACGCCTTCTTGAACAGCTGACTCTCGCGATCCTTGAAGGCCTTGAACTCGAGGGCGTTGCCGGAAGGGTCCTTGAAGAACATGGTGGCCTGCTCGCCGGGCTCGCCCTGAAAGCGGATGTAGGGCTCGATCTCGAATGCCACGTTGTGGGACTTGAGCTTCTCGGCAAGCGCTTGCCAGGCGGGCATTTCCAGCACCACGCCAAAATGCGGTACCGGCACGCCGTGACCATCTACCGGGTTCTTGTGGGCGGAGGCGGCGGCGTCCTTGAGCCCGGCATTGAGGTGACAGACGAATTGGTGGCCATAGAGGTCGAAATCGACCCAGGATTCTGACGAACGGCCCTCCGGGCAGCCGAGGAATTCGCCATAGAAGCGGCGTGCCTCGTCGATGTCGCGGACCTGGATGGCGAGGTGGAAGGGATCGCTGACGGCCATGATAGGCTCCGGAAGAAGATGGCTCGGTGCCTTGGCAGGTAACCCTGGCGCAGGCGATGAGCGCGGTGAATGTTAGGGGCGCCTGGTGATTCTTGGGCTTCTCTGCCTGCGGCGTCAATGTCAGCGCCAAAATTGCCTGCCGGGTCATGCCACTGCCATGTCGTGTCTTTTGGGCCCTATCGCGGTTTCCGATTGGACGCCGAGCGGGCCGGGGGGATAGATTTTGCTGACGGGGTCCGTGTAGCCCCTCTCTGCATTCGATAACCGACAACCTACAACAGCAAAGGAGGGACCCCATGCCGATTCCGCTGCTCAATTGTGACGTAGGCGAGAGCTATGGTGCCTGGAAGATGGGACGCGATGCGGATGTCATGCCCTATATCGACTGCGCCAACATTGCCTGCGGGTTCCACGCCGGTGATCCCGATGTCATGCGTCGCACGGTGGGCTATGCCGTCGCCAACGGCGTGAGCATCGGTGCGCATCCTGCCTACCCGGACCTGGTGGGGTTCGGGCGGCGCTCCCTGGCGGTATCGGCGCAAGAGGCGGAGAACCTGCTGCTGTATCAGATTGGTGCGCTCGATGGCATCTGCCGCGTCGAGGGCACCAGGGTGAGCTACGTGAAGCCCCACGGCGCGCTCTACAACGACATGGCCAAGGACATGGCCTTGCTCGAGGCAACCATGACGGCGGTCAAGGCCTATGACCCAGCGCTACCGCTGCTGGTGATGGCCACCGCCGATACCGCGGCGGTGAGGGCGCTGGCCGAGCAGCATGGTGTGACCCTGTGGTTCGAGGTGTTTGCCGACCGGGCCTATGACGCGGCGGGGCGGTTGGTATCGCGTCGCGAGCCCGGGGCCGTGCATGACGATGAGGCCACCATCGTGGCCCAGTCGATGACCCTCGCCCGGGGCGAGGCCTTGAATGCCAACGATGGCACCCGCCTGGTCTTGCCGGCCGATACCCTGTGCGTGCACGGGGACAACGAAAGCTCGGTGGCCGCGGTGCGCGCCATTCGTCAGGCGTTCGATGAACTGGGGGGCGCATGACGCCACGCCTGGAGACCGTCGCCTTCGATAGCCTGATCGTGCGCTTGTTCGACGAGATCGACGAAGCGCACATGCCCTGGGTGTTGGCCGCCGACCGGGCGCTGCGCGAGGCGCTGGGGGACGATCTCCTCGAGCTGGTGCCTTCCTATACCACGCTGCTCGCGCAGGTCGACGTGACGCGGCTCGACCTGTTCGAGGCCCGCGCCCGAATTCTCGCGGCGCTGAAGGGGCTCGAGCCGCTGGCGGCGGGCGCCGGTACCCTGCACGAGATTCCGGTGTGGTATGACCCGAGCGTCGGGCCGGAGCTTGCGCCCATCGCCGAGCGCTTGAAGACCTCGGTGGAGGATGTCGTCGCGCGCCACACGGCGCGTGACTACAGCGTCTTCGCCCTGGGTTTCGCACCCGGCTATGGGTTCATGGGGTTGGTGGAGCAGGCCCTTGCCACGCCGCGGCTCAAGACGCCGCGCCAGAAGGTCGCCGCGGGCTCGGTGGGTATTGCCGATCGTCAGACCGCGATCTATCCGGCGCTGTCCCCTGGCGGCTGGAACCTTGTCGGGCGCACCGCGGTGCAGCTGTTCGATCGCGAGCGCGAGGGCTACACCCTGTTTGAGCCCGGGGACAAGGTGCGCTTCGTGGCGATCGAGCGCGCGGCCTTTATCGATCAGGGGGGCGATACCCGTCCCCAGGGCGAGGTGTCGCCCGCCGACCAGGAGGGCAAGGCATGACCCTGCGAGTGCAGCAGACAGGCCCCATGGCATTGGTGGTCGACGGCGGCCGCGTGGGCGTGCGCCATCTCGGCGTGACCCAGGGCGGCGCCATGGATTGGGTATCGCTGGGCTGGGCCAATTGGCTGTTGGGCAATGCCCATGACGCCGCGGGGATCGAGATTCTGGTGGGCGGGCTTGAGCTTGTCGCCGAGGCCGACATGACCCTGGCGCTTGGCGGTGCCGATCTGGCCGCGACCCTCGATGGGCAGGCCGTGGCGCCGGATACGCGCTTTGCCATCAGGCGCGGCCAGCGGCTCGCCTTCCACCGCCCCCAGGCCGGGTTGAGGGCCTACCTGGCAGTGCCCGGCGGGATCGACGCGACGCCGCTGATGGGCAGTGTATCGAGCACCTTGCGTGAGGGCCTCGGGGGGCTAGATGGCTTCGGCAAGGCGCTCGCCAAGGGTGATGTGATCAAGGCCGCGGCCTCGCACGCCGGTGAGGCGCCGACGGCCGCGGTCCCGGCACGGCGACCCGACACCGCCCAGCCAGTGACCCTCGAGGTCGTGATCGGCGCTCAGGTCGCGGCCTTCGATGGCCGCAGCCTTTACCGCGCCTTTCACGATACCTGGACGGTCGATCAGCGCGCTGATCGCATGGGCATTCGTCTGACCGGCCCAGAGCTTGGCTGCGAACTGAAGGGAATCGTCTCGGAGGGTATCCCGCTTGGCGCCGTGCAGGTGCCGCCGGATGGCCAGCCGATCATCCTGATGAACGATCGCCAAACCATCGGTGGCTATCCGCGTCTCGGGGCGCTATCGCCGCTGGCCTGCGCGCGCCTGGCGCAGTGCCTTCCGGGCACCGAGGTGCGCCTGGTGCCGACCACCCCGGAACGGGCACGACGAGGGCTGTGTGATCGCCTGGCGGGCTGGCGCCGCTAGGCAGGCGTTAGCCGTGATGATTGGCGGCGAAGCGAAAGCCCCGGCAGGGTGACCTGCCGGGGACTCAAGGGTGGCTCGCGATCCGCCGGTGAGTCGGCCTAGAACCGATAGCTCAGGGTCGCGTTGACGCTGCGCTCGGCGCCGAAGTAGCAGAACTCGAGCGAGTTGCACGACGCCACGTAGTCCTTGTCCAACAGGTTGCTGACGTTGAGGCGCGCGGACACGCCTTGTAGGCCTACCTGGCTGAAGTCGTAGCCCAGGGTCGCATCGACCAGGGTGTAGTCCGGCACCTGCTCGGTGTTGGCGCGATCGGCCTGGATATCGGCGTGGTAGCGCACCCCGAGGCCGGTGTTCAGCCCGGCAAGCGGTCCTTGCCTGAAGTCGTAGTAGCCCCAGACGGAGGCGATGTGTTTTGGCGCGTAGATGGCGCTGTTGCCTTCATTGCCATCATCACTCTCGGCGTAGGTGATGTCGGTATAGGCATAGCCCGCCTGCAGGCGCAGTTCCTCGGTTAGCTGGGTGCGAGCCTCTAGCTCGACGCCCTGGGATTCGATTTCGCCGACGGCACGGTAGGGGTCGGTGGGCTGCTCCTTGGTGGCGACGTTTTCCTGGTTGATATGAAACAGCGCGATGGAGTACTGATCCTGGGTGCCGTTGGGCTGGAACTTGAGGCCGGTCTCGACCTGTTCGCCTTCCATCGGTTCGAGCAGGTCGCCTGACGCGTCGACGAAACTGGTCGGTGTGAACGAGGTGGAGTAGCTCACGTAGGGCGAGATGCCGTTGTCGAAGGCGTAAAGCAGGCCCGCACGGCCGCTGAACTGGGTGTCGTCCAGATCGCTCACGGTATCGGTATCGCGGTTCTCGTTCTCGATGTCGACCCAGTCATAGCGGCCGCCCAAGGCCAGGTGCCAGCGATCCCAGCTCAACTGATCCTGCAGATAGACGCCGGTCTGCTCGAGCTTGTGTTGCTCGCGGGTGGTGACGGCGATGTCGCCGAGGGGGCCGGCACCGTAGCTTGGCTGGAAGGCGTCGATGGCGGGGAAGGCGCCGGAGGTCCAGACCACGTCGTTGTCGCGGGTCTGGTAGTCGAGCCCGGCGAGGACGCGGTGCTCGATACCCACGCTCGAGAAGCTGGCCTCGAACTGGTTGTCGACGGTCCAGGCCTTGAGCGATTCATCGCCACCGGAGTAGTAACGGTTGAGCTCGGTGTCGCTGGCCCAGCCGTAGCCATAGACCTGGTTGAGCTCTACGTCGGATTCCAGGTAGCGCACTTTCTGGCGCGCGCTGAGGGTGTCGCTGAAGCGGTGCTCGAGGTCATAGCCGACCAGGATCTGGTCACGCTCGAACTTGTCGTAGTCGTCTTCGCCTTCGAAGAAATCATTGTCGATATGACGGCCAAAACGGCTGTCCACCGTGCCTTCATACGGTAGGCCTGCGTGATAGCCTCCCTCAGGCTCCTTGGACAGGTAGGCCGACAGGTTCAGGGTGGTGGCATCGGTGATGTCCCAGGTCAGTGACGGCGCAATGGCATAGCTTTCTTCTTCGACCGGGCCGAACTGGGTGTCTGCGCCCTGGGCGATGCCGGTGATGCGGAAGGCGGCCCGTTGGGCGTCGTCGACGCTGCCGGTGACATCGAAGGCGGCGCGTTGCTGGTCATTGTTGCCGAACCCGAGCTGGACCTCACCGGTCGGGGTGTCCGTGAACTCGGGGCGCTTGCTGGTCAGGGCGACCACACCGCCGGGAGAGGCGCGGCCGTAGAGTACCGACGCCGGACCCTTGACCACCTCGATGGACTCGAGCATGTAGGGATCGATGCTCAGCGAACTGAAGGAGTTGGAGTCCCCCATCAGCTTCAGCCCGTCGAGGAAGGTGTTGCTCAGGCTGCCGTCGGAAAAGCCACGCAGGACGATGTAGTCATAGCGGTTGGAGGCGCCGACCTGGTTGGTATAGACGCCGGGCGTGTAGTCCAGCGCACGCTGGACGGTCTGGGCGCCGCGCTGCTCGATGTCTTCGGCGGTGACCGTGGAGGTCGCCTGGGGGGTTGCGATGAACGGCGTCTCGGTCTTGGTCGCCGCCTGGCCGGTCACGGTCATGGGAGCGAGCGCCGAGGTGTCCGCGGCCGGGTCAAGTGGCGTGTCTTGCGCCAGCGCCGCCGAACAGACGCCGGCGGCCAGCAGAGCGGGCCCGACCTTCAGGGCGAAGGGCAGTCGTGGGGAGAGCAGTGGGCAACAGCGCATGGGATTCACTTACCAGTCGGGGGGCCTCCCGCCTTGTGTTCGACGGGTTGTGACCGAGGATGAAATTTCATGGTAATGCGAATTATTACATTTTGAGAGTTGTTTCCGACTATGCGCGCTGACACGAGCGCTATGCGAGATGACAGATTGCTGGGGCGTGAGTCGTGCCGCGGTGGCGGGATGACGGTGAGGGACGCCGCCCCGCTATGTACTGGATCGCTTCGTGGTGCGGCCGGCTCGGTTCAAGGGGCGACGCGAGGGAGGCAAGGGGCGGCTCAAAGGATGATGCAAGGGCGCAAGGCCGTGAAGTGCTGCGCCACCATAGGCGTCAGACCACGGCGCTGGGCGACATGCCGAAGCGACGCCGGAAGGCCGTGGAGAAATTGCTGGCATGGTTGTAGCCGCTCACATGGGCGGCCTGCTGCACGCTATGGCCCTGTTCCAGCAACTGATAGGCGAGCTGCAGACGGCGTTCGCGCAGGTAATCGAACAGCGACAGGCCGAAGCAGCGTTGGAACTTGGCGCGCAGGCTGGTGGGGCTCATCGAGGCTTGACTGGCCAGCCCAGCCAGGGTGTGGGTCTCGGCGGGGGCATCGTGCAGCCGGCGCCGGACGCGCTCGAGGCGCTCGCGCTCGCCCGGTGGAATGCCCGAGCGGCGCTTGCGATCGCTATGCGGCAGGCCGTGGCACAGCAGCTGCAGGCAGATGGCCTCCAGCAGCAGGCAGCGCTGGCCGGCGGAGGGCTGTGGCGCGGTGATCTGCTCGAGCATCGGTGCCACATAGCCCGGCAATGACCACTGGTGCAGGTGCGGGCGGTCGGCTTCCAGCAAGGAGCCGACGGCGGTCTGCTGGCCCAATGCCGCGATGGCGTCATCTTCCAGTGCCAGGTTGAGGGTCGTGAGACGTTGCCCCGCCGCCTGGTGCACCTGTAAGGGAAACTGCTCGGCCAGGCGCACACTCACGGCATTGCCAGCATTGAGCCGATGGCGTCGTGAGCCGACGCCGATCTCGATGGAACCCTCGAGTACGACGCAGATAAACAGCGGGGCGGCCTGGCGCGAACAGGAATCGTAGGATTCCAGCACATCGACATCGGAAAAGGTCATCAGCCACCCGGGACGGGGCGTTTCCTCTACGACGCGACCGATCAGAATAGGGCGCGATCGACCCTGGTCGGTGCGGCGTTCGTCAATGGCGTCGTCGCCGAAGCGATAGAGGATGCCGTGGCGCTCGCCGAAGTTATCCAGGTCGCCTGCGCAGATCTGAAGCCGCCGCGAGCGCTGGGCGGCCGCCCCGAACTGCCCGGGGGCGTCCTCGCTGTCCTTAAGGTCGGGGCGAGACAGTGGGTCGTTCATCCCGCCACCGTCGCCGAGGTGGCGGCTACACCCTCGGTGCCAGGCGTTTGGGGAGCGCTCTGACGCGGGGCGTCGCGCAGGGCCTCACGCCGGGCCTCACTCCGAGCTTCGTGCCGGTCCTCACGCTGGGTTTCATGCCGAGCCACGCCCGCGTCGAGCGCCTGCGGGCCGTCGGCGTTGGCCGTCGTTCTCCTGGTGTTGGCTCGCTTGGCCTTGGTTTCCTTGGCCGTTGTTGTCTTGGCCTCGGGCTCCGCCGATGTCTTGGCGGCTCGGGGTGCGCAGCCTTCCAGCGGACAATTGCCGCAATAGGCGAACTCGGGCAGGCGATAGCGCAGGCAGCATAGACGCCGGGTGCGGTGGTGCTCGCCGGCGTCATCGACCAGGTAGCGTACCGGCATGAACAGCGGGTTGCGTCGTCCATCCGGGTAGACGCGGTGATCGACCAGGCGCAAGGCCTCGTCGGCCAGGCCCGGCAAGGCCATCGGGTGCTGCTCGGCGGCGCGGGAGAAGTGCTCGAAGTAGTTGCCGAAGTTGCTCCAGAACACCTTGGGTGAGGCGCCCGAGACGCAGGCCAGCGTCTGAACCAATGGCGCCACATGGCCCTGCAGAAGCTGCTCGAAACGGGTGAAGGCATCGAGAGAGCCCAGCGGTCTGCCCTCGTGGGGCAGGGCAAGCTGTGTGGTGCGGCCTTCCGCGTTGGTGATGATCGCCATCTCGTCCAGTGCCAGCGGCAGGTCCCGTTCCAGGAGCAGGTTGGCCGCCAGTGCCGGTGCCGCCACGCTGGCAAAGTGCCACTTCGACCACAGCGAGGCGATGGCCTTGAGGTCATCGCCTTGGTACTGGGTGGCGAAGCGAGCCAGCAGGGCATCGAGTACGGGCGCGTCCAGCAATGCCTCGCCGCGAATGGCATCCCGCGGAAACACCTCGCCAATGAAGGGGGGCGTGAGGTGCTCGAGGGGACCGCAGTAGAGGCGAGAGAGCGCAGGCGTCATGGCACATCCTGAGAGGGGCGAGTGACCACCAGGCGATGCTGGTGAGACCGTCATCGGTCATTCAGCATACATAAAATGCGAATCATTATCAAACGTGGTGAATGGACGGGTCTTCGCGACAAGGAGCGGTAACTGTGCAAGACCGTGTAGATGCTCCGCAGGTAAGAGGTAGACACTCTATAGGTGATTGATTAATATAATCGTTCTCATTTGCATAATGATCCACCCCACCATGACGTCATGCCACACGGGACGATAACTTCAATGAAATGCCATGTACTCTGGCCGCTGGTGCCCCTGGCGGCGCTGGTCTCTTCGCAGGCCCACGCCGCACAAACTCAAGGCGCTAGCGCTCAAGGCGCGCAAGGGGAGAGTCCTGAGGTCATGGTAGTGACCGCGACGCGGACCGGGACAGCGAAGGAAGATTCCCCGCAGACCGTGCGCATCATTACCCAGGAAGAAATTGCTCAGCAGCGTCAACTGACGTCTGACTCATCGCAGATTCTGAGCAACCTGCTGCCGTCCTATTCACCGAGTCGCCAGAAGATGAGCGGCAGCGGCGAGACGCTGCGTGGCCGTACTCCCCTGATCATGATCGATGGGATTCCGCAGTCCAACCCGCTACGACCGACCGGGCGTGAAGCCCACACCATCGACTTTGCCATGGTCGAGCAGATCGAGATCATCCAGGGCGCCAATGCCACCAACGGCGTGGGCGCTGCCGGTGGGGTGATCAACATCATCACCAAGCGCCCCGAGCCTGGTTCGTTCAACCAGCACCTGGAAGTGCAGCTGACCACACCGACCAGCGAGTTTGGCAGCGAGACCAACGCCTACAAGACCAACTACGGGTTCAGCGGCAACACCGACAGCATCGATTACCTGTTCTCCTTGAGCTACGAGGATCAGGGTCTGTATCTCGATGGCGATGGTGATCCGGTGGGGGTCGATAACACCCAGGGCGACCTGATGGATTCGCGCAGCTACGACCTGCTCGGCAAGCTGGCCTATTGGATCGATGACGATCAGCGTCTGCAGTTCAGCCTCAATCACTACGATATCGAGGGTAACAACGACTACGTCAGCGTTACCGGTGATCGCGACAACGGCGTGCCGACCACCAGCGTGCGGGGCACGCCAGAAGGCGATGCGCCCTATAACGAGGTTTGGACGACAGGGCTGAGCTACGACAACTACGATCTGGCCGGCATGCACCTGAGCGCCCTGGCCTTCTATCAGGATTACGAGTCGCTGTTCGGCGCCACCGATTCGGGTAACTTCCAGGATGCCGCGATTGCCCCGGTCGGCAGCCTCTACGATCAGACCCTGGCCGACACCTCCAAGTACGGCACCAAGTTCTCGCTGACCAAGGATGATCTGTGGGACCAGCGGCTGAAGCTGACCGCCGGCTTCGATACCCTGTTCGACGAGACCGAGCAGTACCTGTACTCGACCGACCGCACCTATGTGCCGCCCGTCGAGTACACCGATCTGTCGCCCTTCGTCCAGGCAGAGCTCAAGCCGATCGACTCGCTGACCCTCTCTGCTGGCGTGCGCTATGAATATGCCAAGTTGGATATCGATAGCTACCAGACGGTGGCGGCGCGCAACAGCGTCGATGTCGAAGGCGGCTCCCCGAGCTTCGATGAAACGCTCTACAACGTCGGCGCGGTGTGGTCTCCGATCCGTGACTGGAGCTTGTTTGCCAACTACTCGGAGGGCTTCTCGATCCCCGATGTCGGCCGTGCCCTGCGTGGCATCGAGGAACCGGGGCAGTCGGTGGACGACTTCGAGAACCTGAGCCCGATCGTGACCGACAACATCGAGACCGGGGTGCGCTTCGAAGGCGAGCGCCTGGCGGCGGAGTTGAGCTACTACGAGTCGTCGTCCGACTTCGGCAGTCGCGTCACCCGCAGCGGCGACGCCTTCGTCATGCAGCGCCAGGAGACCGAGATCAAGGGCGTCGAGGCGTCGATGGACTACCGGTTCACCGATGCCCACTCGGCCAAGCTGGCCTATTCGCACATGACCGGGCGTTACGACAGCAACGACAATGGCTCGCTGGATGCCAAGCTCGATGGACTCAATGTGGCGCCGGACCGCCTGATCGCCAGCTGGTCGGCACGCTGGACGAACGATATCACCTCCTTCGTGCAGGCCAACTACGCCTTCGACGAGAGCTTCGACGATGCCGACAAGGAGTTCGATGGCTACCTGCTGGTGGACGCCGCCATGGGCTATCAGCTGCCGGTGGGGCAGGTCAATGTAGGGATTTCCAACCTGCTGGATGAGCAGTACATCACCTACTACTCGCAGAGCGCGCTGGTGAACAACGACCGCTACTTCGCCGGCCGCGGCCGCACCCTGACCCTGGGCTACAGCCTGGACTTCTAAGCGCACGGCCAAGCCCGATCGCAGTGAATCGCCGACAGCCGATGGGACCACCCGAGAGACCGGGTATGTTGCATCGGCTGTCGGCATTTGTGCTGGGTGCTGTCCACTGGTCGACGCTGGCAGCGAGCCAATGGGCGTGGTGCAGATGGCCTGCTGCGTATGCGTATGAGGCAGCGGTTGCCCATGGGACTATTGGCTATTGGCACTCGGCTCTTGGCTACCGTTCTCAGCTACGCGACTTATGCAGCAGGTAGACGAAGAAGGGCGCGCCGATGCCCGAGACGAAGATGCCCGCAGGCAGGTCTTTGGGCAGGAAGGCGACGCGGCCGAGCAGGTCGGCGTAGAGCACGATCAGACTACCGACCAGGGCCGCGATCGGTACCTGTCTTGCGAAGCCTCGACCCACCAAGCGCGTGGCGATATGGGGCGCGATCAGACCGACGAAGCTCAGGCCCCCGGCGAAGGCGACCGCCGAGCCGGCGAGCGCGACGCTCGAGGCCACCAGCACCAGGCGGCTGCGGGCAATGTTGACGCCAAGGCCCTGGGCAATGCTGTCGCCGAGCGCCAGGGCGTCCATATGGCGAGCAAGGATAAAACACAGCGGCAGGCACAGGGCCAGGCTCGGTAGCATGCCCAGCACGTCGTGCCACTGGGCACCGTAGATGCTGCCGGTCAGCCACACGTAGGCGTGCATGGCGGCGGCATCGTCGCTGATCACGATCAACAGGGTGGTGACCGCGCCCATGGCGGCCGACAGGCCGATGCCGACCAGCACCAGGCGAGCGGGTGTCACGCCTTTCTTCCAGGCCAGGCTGAACACCAGCAAGGCGGCCAGCAGGGCCCCGGCCATGGCCGCGAGCGGCAGCCACAGGGCGTTCATGCTGGCGCTGAAAAGGGCCAGAAACACCACCGCCGCCATGGCCGCACCGCTGGTGATGCCGATCACATCCGGCGAAGCCAGGGGGTTGCGCACGATGCCTTGGAGGATGGCCCCGGCCACCGCCAGAGCGGCGCCGACCAGCACCGCCAGACCGATGCGCGGCAGTCGCAGTTCCCAGACGATGAAGCCGATGTCGCTGGATGCGGGATAAGCAAGCGCCCTGGCCACGGCGGCCGGGGTCGTCGGAAAGCTGCCGAGTGTCAGCGATACCGCCACGCTGGCCGCCAGCATAAGGCTCAATAGTAGTGCCACGCCCCACGTGCGCGTGAGCGGGAGTATTCGGGCTAGCCTTCGTTTTGCGGGTCGGCGGAGGGTCATCTCGGCGGTCATGCACGCCCCTTGGTGTGATGGCCGGCCTCGCGCCTGGCGATGTAGATGAAGAATGGCGTGCCGATCAACGCGGTCATGACCCCGACGGGCACGTCCTGGGGCGGCATCAGAAAGCGCGCCGCCACATCGGCAGTCAGCAGCAGGCACGCACCGAGCAGGGCACAGCCGGGCAGCATCCAGCGATGATCGAGCCCGAACAGGCCCCGAGCCATGTGCGGGACGATCAGACCGACAAAACCGATCATGCCGGCGATCGCCACCGAGCTTCCTGCCAGCAGAATGACCGCGAGCCCGAGCAGCGCCTTGATCGTGGTCACATTGATGCCGAGGCCCTTGACCATGTCCTCACCGAGCAGCAGCGCATTGGCATGACGGGCCAGGACCGCGCATATCACGATGGCCACCAAAAAGAGCGGCAGCAGCGGTGTCACCAGGGCAAGATCGCGCCCGGCAACGGAACCCGCCAGCCAGAACAGCACGCTCTCGAAGCCCTGCTGATCGACGATCAAGAGGCCCTGGCTGAACGACACGAATAGCGCCGTGACCGCCACCCCCGCCAGCACCACACGCAGGGGGGAGACTTCGCCGTGCCGGCCACGGCTAAGCAGGATCACCAGCACCGCGGCGACGAAGGCGCCCAACAGCGCCGGCCAGACGTATTCGGCCGGCGAGCTAAGCGGCAGCAGCGAGACCGTCACGACCACGAAGAACATGGCGCCGGCGTTGATGCCGAGAATGCCCGGGGAGGCCAGCGGGTTGCGGGTCATGGTCTGCATCAGAGCTCCCGCGATGGCAAGGCTAGCGCCGACCAGGGCGGCCACGACGGCGCGCGGCAGGCGCTCGGTGAGCAGGATGATGTGATTCACCTGGCTCGGGTCGTAGTGCAGCAGGGCGCTGGACAGGGTGGCAGGAGATATCGGCGTGGTGCCAAGGGCAATGCTGGTCACAAAGGCCAGCAGGGTAAGGCCAAGTCCCAGGATCAGGCCGACAGACTTTGCGCGTCGCGTTGTCAGCATGTGACGTCTCTCCCGCGGGGACTGTCGGCGCGAGTGCAGCTACCAGCAGTGTCGGCGGGCGTCGACGTCACGGCGCCTCCCGCCGGGACCTTTAGCACCTCGTGCGCTGCCGGCACAAGCGGGTCCAAGTCGTAGTGGGCATAGAGGTCATCAAGCATGGCGTTGGCCGCCAAGATGCCGCCGCCCATGATCCAGTTCACCGCATTGACCTGGTAGACCCGGCCGTGCTCGACGGCATCGAGCCGCTGCCACAACGGGTGTGAGGACCAGTGCTGATAGTTGGCGACGATGGCGGGGTCGTCCGGGTCCAGCAGCACGAAGATCACATCGGCATTCATCACCGGAATGTTCTCCTCGCTGGTGAGCTTGATCCCCCAGCCGTCATCATCGACGGCATCCGGCTGCGCAAAGCCGATTTCGGTCAGAATCGAGCCGGCGAAGCCGGTGTTGTAGATGCGCACGTGATCGCTCTTGAAACGCACCACCGCGGCCTTCTGCGGCCATTCATCCCTGAGCGATGAGCCGAGCGATGAGGCGAGCTTGGTGCGCAGGTCGGCGATGCGCAGGTCCCAGGCCTCGAGCAGGTCCCGGGCGCGTCGCTCGCGCCCCGTGGCCTCGGCCAGCCGTGTAAGCGTCGCCTTGAAGTCGAAGACGTTATCGCTGACCACCGTCGGCGCGATCTGCTCCAATAGTGGTCGTACCCGCTGGTGGCGAAAGCGCGTGGCCACGATCAGATCCGGGTCCAGCCAGGCGACCTTTTCCAGGTTGGGCTGGGTCTCCAGGCCGACGTGCTCGACACCGCCAAGGGCGTCGCGCAGATAGCGATACATCGGTCGCTCGAGCCAGGAATCGACCACACCAACGGGTTCGATGCCGAGCGCCACGGCGCTGTCGGTGGCCCCCTGGTATAGGGTGACGACGCGCTGGGAGGGCGTGCCTATCCGGATATCGCCGAAGGCATGCTCGATGACGGCGTCGCTATCTGCCTGAGCGAGGGGGCCGGCGAGCGCCAGGGTGGCGGTGACGAGGGCCGTGAACCGGCGAGCATAAAAGGTCGCGTTGGCGCCGAGACGCGGTCGGGAAAACAGTGGGGTCATGGGCGTCGTGGTGAGCAGTGGTAAGGAGGCTGGGCGCCGACTCACGACCCGGTCGACAGCGGCGTGGAGAGCGTCGCCGATCTCGCTGCAGGGGGCGGCGCCGGCGCATGATCCAGACCGTGATAGCGACGCCACCGCCGGGTGACAGGCCGGGCAAGCCCCGTGAATCGATCGAGAGTCCTTGCACAGAGCGGCGCCGTCGTTACCCAGGCAAGCGCAGCAGCCGTCAGGCTTTCGGGGCGAAATCTTGACAGGTTGTAAAGCTGAATACAACGCATTATCAAATGAGCGTTTGAGGGTCTCGCGCGAAGGAGTGCACCTTCTGCACGCTAATCACAAGGTGCTCGCGGGCTCTCATTAGGTTCTCGTTAGGCTCTTGTAAAGTGCCCGCGACGCGCTCGCAAAGGGGGCTAGGAGCGCTGCCTAGACGTCGTGAGTCCTGCTCGTCAGGGCTTGACTAAGCACGAGCACAAGCACAAGCACAAGCCCCACCAAGGCCGGCGGCAGTGGTGGGGCAGGAAGGTCCTCAACGGTGAAGAGCCTCGGTCTTGCCTTGGGTCAGGTAATGGGGCTCCTGTCAGAAGTCCATCGCCCAGGTCAGGGTGTAGGTGCGGCCACGGCCCTGATAGTCGTACAGATACTCCGGGCCGTAGTAGGGCGAGTAGAACATCGCGGCGCGCTGGCCCCAGACCGTGGAGTATTCCTCGTCCAGCAGGTTGTCGATGCCAAGGCTCAGGGTGCCGACGTCGATGTCCTGCGACAGGGCCAGATCGAAGGTAGTGTAGCCATCGATCTGACGCTCGTTGTCGTCTTCCAGGTTGTGGGCATGGCTCGCCTGGAGGCGGGCGCGTCGGCCATTGTCGAAGTCGCTGTAGCCGACGAAGGCGGTGGCCGACGACAGCGATGCGTAGCGAGCGTCGCGCTTGGCCCAGTCACCGTCCTCGTCTTCCTGCTCGGAGCGCACCACGTGCAGGGTAGCACCGACGTCGATGCCGTTGTCGAAGTAGCGGGTCACCGCCGCCTCGAGGCCATAGTCGCGCTTCTTCTCATCCACCACGCTGACGCTCAGATCCTCGGCATTCTCCACCGCCTTGTCCGACCAGGCGTAGTAGAGCGCGGCCTGGGTCATCCAGTTGGCGCCGTTGTAGCGCCAGCCTAGCTCGATCTGGTCGGTCTCGATGGCGTCCAGCGGATTGTCGGCGACGCTGATGTCCGGGCTCTTGCCGTAGTACTTGGCCGGGTCCGGCAACTCGAAGCCCTGGCTGAACTGCAGCCAGTTCTGGTGCCCATTGCCCCAGTCGTAGAGGGCACTGGCGTTGACCAGCGTGGCGTCGTAGTCGTTTTCACCGCCGGGCACGTTCTGAAAGTCGTCGACTTCCACGTCCATGTGCTGCTCGCGGATACCGGCGGCCAGGGTCAGGCCATCGGTCAGGCGCCAGTCGGCCTGGGCGAAGGCGGCGTAGCCATCGACCTCGTAACTTGGATAGCGTGGGCCGACACGGCTCTGCTGCTGGACCAGCCCGCCCGTGGCGTTGCTGGTGGGAATGTCGAAATACATCTGGTCGGCATCGAAAGTCTCACGATCGACGTCCAGGCCATAGGTCAGCGAGACACGCTCGCCGAGTTCGGCATCGAACAGCGCCTTGATGCCGCTCAGGTCGGTGTCCTGCTTGGAGGCGCGGAACTCGATGCCACCAGCGGTGGCGTAGGGAAAGGCGTGAAAGCTCGCCTCCTCTTCGCGGTGATAGGCCTGCAGATAGAAGTTCTGGCCGAGCAAGTTGGCGTGGTGGTACTGCAGGTTGACCATGGTGCGGTCGGTCTCTGGCTCACGATCCGACGAATAGCCGTCGCGGATCTCGGCATCGTTGAGATTCGGCGCCGAGGCATCGAGGTTGGGGAAGTAGACGTCGCGGTCTCCCTCGAAGCCGGAGCGATACAGCTGCGCGCCAAGCGTCAGTGTCTGCTCGGTGGTCAGGGCGATATCGAGGCTGCCCATGATGTCGATGCTGCGGTTGTCCTGCAGATCGGTCTGGGCGATGTCGGGGAAGATCTCGTCGCCGCGGCCATCGTACTGGCGACCGTTGTCTTCGTAGGCCACCGCCAGGCGCCCCTGAACCCGCTCGCTCCCGCCGCTGACGGCCTGGGCCAGGCGGTAGTCGACGTCATCGGAATCGTTGAAGCCGGTGGTGATGCCCGCCTGGGTCGAGAAGTGCCGGCCCGGGCCATCGCCCTTCTTGGTGATGATATTGATGATGCCGCCGGTGGCGCCGCCGCCGTACAGGCTGCTGGCGCCGGACAGCACCTCGACGCGCTCGACATTGAACGGATCGATGGCGTCGAACTGGCGCGACAGGCCGCGGGAGCTGTTCAGCGAGACGCCGTCGATCAGCACCTGGGTACTGCGCCCGCGCATGTTCTGGCCGTAGTTGGTGCGGCCCTGGGGCGCCAGGTCCAGCCCCGGCACCAAGCGCCCGAGAGCGGTCTTGAGATCCGCCCCGGTGTTGATCTGGGTCTGCAACTGCTCACTATCGACCACCCACACCGCCCCCGGGATCTCGCTGATAGCCTTGGGCGTACGTGAGCCTACCACCACCATGGTGTCCTGCGCCTGCGAGCCGACCTCGGGTAGGGCAGCGGTCGATTCAGCGGTCGGCGTTGCACGCGGTTCATCAGATCTCGACGTGGTAGAGGCCGTCGTCGCGGTTGAATCCGTTTCCGGGGTCGTCTGTGCCTGAGTCAGGCCAGGGGCCGAAGCGGCCAGCAGCAATAGGCCAGCGGTGGTGCTTGTCTTCATGGTTCGCCTTGAACATCGATCGTAGGAGCGGTCATTTTTTTCTTCGCCATCGTGCTGATCCTGAGCGTCGTGCCGAGAAACGCCGACGCACACTCTCCAAGGATGGCGAATCAGCATGGGGTAGCGGGAAGCAGTCTAGCGAATAGTGAAAATAATAAGAAGTATTCGTATTAAAATTAAAATATGAACCGGCAAGATCAGCGGTGCGAGAGCGTAGCGAAGCTTGCGGGCTGGCCGGATAGCGTACGAAGAGAGCGTACGAAGAGAGCGTAGGGAGAGAGCGTAGGGAGAGAGCGTAGGGAGAGAGCGTTGCGAGAGGCGGGGTGTCCTCCGACGTGAGGCAGCGCCGTAAGGGTTGGCGTCCTGGCGCATCGCCGCGTCGAAAGGGTGGCTGTGCAAATAGGGTGCAGCGACTCGTCGATATCGGTCCTGGGGTGTAGGGTTGAATCAACACACTTAACGCGCAGGAGTCCGCCATGGCGAGCGTCCGTATCCTCACGCAGGGCACCATCCACTGCTTCCCTCCGGGGCTCAAGGACGACGACGGCAAGACCGTCAACGCCGAGATTTCCGCCGTAGCCTATGACGGCGAGCGCCTGCTGATGGCCAGCGACAAGCCGATTCCCGGCGCCGACCGCTCGGCGGTATTCGCCCTGCCGCTGGACGCCAACGGCCCCGACGATACCCGCCTTCAGTACCTGACCACGAGCCGTATCAAGGACGCGGTGAAGTATGAAGACTTCGCCCTGACCACCGATGGCCGGCACATGATCGCCACCACCGGCTTCGATCGTATCGACGATCAGACCCACGAGCTGAATGCCTACAACCACTTGCTGATCTGGCCTCTGGGTGAACCCGAGAAGGTGCAGGTGGTGGACCCCGACCCCCGCGATGGCGTCGAAGGTTCGCTGGAATTCCGGCGCAAGATGGACGCCGCCGTCGGCAAGCCCTACTACAAGATCGAAGGTCTGGCGGCAGTCCCCAGCAGCAAGGGCGACGGTCTGTTGTTGTTCGGCATCCGCGAACAGGGCCAGGCCCACGACGACTTCGAGTACGTTCGCCGCGTCATCGGCGCCCACTTCATCATCAACGACGCCGACAACCTCGAATTCGTCGACCAACTCCACGATGTGTTCAACTTCGACCCCGGCGCGCATGCGGGCGTGAACCACGAGTGTGGCCTGTCGAGCCTGGAATACGACCCGTACCACGCCAGAATCTATCTGCTGACGAGCTTCGAGACAGAGCACGACGGTAAGGAAACCATCGGTGGCTACCTGTGGGTCATGTCCCTCGAGGACTTCCACGAAGGCCGTACCCCGACCCTGGTGACGCAGGAGAACGGCGATGTCCTGGAGTTTGAACACAAGGCCGAAGGCCTCGCGGTGCTCGACCGTGAGCGACTGTTCGTCGCCTACGACAACGACCGCAACTTCGAACTCGGCAGCGTCGACGAGCGCGACGAACGCCGTGCCTGCGAAGCGCCGTACACCATCCTCGGCCTGGTGCAGTAGCGCGAACGGATCACGAGCAGCGTGGGACAGCGAGGCCCAGCGACGTGGCCTCAGCGCGCGCAGGCCTGATCCAGCGCATCTGGAAAAAACAAGCCGCTGGCCTCCGCCAGCGGCTTTGGTTATCATGTCGCCCGCATTGATAAGGGCCTATAGCTCAGTTGGTTAGAGCAGGGGACTCATAATCCCTTGGTCGTAGGTTCAAGTCCTACTGGGCCCACCATCAAAATCAGCGACTTACGATTTCTCTCTGGTGAGTCCCATAGTCCAAGGGTACAGTTTCGGTACAGTGCCGATCCTTCAGTCCCCTGGAGACTTTCATGGCCACCATCGTCAAGACCCCAGCCGGTAGTTGGAAAGCCGTCATCCGCAAGACCGGCTGGCCTGCCACCGCCAAGACTTTCCGCACCAAGCGTGACGCTCAAGATTGGGCACGCCGCACCGAAGACGAAATGGTGCGTGGCGTCTTTATCCAGCGCAGCGCCTCGGAGCGCATGACGCTCGAAGCTGCGCTCAAGCGCTACCTTGCCGACGTCACCCCTACCAAGAAGCCCAGCACCCAAAAGAGCGAACGCCACAAGGCCAACACGCTGATTGAGCACTTGGGCAAGTATTCTCTCGCGGCCCTGACGCCGGAGCTGATTGCCAACTTCCGTGACACCCGCCTGAACAGCATTGGTCATCGTGGCCAACCGATCAGCGCCAATACCGTACGCCTGGAGCTCGCCTTACTTGGCCATCTCTACACCGTGGCCATCCAGGAATGGGGCCTCGGCCTGGCCTACAACCCCGTCCAAAACATCCGCAAACCCAGTCCTGGAGAAGGGCGCGACCGGCGCTTGAGCGCCGACGAGGAAAAGCGTCTGTTCGCCGTGCTTCGGCAGCACAGCAACCCCATGCTGGCCTGGATCGCCAGAATTGCCCTAGAGACGGGCATGCGCTCGTCCGAGATCCTGACCCTCACCCGAGCACAGGTCGACGTGAAACGCCGCGTGGTGCGTCTCACCGACACCAAGAACAACGAAGCTCGCCTGGTGCCGCTGACTCAGGCTGCCACGGAGGTGTTCAAGCAGGCGCTCAACAACCCCGTGCGGCCGCTTGACTGTGACCTGGTGTTCTTCGGTGAGCCTGGTAGGGACGGAAAGCGCGGTCCCTACGCTTACACAAAGCTATGGAATCAGGCGAAGAAGAAGGCCGGACTCGATGACTTTCGTTTCCACGACCTACGCCATGAAGCCGTCAGTCGGCTGGTAGAGGCGGGGCTATCTGATCAGGAGGTCGCCGCGATCAGTGGACACAAGTCAATGCAGATGCTGCGGCGGTATACGCATTTGAGGGCAGAGGACTTGGTTGTGAAGCTGGATAAAATCAGTGGAGGGTAATACATTTGGTGTAGCTCAGCGCATATGGAACAATGGAATCCGTTTCATAATTAAAGTGGCTTGACGACAAATGAACAGGCACATTCACCGATGTATGCAGCCAGCTCGATACTTGACAGCTATAGTGTCGAGCTTTCCTTGATTTTAGTCGGTTAGGAATTTTTATGAGGCGTAATATAACTCTAATGGACGAGTCGAGTGTCTAATATTTTTAGGTCGAAAATGATTGAATGTCCAAATATACAAGATTGGCGAAAGCTTCAAAGGTCTGTTTGTAGAATTCTTAGTGAAGCGGGCCTTTTCGCCCAAACTGAAGTCTGTCTGCAGACACCTCGTGGCATGGTTGAGGTGGATGTTTATGCAGTTGACGAGAAAAGTGTGGATAAAATTCGGTACGTTGTTGAGTGTAAAAACTGGGCTGCCTCTATCCCACAAAGTGTTGTTCATGCATTCACCTCAGTCATGTCGGAAACAGGAGCGAATATCGGTTTTATTGTTTCAAAAAAAGGGCTTCAGTCGGGAGCAAAAGAGTTTACAAATAATACAAATATAATCGGACTCACCTTCGAAGACTTTCAGAGTAGGTACTTTGAGCCTTGGTGGTACAACCACTACTGCATCATGGTTGCGGCTGCTGCCAAGAACGTTTGTTTCTATACTGAGCCCTTTAATGGCAGGAGAGATGATGCATTAGAAGGGCTCTCAGAAGATGATCTTCAGCGGTACTATTCTGTGCGAGATAAGTATTCAGCCTTTTCAATGCATATGTGGCATGCCGATATTGGATCGATCTCCCCCGGAGAAAGGCAACCACTACCAAGATCAATTCATGAGTACAAGAGAAAAATTGTAGAAGTTTTTGGTGAAGATTTTGGTTTCCAGGCTGAGTATTGGCGAGATCTACTTGATGAAATAACTGAGCGTCTTGAAAGAGTAGAGTGTGAGTTGCATCAGATCTTTGGTCGCAATGTCTTCGTATAAATATAACCATAACCAATGCAGTGTCGGCGACGAGGTTTACATAGGGCTTCGAGTCCTGTTTGAAAGACATGCATGCCGTAAGTACTGAGAGATATTAAGGAAAGGAAACGTTAGTGAATATAACAAACCCCAAGAATATTTATTTGAATGGAAATGAATCAGTAAACTACGTGTCAGGACTTGCAGATGCCTTTGATGTGCTGGCACCTTTCTTTAACCAGAAGCAGCGGCGTGCACTTGAGGCAGATCTGCAGCTTTCTGGGAATGCCTTGGATGAGCCGAAATATTTACAAGCGGCCTGTGAAACGTCTATTGCGTCAACACTTGCGCGGCTGTTTCCTGAATCGTTCGTATATGAAGACGAGATTAACCCGCCAAAAAACGTCGATTGCGCGTTTTCGCTAGATGGCTTTAAGTTCAATGTTGAAATCAAGTGTCCTGATTATTCCAAAAAGCATGATACAGATGAGAAGAATGCCTATCAGGCCGGAGCTTTTGGAAGAATTGATGATTATTCATGGGTAGTTGAGAAACTTCAAAAGGAGGTTTTTTATGTTGCTGATCCGGATAAGCCGCTAATTAAACAGCAGCATATGGATAATAAGCTCAAGGATTTTCTTTTATCAGCACACGGAAAATTTTCTAACAATCCAAACGAGAAGGAACTTAATGTACTGGTCGTATGTTGCTCTGATCGCACGGATATGCAGAAGTGGTTTTTCTACATGTATGGTTTGCAAGGGCTGTTGACTGATAATTCCTACCACCCATCTATTGAATACAACAAAGTTGACGTGGTGGTGCTGACAAATATCTATCATCGCCATCAAGACTACAAGAATAAGGACAAGTTATCAGAAAATTGGGACTGGGAAAGGTCGTTTAACCTCATCTTTTCTAATCCGATGAGAGAAATGGACAAAAAAGATGCAATTTGGAAATTTGTTGACCTGATTCCAAATTTTTCGAGAGAATTATGTGAGTACAAGGTGGAGGGAGGCTTAGATGAATTGCGCATTCCCCATTTTATTGTCGAAGAGCTTTTAAACAAGGGAAGATACTATTTTCAACCAGATGGCGAATGATATTATGAACGGTGTGGCAAAAGATATTGAAAATAGACCCAAGGAACTATGGGGCCTGCCCAACTACGGATGCTTGCCACATGGTGCATTTGAAATCGACTTGCTTGGTTCTGTTGGTGAGTTTATATTCCATGATATTTTTGACTTAGATGGAGTTCAGCCCCTTGAGAAGGGATTAATAGATCTTTCTAAAAAATACATAGATGGTTATCCCATTGTTGAAGTTAATCCTTCAGAAGAAGCTATCGAGTTTTATAATGAGCGAGGCGACAAGTTTCAGATGATAAGTGTAGTGATTTGCTGCTACGCATTGAATGAAAAGAATGGAAGATACATTGGTTTGCCATATCACATATCGTTACGCCCAGCTCAAAAGAGAGGGGTTCCATCAGAAGTAAGTGCCGAGTGGATAGATAAAGTGGATTTGAGTAAATTGCTTGATAATAGCCCGAGTTACATGGGGTATAATCCATTCTCTAATGCTTTTGGCTTTTATTCAGCTGGCCCTGATTTGGTAAATAAGGATATATGTTCGGACATGATTGGGTTTGTCTATAATACATATTTCTTGGCATTAGAGTACGATAAGAGAGATGTGTGTGATCCAGGTTTGTGTACATCGTTGATTGGTGAAAGTAAGGCGATACTGAATGACTATAGGAAGTTCCGGTTCTCCCGTTATTTTAAAAAGTTTGAAAATATCGATCCGATCAAAATTTGGGGCTGTGATTCACCAATTGAGCTTTTTCTATTGCAAGCTATGAATGGCTTCAATCTACGACCCAAAATTCAAATGCATATATTTAAAGATGGTACAACCTTTCCATCCTTGCATGCGATGTGGGAAGGAGGTCGAAGAACAAAGGCTCTAGCTAAAACGATTACAGAAGCAGATTTTTTCTTTGAAGAGCAAAAGGTCGCTAATTTTTGCGACTCGGTAGAGCATCATATATCTGATGCTTCCATTGCAAAAGATGCCGCTATCGACGATAAGCTTGCTGAAATAGGTATTCGAAGTGTTCGCGTTTCTGGTAAGGATATAGTGAATTCACCCATAGGTTGCGCTCAAAAAATAGCTACTATAGTCGACGGGAATGAGTAATAAGCGCAATCACAGCGGTCGATTTTCTTTTTTTTCCTCAACTAAGAAGCCTCGCGCTATGCAAGGGTTGAGTGCCAAGAAGATACCTTCACTGAATGAGACTTGTTGAATGATGGACATTGACAAGGGGCCTTGGTATGTCGCCGCTGCGCTTACCATCGTTATGAGTATTGCAACCGCTATCGGTACTCTTGCTTCTTCCTATCTGCTTCTAGGTGTGAAGGTAAGAGAGGAGGCCGACAAGGCAGCAGTGGAGCGGAGAGCGAAGGGTGCGCAACTCGCCTGCGAAAAACTCTTGGCCAGCGCATCTTTGGCAGCAGAGATCAACTTCAGCGCCGACAGAGGCTACCCCAACGCTGTCCATGCCAGCGATATTGCTTCAGGAAAAGCGACACTGGGACAGTTTTCTGTTCCGGAGGCCCAAATCGTTGCCGAACAACTAGCGTTCGAGAAACGAGCATCTGGGCTAGTCCCATTCTTGGATGAATCGGAGGCGGAGGTTTTGAACCGCACTACGCTTCATCACTATGTTGTGACAAGGCTACGGACAAGCGATGCCGTGCCTGTACAACGTCTCCCTTCAGGCGGGAACTCGTTCGATGCGAACTCAGAACTTAACAGTATTAGAGTAGGTGCGGCCGAACTTGCCGCTGCTTACAGGGAAAAATGCACCGAACACCGTTGATTTTTAAGCTGGTGCCGTTTTAAAGCATGTTTTTATCTGTTTAGTGTGATTAAAAATACAAGATCATTTCTAGATATTATCTTAAGTAAGCACCTCGGTAGAGGTCATAGGGTGAATGCTGGGATATGTAGTATGTTGTAATAGTATACAACATACTACATCGGCTGTAGAGAGATTATCTCGCAGCGACGCATAGAAAAAATTTAGCGGCTAAATTTTCTTTTCCTTTTTAGTGTGACCTCAGTGGTGCGCTACTCAATGCCATCCTTTCCTGCCTAGCTTTCCTCATGCTGGACACCTTTTTCCATGTGCTCATGTGCCTGAAGGATTGTGGTTATAAAAGTGCCCCTCAAGTGTCAATGAAATAAATCGCATTGACCAAGTCCCGTGCACAAGGTGATCAACTCAAGCTGTTTATTGACACTTGAGGGGCAGGGTCGCTTTGGTTTTTGTTCGAGTTTTATATGCGGGATTGGTGGTTCTTTTGTTTTATCCAAGGTGCTGTTGGATAAAGTTTAGATAAACTTTAAGCAGGCGTATAGCTATACTTTTTTAACAACAAAATCAAAATGTTGAAAGTTTTCTCGAGATGGCGTAAATATTGAAAGTGAAATCTTGATTTGCGTTATCTGGAGATGTTTATGACAACCGAAGAGCAGTTGCTTGAACGTTATGGTCCTCTACTTTCCCTAACCGATTTATCGGAATTATTGAAGCGTAGCTCCGATGGGCTCCGAATATCTTTACAGAGTCAGTCTGAGTTTGCCGTGAAATGGAATGCGGCTAAGAGGAAGGTTGGGAGGCGTGTCTATTTCCGTGCAACCGACGTTGCCGGACTGATTGACGAGTCCTGAGGGGGAGCTGTGGACGATACCGCCATCATCCGTCGTCGGGTGCGCTCAAATTTCACGACGCTCAACAATGAGTTGATTCGAGATCGACGAATTTCCTGGAAAGCCTTGGGCATTCTGGTGTTCGTGCTTTCTCTGCCCGATAACTGGCAGCTCAGGCTATCCCACCTTTCAAAAGAGAAGGAAGTTGGCTCTGGTCGAGATGCTACGAGAGCGGGGCTGAAGGAACTTCAACAGGCGGGGTATCTGTGCATTCAGCGAGAGCGTGGTGAATGTGGAAAGTTCGTGCGCACTACATGGTTAGTTACTGACCGACCAGGCGACTTTGAGCTTGATTCACCACGTTCGGATTTTCCGAATACGGGTAATCCAACTCCGGATAGTCCGTAGGCGGAAAATCCAACACTACTAAGTAAAGAAGCTAGAAAGTACTAAGCCTAGTAAGTACTTAGGTAGTAAGTAGATGAACGGCATTCGCCGTGTTTTACACGCCAAGGAAGAAAGGCCAACCACGTCAATTGATACGCAGTAAGCCAATGAGATGGAAGAAATGGTCGGCGTGGCAGCGATGTTGACACTTGAGGGGCAGCGCTTCTGATTCATTGACATTTGAGGGGCCGTGCGGAAACCGCGAGGAAACCGCGAGGAAAGCTGTGTACTTGAATGTGGAAAGCGCAAGGGTGCCGCTATGGGGAAATCGCTGTTAGATCGCTGCTTTACCGCTTCTGGAGCGCTGCATTATCGCCGTAAGTGTCGACTTCGTCAGGGTTCGAGACTGTTTGTCACAGATGCACAGGAAAAAACGGGCGGGTGCAACGAAATGCAGAGAAATAGCGATGCTTTGCACATGGCGTACCTACAAAAATCAACGCTGAAGTGCGGGCAGGATGTGTGAAGTAGTCCCACCCCGCAAGCGTGGTGTTCCTCTTCACTGGTCCTTATTCGCACCTGCGGTGACCTTCCCCCCAGAAACCGGTCCACCGTCAATGTGAGGTTTCCGCTACGTTTACCCTGATAGCCGGAGATCTCGCGATGAAACGTAATCGACACACCGAAGAGCAGGTCATCACCATCCTC
>Ga0114954_1000098_pt1 | contig 31646 bp, 30 predicted proteins | sample Porto_4metaG_FD_87299 | JGI IMG/M metagenome (GOLD analysis project Ga0114954, IMG submission 87299) | Marine algal microbial communities from Porto, Portugal - Porto_4 metaG | ecosystem: Host-associated > Algae > Red algae > Unclassified | place: Portugal: Porto | collected 2015-02-02
AACAAATCATTGTCGTATCGAAAACATTTGCTTCAAGCCAATTATGTTCTTGTTGTGGATATCAAAACAAAGACGTTAAAAATCTAAACCTACGTAAATGGGACTGCCCTTCTTGTCGTACACACCATGATAGGGATATTAACGCAAGTATCAATCTAAAGAATGAAGCGATAAGGCTTCTAACCGCAAGGACTGTGGAGATAGCCTAATAAATTAGAGTTCGATAGAACTCTTTACTTAGGAATCCCCCTCTTCTAAACGAAGTGAAAGTGGGGGTAGTTCAAACATTTTTTATACCCTTATTCATTTTGGACACAGTTTAAGATGTTTGGTGTATATCAATATATGAAATTACCAGTGTTTCAAGAATCGGCTTTACCCCTATACGATAGCCCTCTTCAAAAAATATCTACCGTATTTGCACATGCACAACTGGCAAAAAATGAACAAAGGTGTATGCAAAAAAATCATTCCATTCATACATTGTTTCACCCTCCATAAACAGAACGTTTATTCTTATCATGAACCTTTTGTTTCGTGTTATACAACCATTTAGAATATATTTTTTTATTATCATTATAGTACGTGAAATTATCAATTTAATTCTTCAATATTCGACGACTCAACAATATGATATCTCTTAATTTATTAAACTTGTTTTCATTGCTCCATAAATTAAAAAAAGCCTAAACCCTTGTGTGTCAATAGGTTCAAGCTTTTAAATTTATAGGAATACCTTTTGCAACAAGTTGCCATTAGAATAGTGTATCAGCAACTTGTAGCTATTACTATGAATGCTAGATTCCTCAAAATTATTACATAATTTTTTATCTCGTTCTCTTTTAAACCATATGCCGTATCCAACAAAATTATTCACTTATCTAAAGTTTAGAAAACTAAAGATTTGGACATGCTTTTAATAAAATCAAATAATTGAGGTGAAACGCATGTCTTGGTTTAAAAAGCCTAGATCTAATTTAGGTAAATTTTTAGACAATCATGATATTAAACAAGTAGATTTAGCTCAAAACTCCGGTGTGAGTGAAGGAACGATTAGTAAATTGTGCCGAGCAAATACTTTTTACCCTTCATTTAAGAATGGACAAAAAATTATTAAAGCACTGAAGAGAATGACTCATAAAGAAATCCACCATGATGACTTTTGGATGTAGTTTAAAATATATCGTGCATTATAAAAGTTCTCATAAACACATTTTGTTTTACAGCATATTGCTCTAACTTTGATTGTCGATAGTCTGATAATGTAAAAAAATTAATTACTGGAACAATAGCATTCTGTCTTTTGTAGATATCTGTTATATGGCCATATAACTGTATTTTATGTTCGTTTGCCTTCATATGTTGCATACGATCTATTTCAACAAAATAGGGAACATTATCCTCAAAATACGTTGCGTCAGGAATAATCTGATACCGTTGACCATTAATTGAAAACTCGATAGGTCTTTCTGTTTTCCATTCTGGAAATCCAAGCCACATCCAGCTTTCGTTTCGCATTAATATGTGCTGTAATTGACTACTTTTCTTTACTTCTTTTGTAATTCCTAATAAATCCCGTCCCTTTTTATTTAAATAATATACGTGTTCACGAGCCATTTTTGTAATGTGACAATACGGGTGCATATCCTTTAATACACGATTTGCATTTCGAATACTCCCTAGACAGTGGATGGCTTGTAATTGCCTCCTAGTTAAAAAATCCAACTTACTCAAAGTGGATAAAATCTCGATTTGTCTCGCTTTCTGTTTGAGTGTTTGATGCCTCATTTTGCTTCACCACCTTATATTGCTTTAGTAACTCCCACATATCTTTATCCTTTAAAAAAGGTACTTGAATTTCTTCTGTACGATCAGTCTTAAATAATGCTCTTCCTGGAAGAGAAGGTAAATCTTCAAGACCTGGTTCATCCAAAGCAACTTGTGAAGCGACCGCCGTTGGTAATCGAAAGCCTATTTTCGCATCAGCATTCTGTTTAATTTGCCTTGGTAATGTATCAGAGGTTGGATATTGCGTACAAAATATGAGCCGGAATCCTAAACCACCTCCAATTCTTGCGATTTCAGATAGCATCTCCTGGCACAAAAATAAAACATCACGTTGTTTTTTAGGTAATCCTTGTGTCGGACAAAGATTTGCTCCTTCATCTACTATGATGAAGCAACGTTCTCTAATTGATGTGTCTATGATATTGGTAAAATAGGACTTCTTCATCATTTCAATCTGTTTTACCATCTTTTCACGTACTCTTCCCAACATTTCTAATGCCTGTTTTGGGTTTTCAGCGACTTCTACAACTTGGGATAACTCTTTGTAAGGGCTAAACTCTAACCCTTCTTTTAAATCAATAATAAAAAATTTCACGTGTTGAGATTGTTGTAAAATTAAACTAGTCATCACATTTTTTAAGAATACTGTCTTTCCAAAACGCGTCATTCCACTTACACACATATGCGGTGTTTTCTCAAAATCATGATATACATATTTATCTAACGCTTTCCCCACCATAACTCTCCATGTATGCTCTTTTAATAGATCCTTAGACCAATTCCACATTTCAGGTATTCTTTGGCTAAATACTCGAATATGAAGCTCTCTTTGATGAAACGATATTTTAACAGGTTTATATAGACCTTCTTCTAATACTTCAGCTAACTTTTGGATTAGTTGACTAGGTACACCAAGTGGTAACTTGTAAACATAATTCATACTTATATCATCTTTAATTTCTTTTATAAAAATGGGATATTGTAATTCACCTTTATGTTGAACACATACCTTTGTAATTTCAAAAAACATTGCAATTTTTTTCTTATCATTTGGTCCATTACTTTGGTAAAAATAAGCTACAGTTATAAAGGTTGCTGGGATTAATAAAAGTGACAACATTCCCTCCATACCTCCTTAAGGTAGTTGAGCCTGTATGGAAGCTTAGAAAAAGCTGTTTAAAATGCGCTATTAAAATCATTTTCAACTACCAGATGTAATGCTAGCGTAGAAACACATCTAGAATATCCATTAGAACGTACCAAACACTCCCAATTAGTAAGCATTTAAGACCCGCACGTAGCAACCAACCTGGAAGATAAAAACCTTTCTTCTTCAGCAATTTTATTCCTAAAACTGAAGCTCCCGTCACGCTATACACAATCCCTAGCTCTCCAATGATAGTCATATTAACCCCATCCTTTTGGTTTAATGGACAAATTCCCTTTACCGTCCTTAAAAAGTTGATATTCATCTAATAGCTGATTCCAGGAGACGGCCAGTTCATCACCATATAGATCCTCTTCGATTTTTTGACTTAAATAATAATACCCTCGGTATTGTCGGTCCAGGTATACTTCATGTCTTCGCATGTGTTCTTGTATAGCACATACGTTTTCTTCATTTTTAGTAGCTTTGTACATTTGTTTCAATGTTCGAGAAGAATACAGATAAGGTGTACTATACAGCATTTGATATTGATTCATATGTCTTCACCATCCATATAGAATTCTAGATACACTAAATACATATGATAATGATATAAGTTTTCGAATTTGTCCCTAAAAAAATACGTCATTCCAAAATAGGAATGACGTTTGACAGGAATCTTAAATTCTCTGACATGTTGCTATAGCCTTAAAAAATAATTGTGAGGATAGTTATAGATTTATTTTTGAACACACAATGGTATTTAACGAACACTATAGTTTTGTTAGTTTTTCTATAATTATTGTTTATCGTTATACTATATCAGTTTGTTTAGGCATATTAGTTAATAAAATCTAATATAAATATATATCTTATATATATTTAAAATATAAAGATAAAACTTATATAGGACTGAGAAATGTACGTATATCCTTACTGTAACAAAGCCTTTTAATATTACATAGCGTAAAAAATCATAAATGGTATAATTTTACAGTAGAAAACCAAACCATATTAAGCTCTAAAAACTACAAATAATCATAAACGAAACTTAGTATTTCTACATAAAAAATGAAACAAATTAATACATTATTAAACATATTTATTCAATCGTGAAATTTCATATGAATTCACGGAATCTCCACAAATTGATTATAGTTACCCACAAAAGATTCACATTATGTGTTAATTAATCAACATAATCCATATTAAGCACATAACTCACATGAATATTGATGATTTTTGATAGATGAAGGCGTATAAGCTATTTATATCAATGATAATTGCACTAAATTACTCACATTATGTGTTATTTATCTACTTATCCACGAAATTTAATTTATTTCTTATGATTTCTTGTAGGTATTTGAATGTATTTAGACAACTCATAACGTCTTTTTATGAAAGTATGTGTGGAAATTGAGATAGGTACCATACTATTTTTGTATATGATTGCATAAAAAAAGACCCTATTATGAATAGAATCGAGTAAAGCTACTTATTGTGAAGAAGGAGTAAATTTCTTTTAAATAAACGGATCAACACGAAAAGCCCTCTATCTTGAATTTTTTCAAAAATAGAGAGCTGATGATGATTAGTTCGCTTTCATTGCTGTCAGTACTTGCTCAGCTGTTGTTACTTGTATACCAGCGCGTATTAACTGTTCAAAGGCACGCATAAATGTAATTAAATTGAAGCTATCTGGTACTTCAATAACACGAAGCTTTTCTTTCGGTAATCTATCTATCTTTTCAATGAACAATTCACGAACATCACTAGGAATAATACGCTCTTTATGCCCTCTTGCTTTTAAGAGTTCACGTATTTCAATTTCTAAAGCCATATAAGCGTTTAGGTTTGTACCTTGTTCATAGGCGTACTTTCTAAACAACGTTTCTTCTTGATACTTTAGATAGTTGCGGTGATACGATTCCTCTGTAACAGGTACAGCAAATTTAGAGTTTAGTAATTCATATGTTTTGCGGAACAACTTTTTGATGTTTCGCAGAGAGTACATAGAGAAATGCAATCCGAAATCAAATACAGCTTGTTCTTTTTGTTCTTTTGGAACATGCTGTGTAATAAGAGGATAGATACCCTCTTTAGCAGCTGTATCAAGAATTTTATATTGTGATGTTTGATTTAATAATTTCTTCAGTGTATATACTAACTTGCTTGGATATTCTTCATTACGATCTATCATGTCACGTAAGCTATGGATTACACTTCGAATTTGTCGATTGCATGTATGTTTTAGCACATGAATAAATTTGTTCATGTCTTGTGTAAATTCTCCAATACTCATCTCTTGTAGTACGGATTCGATAAAACGAGCTTTACGAGCATAAGTAAGCTTTGGTGTGAATGGATCACGATACTGTACTTCTCCGCTTTCTTTTGTACATAAGAAAGCGGTATGTAAGGATAGATATAGAGTTGTATATCTTTTTTTATTCTTAACTCCTTTTTGTAATTTACAAATTTTAAATAGTGGAGTCCCTGTACATGGTAATGCAGTTGTTAACTCTGTTATAACCGCACGTATCTGATGTGGGTATTTTTTATGTAAGAAGCGGTACATCCCACCAAAATGAGTTCTATTCCCTCTTTCATCTTGTTTGTCTAAGGAACGTTTTAGTGTAGTTTCACTGTGCTGTTGCATTGCAATATCTAAGAAGAGTTTCTTGGATGCAATGGATAACTCAAAGAAAGCTTTTGTAAATACCACTGGGCTAATATAAACATATGCATTGGCCTTTTCAGTTTCTTCATTCATAAAATGAGTTAATTTAATTGTATATCGGCCATCTAATTCATTTTCAATCGAAATAATGTTATGTATACTTAATTTCTTTAATGCAATATAGAATTGAGAATGCTGTATGTAAGCAAATTCTTCTTTATACAGTTTGTAATCTTCCCACATCATATGTATTGTTACATTTGGAATGACTCCATTTGTGTAACATTTTTTATGTAGATATAAGAAGACCTCCAGATCTGCGTTTGTAATTCCATATAATTTATGCTTTCTTCCCATTGTTTCCGAAATAGCAGATAGTGTACGACGTGAAAAAGATGGTTTAGCCTGTGCAACGAAGCCATCCACATCGGCAATACGCTCTTCGTATGTCATATGATCAACAATATCCTCAAGGTATGTATCTTTATAGCTGTAGTATTTCTCTTCGAAAGTTTCAACAAGTTTTTGCCAAGACTTCAGTGTTACTAAAACTGCATTTGTGGATTGTCCATTTAGACTACGTTGATTACGAATAATAAATGATTTTCCCATCTTTTTCACCTCCTACCTATAAATATTGAAATAAATACCAAAAGCTATAAAATATATCAATTTTGATTATACCAAATCGAAATTTGATGAAATACGTCCCTTTAAGAGGAAAAATGAAAAGATGAAACGTCCTTTAATCCCTTGTGTATCAAGGGGTTTCAGGATTCGTGTATTTTTTTTTATGGACATGATATGGCTATAAATTTTCATGTTGGTAGAAAAGGTGAAAAATAGAAAAAAACCCGTATAAGTATGATTAAATCAACATTTATATCGATTTTTTAAAAATGAAAAGGGACATCATATGGCTGTAAATTTTCATGTTTATAATTATGAGTTAAATAAGAAAAACTCTTTAAATAGTGATGGTAATGGGGTTTATCTGTAATTTTTCAATTGAAAAAGGGACATGAATTAGCTAGGTGAGTTTTCATGTTTGGTAAAAAAAGGGGACATCATATCGCTATGGGTTTTCATGTTGCATAAATACATGAAAATAGAGTTAGAAATGTGTAAATCCTTAATATGAAAGGGTTTATAGGCTTTTTATCTAAAAAGAAAGGGACATCATATAGCTATAAATTTTCATAACTAATAGTATTGCTGTAATCGAAAAGCTTATATATCAAGCTTTAAGCAATTTCAGAAAAAATTTCGAGTTAGTAAGAAAGGGAGACATCATGTTATTTTTGTTTCATGTTTTGTAAAAAAGGGACATGATATGACTATAAATTTTCATGTTGATGAATTTGGGGTATTCAAAGTAATCGAAAAATAAAAGCATTAAACAAGACCTGTTAAGCCAAGCGCCACTGTTGAGTATTGGGTATAAAACGATTAAACTGTTTTTTCAAACCATAGTAACAATGTGTTTAACGTGAATGTAAGGAAATACGAATAAAATGTCGTAATTATAAGAATTTTGCATTTTTTTGTTGATTTATATTATTTTTAATGTTAAACTCATTTCAACAAAGAAAGAGTAAACAAAAACCCTTAGCGATTAAAATATCAGAATTTTCAATTTCTTTATCAGTTTACTTCAAGTGATTTACCTGTTTGTGTATTGCTTTCCACTCTTTCTTTGTTCTTCCTTATAAAAGAAAGCGGCCTGTTCGTATCTAATTTTTTCTTTTTTCATTTATTCCATAGCAGCTTTAGCTGCTTTTTCTTTTTCTATATTTTGTCACAAATAATTTTTAAAGAAAACGGAAGCAATCTTTTTTTGAAGTTGAAATAAAGTTTAACCGTTTATAAAAAGGTTATCTTTTTATAAAAAAGGTGCTCTGTTCTATCACTTTGGATTTTACAAATCGTTTGAGTCTTGTATAATCAGTTACAGAGCGGGCTATAAGTATGCAAACTAGAGCCTTTAACATGTTAACAACGAAACAGGAATGGGAATATTCTGACTTCATTTCTAGTTTTTATAAAAAGGAACATCATATAGCTAATTATTTTCAAGTTCAGATTAAGAATAATTAAATGTATATAAGGAGCAGAATTTATATGGAAGACGTTCTACAATTGTTTAGAGATGCACTATCAATAACGGAACAATTGTATAAAAAAGATGAGCAATTGTGGCAAAAATGGGTGTCTTATTATGTTGAGGTTGAAGCAGATAAAAGTAAAATTGTGACTTCAGAATACCTTTCTCCATCATTTTCAATGCTCGTACAGTGGCTAGAGCAACAACAAAGAAAAGGTATTTCTCCTCTAGATATATATAGAAATATTGATGAATATAGAATAATCATTGATGAGACAATAGGTGTCTTTATTGAACAAGAGTTTCGTAAAAATCAGACAGTTAGTAATAAAGTGCATACAGCAACAAGTGAATCAAATGCAAGCACATTGAATGAAAATTATTTAGAAGTAAATAACTCCGCAGTATATTATAAGTTAAGGGATGGAATAGCTAAAAATCAATTTGAAGAAGATGAAAATACACTGTTAAAATCATATCCTATTGAAACAAAGGATAGTAATGGAGTGGCACAGCTTTCCTCTCATAAAGATGAAGATCTAAAATTAACGAATATTGAAGAGGCAGCAAGATGGAATACATTAGTAGATGGTGTAATGAGTAATATGGATGATTTAACTGCAGATTGTTTAGATACCATCACGATTCAATGGTTGAATGAAGCAAAATCGCCCGATGAATTTATTGATTTTTCATATGAACAAGTTTTAGAGATGTGCAGTATTTCAAAGGCTAAGGCAAATGGTGTTGAATACTACAGGGTAGAAGATAAAATTAAAGTAGCGAAGCGGATTGCGGCCCTAGCAAGTATTTTTATATATCTAAATGATGACAATGAAGTAGTCGTATTAAATGATCGTGCTGAAACAGGTAAGCATTATGAAGTAAAACGTGAGGTAATTAAAAGACTATTCGTATTAGATTCTGTAGTTCTATGGAGAGATAAAAACACAAACGAATATATGGGAATAGAATCGTGCCGAATCAAACCGGGAAGTTTCTTATCCGGATATTTATATGGATCTAATAGTACTACCGCATTATTATCAAAAAAGGCACTTGAATATAATAGTTATAGACATAAATATCATAAAAGGTTAATTCGATATTTGACATGGCAATGGAGAATACGTCAAATGTTTTCTAGTTTACAAAGACCTTATTCCATAGGTGGAGATAAAGGTTTGTTAGCAGTTATGGGAATAAACCAGAAACAAAAACCGAATCGTATTCGCGAACAATTAGAAAATGTTCTTATGGATCTAGAAAAAGAAGAGGTAATTTCTCATTGGGAATATGATAATGGTTTAGAAGAAGAAAAACTAACAAAAAAGAATTGGTTTAAAAACTATTATTCACAGTTAGGAATAGTAATATTGCCGCCCAAAGAACTAATTAGTTCAATGGAAAACTTAGCAAAAAAGAAAACAATTGATACGATACATGAGGAAAATCAGCCAATAAAAATTGTAGAAAAACCATTAGATACAACTGAAAATGAACAAGTAATTAGAGAGAAAATAGAGGTTGTGCATATGAAAAAGAATATAACTATGCGAGAGCTTTCACTAGAGATAGGTATATCGCAGCCTACTCTTTCTAGATTTTATAATAAAAAAACAAAACGTCTCTCTAGTACGGCGAGAAGCAAATTAAATCAATGGTATAAACGACAGTTAATCATTGATAAGATGTAAGTTGAAAATTAAACCTAAAAAAAGAGTCCTATTTCTAGGACTCTTTTTTTAGAGTATTTACATACTAATTACCAAATAAACTTGCCGTATCAAGATCATCATATTCATCATTCAAAACATTTGTTTCAGATTTAGAAACGTCTTCTTTTTTTTCATCCTCATTATCGGGCTTCTCTTCAGAAGTTCCAATTACTTCATTAGGAGATTTAATCTCATTATGGATGTTTTGATCATCATTTTTGATAATGAGTTTTGAATCATTCAATAGGACCCGTTTTACCTCATTTAAAAAATCTTTATCTTGAAGTAAGATCTCTCTTTGCATTTGTTGTTGAATCTTATAATCACCAACATCTTGTAAACCATGTTTATCAATAAAGTAACAGACAAGTTTATATAATGAATCTGCTATATTTCCTTGAGATTCAAACCATTTAAAGAACTCTTCATTCTCAATTTTTTTGAGATTCCAAAAGAAAGATTCTCTTTTCTTGTCAGCCATATTATCTCACCTTTTTTCGAGTAAGAATCTTCTTGATTACTTGCATCCCTCTAGCATTCATATCTACAGCATATTTTTCTGGTATCCATAATAAGTACATACCAACTTGCTCACAATACTCTAATAGTTGATTATATAACTCATCTTTAAAAGTAACACTTCCCCCACCGTATACACATAAAATTTCAGCTTCACTGGCGGTATTGCTTACATACTTTTCACTTGTATCTTCTAAGATAAGTTCAGCTTGTTCTACTTTTGTAATATTAAAGTACCCAGTTGCTTCTTCATAGTATTTATGATCTGGATCTTGAAGGATTTGTGAGAATTGTTGGCGTTTAATGTTTGTTCCACGTTCTTGGTTTAATAGCTTAACAGCTTCTTCTGTAGCATGCCCAACTCCACGTCTTTCTCCGCTACAAGCATCAATGACTGGATTTACACCAACTGTGTATATATACTCAGTTGTTCCATCTCCAATGTCGCTATGTAAGATTTTTTTGTTCTTAAAGAAGGATTTTTCAACTGTCTCTACCTCAAGTTTGTCTTTATATAGTTTAATAAAGTCACTAAACATATCTTCTTCGCCTTCAAGGATTGCATATAAAGGAGGAACGCCTTCCTGGGTAATGTTTGCACTGTTAAAGGTTAAGCTGACTGTTACTTGTTCTTCTCCTACATAAACAACTACAACATGATTTGAATTAGTAAAACGTTGCTCTAGGTGTTTTGCATTTACTGGTGTCCATTGGCTTGCTGGAATAGCTGAAATAAGATCAACAGTCACATTAATTGATTGTGGTAGTTGTTCAGTTCTTTCCCACTCAAGCTGAACGGATTTATTTGCAATTAGTCCTAGCATATTAATTAACGGCAAATCATCGTTATATTTTTGACCTACTTTAATGTTCATGTTTTTTGGGTTCTTCCCTGTTAGCATCGCTCGATTACCAATAAAGTACATACCAGATCTTCTAATTGATTTACTAGCAATATTTACAAACATATTGTCTACTAGATTAATCACATTTTTTTGAGTGTTTGTTTCTGTTACATTTGGCATTGAGTAAACGCTTTGATATACGTTTTTCATTTTTATGTATTCACCATTAATGTAACCTTTAAAAGAATCGTTCCCAATATCGCCTTCAATGTCTATATGAAGAGTTTTCCCTTTTGAATTCTTCATTATACATCACCTCTATAAAATTTATTTTTTATTTATATTTAATAAATATATTATACCTTAAAAGTAGAGTAATTACAAGGTTTTGAACGGGATTAACCTTGATTAAATATCAATTAGATATAACTTAAATATAAAATTAATATTTAAATGAATTGATTTAAATTTAACAGCTAATTAATTAGGTTTTTATATAAAATAAATATAAATAAGATATTTATTTTATATTTATTAGAATTAAGTTCAGTTTGTTTGCTAGATTAATTGTTTTTTTAATTAATTGTATCTTTTGTAAGGCATTTATATAAACCTTGGAGAAGTTTTCTATATGAGTTGAATGAATTCCTTTAAGATATTCTTAGGAATTAAAGTTAGAATTAATAGTTTAAATTATAACTTTCTTAAGAGAATTTGAAGTTTTCGAGGATGTATAAAATCCGCTAACAGACAAACGTTATCGAAGTGTTAATTTGGTGTTTAATAATACATAAACGCTATACGTTATTATGGCGTTCACCCCTTTAACAACAACGTTTGTAAGGTTTTTGTTAACGAATAACAAAGTTGTTTTGAAAATAAAATAGTTGTTTAAAAAACAGGCTGTAAAAATCCGATTTTATAGCCTGTTTTTTGTATATATAGCTAGAATAAAGCCTGTTTGGATTTCAATTTATCCTCTATCCTTATAAACATCCATCACCCTAAACGTTTGAGAAATTAGCAATAAGTCTGGAGCAAAAGTAAGTCCATACGGGCTTAATTCCCAAGTGAGAAATTCAACACGCTCACTATACCAATAATCATAGCTTAAATCACCTGTACCCTCAGATCTGGAAAAATCACTTGTTACTTCATTCATTTTTAAAAAATCAATCTCTGTATATTTTATAATTGCTAATCGAGTATTGTCTCCAGCCAATACAATATCGTACTGACCAAACTTTTGAATTTCCTCTCCTTCAAGCCCGTAAACACAATGTGCAGCGTATATTTCTGTTTTGATTCCTTTTAACATCTAAACTTCTTAATTCATCTCTCATTTCCTTGGAACCATCTCCAAACATCCATGCATCTGGAACACTTATGTTTAACTCATTTTCTTGCGCGCGCATATGCCAATATTCTTCTATCTTATTAACTTATATTAGTCCCTCATCCCTATAATCTCTCAATATTTTAGAAGAACATGTAAGCTATTAAATATATTAATTTAGGATGTTTTGTTTTCTCTGATCCATGTATATAATGTGAGTTCACAGTTTACATAATAACATTCGACATGACCCTCTAGATTTAGTGTAATAACTGATAGACAGCTTAAGTTATAGTGTCCAAAAGTAATAATGAAAGCATTAATTAGAGCAAGTAATTTGTATATGAACCAACCTAATTATTTAAGTTAGAATTCATTTTTTAGTAAATAAAGTAGTTAGTTGGATCTGAAAGTTTAATACTTCCAAGAGGATGTGTTGTTTTAGAGAATGCAACTAAACCCCCTAAGGCGCAAACGTTATCAAAGTGTTATTTTAGTGTTTAAGAATACGTAAACGCTATCCGTTTTTTGTAGCGACTATCCCTTTCGTATCAACGTTTATGAGGTCTCATCTATTTAGAGGGATGTGACTTGAACTAAGATTGCTTAGAGATAATGATAAAAGATTTGCTGGTAAAGCTGAAAGTTGAGAATCAAGAAAGCTTTGTTTGTGAAATTTAGGGACGCGTTATTTTAAATTTTTAGTTTCATTTAAAATAAGCTAGCATTGTATATTCGTAATAAAGAAACGTAATTTAAGTATTCAATATATAATTTCATTACAACAAGATTAAAATGAATACAGAATGAACGCTTGTGAAGTGGTAAATTAACGTTCTAACAAACGTGAACGCATAGCGTTCATAATCCGTTAAACCCATTGTTTTATGGGGTTAAGGCATTCTTACTTAAGTTCCATGATATGAAAATATTAAGAAGTTAGGGCGTTACAGCGTCTAACCAAGCTTCCCGAAAAACTGATGGAATTTTGATGATTTTGAAAATAACGATCTATACATTGATATTAATTAATACCGATGATTTTTGGGAGTCATAGGTAAGGCCAAAGAAATATATAAATACTTCTAATTGTTGAAATGGTGGAAGTACCTTAAACGCAATAAAATTGAAAGTAACACTCTAAATTTTATGCAAAATTAAATTTAAATTTGAGTTGAGGATTGACTATATAGAATTGAAGTATAGAAAAATTAAGATTTGTCGTGAACGCTAGGCGTTTACGGTGCGTTAATCCCTTGATATTAAAAGGATTAAGATGACTTTGATATGTTTGAATTAAGAAAAGTAATTAAGAAAAGGTTGAGAAAAAGACAGGGTTTTTTGGCTTTTTCAACTAATAATATTATAATTGAAATTAAGTGTTTTTCTCTTTATTATACTTAGGCGATATGTATGAACTTTAGTAAAAAAGTATATGAACTTTTAATGAGTATTAGTTAGATGTATATTAGTAAATATACGTTTTACTTTTGAAGTTAAATAAGTATTAAAGACAGACATAAGAGGAATTCCTTTTAATGATGTATATTTAGCCTTGTGAAGGTGATTTCCCAAATAAAAAAAAGCGGTAATTACCGCTTTTTTTTATTTGGGAAATGTGTTTAAAAGAAAATCGCCCAATTATTTTCGATTGAACAAACGTTGAATGAACGTTTGTTTACTGTTATCTTGTTGTTCTTGGCGATCCTCATTTAACAATTGAATGGCTTTATCCAGTTTTTCCTGTAGTAACTGGATTTGTAAATCTTTTTCTTCCTTTTCTGAGCGTTCTTGTAATAATAAATTAATAATATCTTGGTTTTGTTGTACAATTTTTTCTTGCTGGTTAAACATATAGGAAAACTTATCTTGAATTATTGAAATATCTGTTTGTGAACGTTTCTGAAGTGTTACTTCAGTTTCAGTTTCTTCCTGAACACTATCCGTTTTCGGGGCGTTTTCTTCGGCTGTCTCCATGCTTCGTGTAGCGGCCTCTTCTAATTTCCAGTTTTGATTTAGGTATTCCTTCATTTGTTTTAAAATATCTATATCATTTTCATAATAAATTCTTTGGTTACGTTCATTTCTTTCAAATATGTACTCCATTTTTTCTAGTTCAATTGACCATCTACGAAGTGTATTGGTGTTTATATCCAGTTGCTTTGCTACTTCTTGTGCAAAATATCCATATTCCAAACTTCACACCTCCATTATTTGTGTGTTAGATATTCTTTCTTTATTAGAAGGATCATTCCTCTAATAATAAAAATCTTTATTGGGCCACTAGGTAAGAAACTTTACTACCTTTAAAATGTTTTCAGTGCAGCTACTTGTGTGCTAGATTAGTCTATGTATCTAGTATTAATGTGAATTAAATTATAAAGGTTATCCGTTTTGATAACGTTCACCTTTGGAAGTAAAAAGATATTTAGTAGACAATAGAATAACTAAAGAATTACTTAAAATTTTATTATTAAAAGTTTGTTTCCAATATAAGAATTTTACTAGATATATGTGCAAGAATCAAAGTTTTCATTAATAGAATTAGTATCCAGTTAATATTCTTTTAATTCAAAATACACAAAAATTAATGAGGGGGTGTATTGAACGCTATGCGTTTAAATAGCGTTTTACTAGTAAATAATAATACTCAATGTGAAATAGAGATACTTCTAATGGAATTTTTGTTCCTCAAAATGGCTTATAAGGTGTTTTAAACTTTTACATAATCTACAAAGTATTAGAGGTATTTAATCTTAAACAAAAATAATACTACAAGGTTATATTTAATAGTTTACGTTTTTTAGTATGGCCGATCTTTTTAAAGTACATTCAATAGCTAGTGAAATTCTTTAGAAGTGGGGGAGGAAGGGGAGGCATATAGATTCCATTTGAAATGAATAGAATCTTATCAGATTTTAGGGAAGCTGATTACAAGCATCTACATAATCATTTATATATTTTGCAAGTTGAATCGGATTCCCTAAAATTAGACAAAAGAGAAAGAATTCCAGAATGCTATATTAAATAAATCTTGTTTTAAAAAGTAAAACCAATAAAAACATTAGAAAAAATAATCATGCTTTTAAACTTACTCTAGCAAGCTATTCAGCTTTTTCACTTAGTAAATTTCAAGTTTAATTTGATAGTTAAAGAAGAGCTAACTATCAAAATATTATGGTTAACTGTATACGTAGATTGCCTGAAACTTTATAAAAAAATCCTATAAGATGATTTGTATTTTGAAGTTTCTTGTGTCGAAAAATAGTAAGTTTATGACCGTTTATAAGAGGATATGACAAATAGCCTTGCTATGGTTGATTTTTTAAGCAAGGCTACAGACTAGTATGATTTTTTTAATTTAATTACTTTCTTCTAAAAAATTATAGAAAACAAATTCTCTTTTTTTATTTAAACCATGCAGTGATTTCTTTTCTAATGTGTTTTGATTTCTTCGTTCCCAGTTTTGTTTAGATTTTTCCCCAAACATTTTTATAAAATGTGCAGGATTGCTATTTTGAGCTTCATTGTATTGAAACCATTGCACACATTCTTCAAAATCCCATCTAGCATAGCGATCGATATAATGTGGCATCCTTAAAGCAATTGTATATGCATCTTTTTCACTAAGATGATTTAGTTCTTGGCTTAAAATGTAGTAATAAGCTTTTCTCTGATCCTCACTTAGATAGTCATCTAAATCTTGTAATCTGTTATGCTTTTCTTTTAATTCACAATCCTTATCTGATTTTTCTTGTTTATTTATGTCGAAAACATCTAAAGAATTAGACGAGACTTGTATATCATTCTTTAGATTCTTAGGATTGGCTACAAAATTTTTCTTAAAGAGTTTTTCACGTAGAAATTTAGTGAAAGTAGAGCACACATCAATTGCTAAAGCCCATTTTATCTTAAAATATTCAATGATTTTTAAATAGTTGTTATGTATGGTTAATATGTAAATTGAAGGGGCGATTTTACCATGTCTTCGCACTTTAATTTGTTGGCATACGCCCAGATCTTGCAGCCATGTTAACACGTAGTTAATGACTGGTTTTGAAATGCCTGATTTTTTGCTGATGTGTTCTTGCCTAACTTGACTATAGCCTTCTTGTACTAAATAAGATAAAACAGTCTCTAAGGCTTCATATTTTCTTTTGGTAAGATAATCTTTAGTGGTAACACCCTCATATTCTAGGACAATAGTATCAATATAAGTAGTAATTTTCTTTATTGCTTGATTTATAGCTCCAGAAGTCTTTGATAAGTGTTTGATACGTGGACTTAATTCAGCTTTTGCTCGACTGAGCAAAAAATTTTGCAAAATCACAAAAAAACCTCCTATTTCTCCCACTAAACACATACAGAAAAACATGGAAAAATAGAGGTTCTTATTCACATTAAATTCACTTTATGTTATAATTATAGTCATAAGTGAACATTAAAAAATGTTAAATAAGACCCTTGCTATTATAGGAGTTTTAAATTGGTTCATGTCGCCAAACTAGAGACCAATTTAAAACTGAGTATAGTGGGGTTTTTTTTATGTGTACATATTTTTAAAAAACATTTTCTCGTCAAAATACAATCTTTCTATCTATCTTATATTGTTATTAAAATAATATCAATCCCCTTAAGTAGCCTTTGTTATCCCATCTGTAAAAAAACATTTTAATTCATTTAAACATATCTGTATTTAAATGTTTATACCCTATTATTTTTTGAATTTTCTGATAAATAAATATAAAATTTTAAAAATGGGCACTTTACACATAACTATAAGGCCTTCGTGTTAAAATATTTCTAATTATGAAATTTGTGAAAAAATATTAGATAATATAATGACAAGTTTTGATTACCCAATGATTAAATTTAATTATTAACCTCCAAGAATATACTGAAATACTACACTATAGATTAAAACGTCTTTTTAATAATTTATATTGGGTGATGTGTCTTGTGCTTGGAAGGGGGCTTTACATTGGAGAATTTAATGGGGAAATTGTCGAAAATTAAAGCTGAAAAGAAAATCAGTAGTAGACAACTAGCAAAGGAAATTGGAACAAGTAAAACAACAATTGATAACGGACTTCAATGTAAAACAGAAGAGTTTAAATTTGAGGTTTTCTTAAAATTAGTTCAAGCCATTTGTGATAATTTGGAAGAGCAAAGAAAAATCATTCATGAATATATTCTTCTTTGTAAAACACCATTAAATGTACAAAAAGCATTATGCTATTGCCAAGCAATGGGAGAATACAAAGTAATAACGGATATTATAGAAAAGCATGCTGATATGAAGGGATTAAAGAAGTACATAACAGTTTATAAAATACAGAATAAAAGAAATCAAAATATAGCAAGAGGTCAGCAACTTCTGGATGAGATGTATACCAAAGATTTCTCTTCAGATACAGTGTGTCAAGCAGCTTTAAATATTTTATATATGGAAGCAATGTACGATAAGCAAAATTATAATGCGGTTATTCCTTATGCTGATCGTACCAATGTTATTTTAAAAGAAGTAAAACAAGAGTACGTTAAGAGATGCATGCAAATGAAATATAAAGAGCGACTGGCTTATATATATTTAATGAGAAATGACTTAGATAGATGCCGCAATACATGTTATGAAATTTTAGACTCTGAATTGGATATTTCCATTATCAAGGCTACAGCTTGGTGCTGTTTAGGAGAAAGTTTTACGTTTGAATGTCCATCTACGGCTGAGAAGTACATTAAGAAAGCCATTTCTCTTTGTGAAAGTATTCAAGTTCCACAAAAAACACAAAAGTATTTAGCGTTTCATACCACACTAGCGCATTTGTATATAGAAAATGGTATTAATTTAGATGAGATAAGATTTGATCTTATTCATTCGTCTGAGAAGGCTTTTTTTGAATGTATGCATGGTGATTGGGAAAAAGGAATTAAACTATATGAAGATCTGAGAAAGGATGGTAAAAAATTCACGGCTTTCCAGCAGTATTCGTTTTCAAAAGTAAATAATGATATAATAGGATTAAAAGAATCGTTAGAATCTTTTGAATTAACAGGTAATATTTTTTATTCGCAATACGTCAAGAAAGACCTATTAAAAGAAGAGGTGAAGTCAAGTGAATAAATTTTTAGCGGTTACGTTATATACCGTAATGCTATTGACATCGTTTTTTCAATTAGAAACACCAGATTCACAACATGCAAAAGCGCAAGATACAAATAAATATGTTATGCAAAGGATGGTCGACCCCGGTGGTGGTTAAGCCGTTTAAGCAAGAAAGACGCTACTAAAAAGTAGCGTCTTTCGTACTTTATAATGGTGGCTCATTATTAAAAAGCGTAAAAATTTCGTGCCACTAACACATACAATTTGTGCAAAATACGGGAGGTTTACAAGATGAATCTTAATCAAGAGTGGTTTAATGAAATGATTAACCAGGATAATAATATTTTAGAAACTTATCGTGAATTATTACTGTTAATTAGAAGTTTCCAAGAAAAATAATGCCTTTCAGCTATGTTTTAATTTATTTTTAGTCTCAATTCTGTGCGTTAAGTATTTTGCATACTCAATTAACTCATTTTCTAATAATGGTTTATCTTTATCAGGAATGCTTTTATAACTTTCATACAAATCTTGTGCTAAACGTTCTACAATTAATTTTCGATCTTCAGTTGTAAGAGCTTCACTATCACCAATTTTATGATTTAGGAGTCGATCAGTACTTACATTAAAATAAATGGAAATCTTTTGGAGCATTTCAAAACTTGGCTCTTTCCTGTTATTTTCCCAGTTGGAAATAGTACTACTAGCGACTCCTAAAACAGCACCAAGTTCCTTCATATTTAATCCTTTAAGTGTTCTTAGAATTCTAACATTTTCCCCGAAATAATTCTGTATCATCTAGTTCACTCCAATCGATATTTTCACCTTTAGGATATTAATCAACTCCTTAAGGTGAATTTAATTCACCTTAAGGATAGAAAAGTATCCCAAAGGGATTGACATTCTACTTTAAGGAGAATAGAATGTGAGTAAGGGGGTGAGAAATTGACTATTATACGCAATATTAGAGAATCAAAAGGGTTATCAATTCAAGAGCTGTCGGATGCTTCTGAAATACCCATGAAAACTCTGTATCACATTGAAACTGGTACCAAAGGAGTTATTGAAAATAGGGCAAAAGTTCTTGCTGATATTTTCAATGAGCCAATTGAAAAACTGTTTTTTGCTACGTACTATCGTGCAAGATTAGAATAAAACAAATTTCATTTACTCATTAAACAATAATTATACATCTATATTGTAAATGAACAATACAGAAAAGGGGTAACATAATTACTTTTTTAAGTTGATAAAACTGAAAATTTAGTTTTTGGGGAACTTTATAAATTGCATAACATATGAGGAAGCTGTTAGTCATGTTGAAACGTTCAAGTCAAATGCTACTCATTACAATGACTACGCTCCTTGTAGCATTAACCCTCCTATTTCCGACAACAATAAACTTCTGAACGCTGAAGCTTCCATATGGATAGTAGACATATAAAGAAACATCCGCACCAGACGGATATTACCGAAGGAGGAAATACTCTCTTTTAAAATTAAAGAAGTGGGTCGATTTATTAAGTACATGGTAAAGGATTAGAAGAAACCGACACGAACTACACCAGAGACACCACAATCAGAACAATTATAAAAACCGAAGCAATCAGAAGCATCGCAACCACAGGTACCGGAACAACCAAAAGTAACCGGAAAACCTGTCATTCCACACTAGAGAAACCACTACAGATTGTTATAAAACCACAACCACAACAAACACCAAAGAAAATTGAAATTTATCTTCCAACAACAGGCGGAAAAGCCGAAAATCCTTACATAAGATGGATCAGTCTTGCATGTGTTGTACTTGGCTTAATTGGAGCCGTATTTGCAGTTAGAATCCGTACGAAAGCTCAATCGTGATATAAAAGAATATGAACCTCATTTTAGTGATGTAGCTGAAAATCCGTTAGGCCTCGTTATTGGATGTCGGAATGCATGTTTACTCGTCATTCACATTTGGACAGTTATTTTTTGGATAGAGAGCAAGATATAAGAAACCGAGAGGGAGATGATATGAGATGTCAGAAATCTACGTCGGTAAAATAAAAAATTTAGGGAAACTTGGGGAAGCCGTGATGCGGTGCAAGAATGCTTGGCTTTCTAAAGAACTTATACAAGGTATTTCAATCGCTCAAACTGTAATCAAGCTGAAAGAACGTTATGATTTCTGGATAGAATCCGCTACGAACTTACTAGCAGGAATTATTTTGTACTTAAATCAACGACATGGAGATTTCTATTATTTAGATTTAGAAAAGGTTAGGGAATTTGTACAACAAGCAAAAGAAAAAGATCCCTATCTTTTGGAGTTAAGTGAGTTATTGAAGAAAGATCATCCGGCCTATCAAATGTTTAGCGTATTAGCCCTATCAGCAAAAGAAACAAGGCAAGGCACAATCAGTACAATTTTACGAATTTTAGATGAGCAGCAAGAACAATATGAAAAATTAGAGAAACAGAGAGAGTATCTTGGGTTTCAGTACTAGTTATTAGTGGAAAATGAAATAGGAAGGAGTGCAACGTATGTTAGGTGTAGCTAAGAAGTATACAAAGTTGATTAGAGTGTTGAAAGAGCTGAATGAAAGGGAAAAGGTCGCAGGCGTGATAAAAGCTCGTTTTGGGGCGTATAAATCAGTCATAGAAGGTGTGAAAGAAACAACAGATGATTTTATTTTCATTTTTGATCCGAAAGGCAACTTTTATGAAGATACTCATCAAGAAAAACGAAAACAAGGATATCAAATCATCAAACATGATTTACTAACTGGTTATGAAACACTACAAACGGATCTAAAACAAAAATCCGTTGTGTACATCAGTGTAGAAACGGAAACGAGTACGTATCAAGAGAGAGGGGAAGCATTATCAAATTTCCTTCAATATCTAACGGAATGCAAGAATATAAGACCGATTCACCTGGTATTTCATCAATATGATTTGTACCCAATCCCTCATATGGAGCAGTTTTTGAAAGAAAGCGCAACATATCACATTCAGCATTCAATCGTAGTTGAATCTCAATCCGCATTACAGCACATATACGGAAAAGAGGCAGCACAACGCATTATCACTTCGTACAACACAACGATCCTAGCATGATCTAAAGCACTCGTTCACTATTTCATCCTATCTAGATGGCTAGAAAACTAGACGAGGGAGAAGCGCTTTTCTCCCTTCTCTATCAAAAATAGGAGGCGTTCATATGGGAAAAGAAAAAAGACTCACATTTTATGATATTGCGGCATCACAAGCTCATAGTGTTAAAACTTTTGATGGAAAAACATACGAACTGAAAGGCACCATAGCAATTGAAAATAGCACAGGAAGCATTGAAAAAGTGGCTCAAATTTATTATCAAGTGCGCTCGGTTAGAGATGAACATCAAAACTTAATTGCTAAAAGAAAAAATAAACATGCGGAATTAGTAGCTGTAAAACAAAAGTGTAAATAAAAAAAGCGATTTTGAAGTGTGCTGAGAACATAGCACAAAGTAAGTTGTTCTTTGACAATTTAGATATATATTGTGTCTCTCTTCCTTTCAGTAATGATGTAGAAAGGTGAAATATACAATATATATGCGTGCCTCCCCTCAAAAGGTCACTAGAGGGGTTAGGTATACGATTATCGTTAGGTGAGTAAGAACGTAAAACTCATCTGTGACCACTGGGAAATGCATTGTATCAAAAATCTGTTTGCGCTAGTGATCGTGAGGAATATCCCATTTTGACATTCTGAAGAAGCGATGAACCATACAAACAGTAGATACATAAGGTTCTACGTTCATGCCAAAATACGTAGTGCGGTATTGGGCCTATAGAAGCTAGGTCGGGGTTAGTTTCTATACGCATGCCAATACAGGGTTCGTCATTCCAGCCATAAATGATATTTCCATTTTCTATCCCAATTTCCTTTAAATGTTATAAAATAAAGACAGATGTTGAAGTTAAAATGTGTCTCATCACACTTCAAAATCGCTTATAAAAATATGACATAGGGAGGAAAATACATGCGTCGAAAAGGGTGGATCATTTCCGCTGTTGTTGGACTGTTAATTGCAATTGGTATTGGTTCAACATTTGTCTTTAGCTCGGGAAAAGGGGAAGTAATGGAACTTAGTCCGTTAGAAATGAAGAAGTTCATGAGTGAGGATGGAACAGGTTTTGTTATGTTAAATTCCACTAAGAAGAAAAGAGAAAATTGGCTTCACATTATAAAAAAAGCAGCGCAGCAAGAAAAAGTTCAGATACAAGAATTGAATGAAAAGCGTGAAGATGTACCAGGTTCAAGCAACCCTTATGATTGGGGATTATCACAAAGAAGAGATTCCCTGGCTTATTATGAAAAAGGAAAATTGAAAAAAGATATTGATTTTTCCACATTTAAAGAGTCAGAACTTGAAAAAGAAGTTACCTATTTTGTCCAAAATTGCAAAGATCAATATCAGAAGTAATCACATAATCATTGAAAGGTGGTGATATAGTGGCGATTACACAGAGGGAATTAAAAAAAGAAAAAGAAATGGTAGCAAACCTATTAAGAGCCAATGGTCAGGATTATAACCATTGGCTTCATTTACATCATCAGAAATACATTGAAGAAAATCAAGATTTAGTAATGAAAGCTTTACAAGCTTATAAGGCAACAGCAACAGAAGTAAAAGAAGTGAAAGAAGACAGCAAGGCAAATGAATCAAGTCAGCTTAGTAACGTATAAGCATTTAAAAATGAAAAGGGAGTGAATGTATATGTCAATGTTGGAAACATTATCTCAAATGTTAGTGTTAGGTGATGCGATGGACGGTCTAATTAATACAGGGAATTCATTTATTGCATGGATGCAAAGAGGGGCAATGGTTAGTACAGCGATTGTATTTTGCTGGGGCGCTTATCTATTAATTTGGGGCGGCGAACGAGGAAGGCATAAATGCATTTGGTGGTTTCTTGGTGGGGCAGCCGGACTCGTTATTGTAATGGGATGTCAATACTTAGCAGAGAGCGTAAATAGCAATGTGAAATTTGGTCAAATCTTATTCCCGTTTTTCTGGATGAAATAGTGAACAAATATAAATAAGGCAATGAGGGAGCTATGCAAAGGGTATGGCTTTTTTTGTTGCCTTTTTTCATTGGAATTTTATTAAAAAGGAGATGTTTCTTGTGGAGATTCTTTTTAAATGTAAAAAATGTAGTAAAAAAAATAATATTTCCAATTTAAATGGTACATGTGGGAATTGTGATAATAACAGGTTAGAAAATTTTAAAATTATCATAACTAGAGGGAAGTTAAGAGGAATGAGTGGAATGCAAACCCTTTCTACAGCAAAGGAAATATTAAAATCGGCATTGAATAAAGAAAAAATTTTGTTAATAGACCCCAAAAGTAACTTTAATAAGATTTGAATTTTATTAAGCAATTGGGGTGTTAATTATGAGATTACAAAGTGTATTGGAGAGCGTTTCGATTATTGGTAATATACAACCGATTATGACAGTACCAACAACAGAAGGGCTGTTAGGAGCTTTAACATTTTTCATCGTTATATGGGTATTGACTTCTGCTTTTTGTATCTATCATAAGTACGCAACCAATAAAGCTAAAAATAGTAATTCAAGAGATCAGTCGAAGTGAACTTAAATTAAACGGAAGAAAGGAGAAGCCATGTTTGTCATTTTTAAGAGTAGCGATGGAACAGAAATTGAGTCGGGTAAGCAATATTCGTTTCATGAAGCTTATATCTTAACGAAGCGATTAGAACGAGTTTATAGAGAGGCAGGGCGGCAAGAACATATTGATTTCGATTTGTTAGATGGTCATTCCAATGAAATTTATAACGGTACGTTATCACTTGGTTCGAGATATGCAGATCACATTTTTGATCACATTTCTAAAAAAATGAATGTGATGCAATTACATCCAGAACAAGAGGAACAAAAAAAGGAGCTGTTAGAAACGTTAGAAAGGGAAATCAATGATTCTCCTTTTCATGAAGAATATGAATATCAAGAAGAATTACCAGTAAGGAAGGAAGAACCCTCTTCTGGTCCATCGAATGAAATAGAGCCACAAGTAAAGCCTGGAAAGGAAAATAGAAAAGGATTTAAGATTATTGCGAGTGTTATAGGGAGCATGGTGTTAATTGGAGCGGGTGCCATATTTGCCTTTAAGTTATTCTCTTCCGATCCAGTTTCGAGTGCAAATGCTGGTTCTGAACAATATGTAGTAAAAGGATTACAACAGGCAGCCATTCAACAGTATGGAGAAGCCGTTAAATACTTCGATAAGGTCAATTACACAGAATTAGATAAAGATAGTCAGAAGGCAGTTCTATTTACTTATTTATTAAATGGAAAGGCAAATAAGGCATTACAATATGAGCCGAAATTTGCAGAAAGTGTGGTTGCTTATTTTATTGGGATAGACAACATGAATAAAATCAATGAAATTGATGTCAAAAATGATGTAATCGACTTTGAAAAATCAGCACTTAATAAGAAATATGAGGAGGTAATTAAACTTAAAGGGAAAGTCAATATGGACGGTAGACGTGAAAAACTCATTGTTGAAGCTTTTGTAAATCTAAAAAAATATGAAGATTGTTATTCTTTTGCCAAAACGCAAGGAAATAAAAACGTAATGAAAGAGGTCAAAGAATTAGAGAAACGGGATATTCAACAATCTACGATAAGTGAAGAAGAAAAGAAAGCTAAGATTGAAAAAATTGATAAAGATATACAGAACATCTAAGGGGGAAAGAATAACATGCCTTTAAATTATGAGAATCTGTACAAAAAAATGGGAATTGTTTTTCTTGGTGGTTCATTGATATTAAGTACGACAGGTTGCAGTTGGTTTGGGAGTAAGGAATCATCAAAAAGTAAAGCAGCTATTACAAAAAAGGTAGATAAGAATAAACCGGATGAAAAGAAAGAAGATCTGAACAAACATGATTTTGAAGCAATTACAGAGAATGCAATTCAAAGTAAGGATAATGAAGTTGCTTATGTACTAGAAGAGCTGGATAAATCAAAAATTAATTTTAAAGAAAAATCTATTGTAAGTAATCTTCAAAATGGGGATGAAACCACTTCTCGTGTTCTAGCACTCTTTGATAAGGAAACAACAGATAAAACACTTCAAGATACAACAAAAGATAATGTGATTGCAGCTATTACGGATAATAAGCCACAAGTCAGCGTGAATGGAGATCATTTTGCATTTGGCGATCAAAATATTGATTCTTCAGTAGCGAGTATAGGAGATATTCTTCCACCAGAGAAGAAACCAGATACAATTGTAACCCCACCAATTATAACGGAGGGTGAGGATGGTAATACAGAAAATACAGGGACAGAAAAACCAAAGCCACCTATAGAGCCGGAAAAACCAACAAATCCAGAGAAACCGACAGAGCCGGAAAAACCAACAAATCCAGAGAAACCAACAGAGCCGGGTAAACCAACAAATCCAGAGAAGCCAACAGATCCAGAGAAACCGACAGAACCGGAAAAACCGACAGAGCCAGAAAAACCAACAGAACCGGAAAAACCAACAGATCCAGAGAAACCGACAGATCCAGGTAAACCAACAGAACCAGAGAAGCCAACAGAACCAGAGAAACCAACAGAACCAGAGAAGCCAACAGAACCAGAGAAACCAACAGAACCAGAGAAACCAACAGAACCAGAGAAGCCAACAGAACCAGAGAAGCCAACAGAACCAGAGAAGCCAACAGATCCAGAAAAACCAACAGAACCAGAGAAACCAACAGATCCAGAAAAACCAACAGATCCAGAAAAACCAACAGAACCAGAGAAGCCAACAGAACCAGAGAAACCAACAGATCCAGAAAAACCAACAGAACCAGAGAAACCAACAGAACCAGAGAAACCAACAGAACCAGAGAAGCCAACAGATCCAGAAAAACCAACAGAACCAGAGAAGCCAACAGAACCGGAAAAACCAACAAATCCAGAGAAGCCAACAGAACCGGAAAAGCCAACAAACCCAGAGAAGCCGACAGAACCGGAAAAACCAACAAATCCAGAGAAGCCAACAGAACCGGAAAAACCAACAAATCCAGAAAAGCCAGTTCTGAAACAAAATGAAAAGAGGGTAGCGAGTAAATAAAGAAAAAAATCAACTGATATTTTCAAAAAGGTACTCAAAAAAAGAGTACCTTTTTAATTTGAGAGGGGTCATATAGATGTTTGTTAATAGTGCAAATTTAGTACAAATTTCAAGTCTAGATAAAAGTTTAATGGTGGTAGGTCGAGTGGGAACAGGGAAAACGAGGGAATTGAAGAAAATGGCTTTAAGTTTATCAAAAGTATTAGTGTTAGATCCATTTAAGGAATACGAAGAATTAGAGAAGCAAACAGAAGGGCATGTAACTTTACAATATTTAGATTGTGAATCAAATAAAGAATATAGAGATTTTAAAATTACAGATGATGTGATAAATGTAGCTAAACAATTTGAATATGTAATTGTAGATGAAACCAATTATTTATGTCAGGAAAATTTTATTTACTTTCTTCAACAAATGAAGGGTTCCGATATAAAAGTAATAGCTAGTTTTCAACAAATGCCTTCAGATGCCCAAATTACTAAGAAATTTGGATATATTATATCTTTAGATGTAACGAATGATTTCGATAAGATAACAGAGTATGAAAAATATAATTATGATTCGGGATTTGGCTTGAAAAAGTAATACGTGTGGCTAAATTGAACAGAGGTGATGCTTTGATATGTATAGTGAAAAGATATCAATCAAATATAAATTAGCTGAAAAAGAAGTACTCATTCCATTGAGTGCTTTTTTGTTTGTTGGAATGTTTTTGATCGCTAATTTTTTACTCAACTTATCTTTAGAGCTGATAGAAACAACATTTAGTGATTTATTACATCCTAAACCATTTCATATGGAGGTAGGATTTCTTTTTCAGATGCCAATTGCAGAACATCCAGTTTACTACTTGCTTGTTTTCCTTGTAGTGATTGGAACTATAGCGAGAACAGTGTACAAATTGAAATCTTCCTTTAAAAACTTAAATAATCATCAGAAAGGGTCTAGTCGTTTTACAACAGTTGAAGAGTTGAAAAAGCAATACCGAGCTGTACCAGATCGAGAGGAATCGTTTAAAGGTGGCGGTGGTGTTGTTATCTCACGATTAGGTGACAAGGTATTTATTGATGATAGTCCGGTAAACAATTTAATTATTGGTACAACACGCTCTGGTAAAGGGGAAACTTATGTATTTCCTACAATTGATGTCTATTCTAGAGCGGAACATAAACCCTCCTTAATTTTTAATGATCCAAAAGGGGAGCTCTTCAGTGCATCGAAAGAAACATTAGAAGAAAGAGGATATCACATTGAAGTTTTGAATTTATTAACCCCACTTGATTCTATGAGTTATAACTTATTGCAACTTGTAAAAGATGCCTATAAAGATGGAGATTACTCAACAGCGCAAGCACTATGTAAAACACTTTCTCACACTTTATATTACAACCCGAATGTTAAAGATCCTTTTTGGCAAGATTGTGCAATGAGCTTATGTAATGCCATGGTCTTAGCTATAACAGATAAATGTATTGCAGAAGGAACAGAAGAAAAAATAACGATGTATGCAGTAGCCAATATGCTATCGGAACTTGGTTCGAAAGAAATACTAATAGATCCAGAGGAACCACCTAAAAATGCTTTAGATTTATATTTTGAGAGTTTGCCATCAGACAGTGTTGCAAAAATGCAATATGCAACTTCTAATTTCTCAAAAGGGCAAGCTAGAGGTGGTATTTTTACCCAAACAATGAACGGTTTATCTATTTTTACATTTGATGAAATCGCTAAAATGACAGCAAAAAATAGTGTGAATTTAAAACGTGTCGGTTTTGGAAAAACGATAAAAGGAAAAGTGACACCTAGAAAACGAGTAGAAATTGTATTTCCAGATGGCTCAAAGGAGTCTATCAAGGCAGATATTACAGGACGTTTTGCATTAGATTTTAAACAAGCAATACAAGTTGGAGATACCATTCAATGTAATGAAAAGGAAAATCCTCAAACGAAAACATCTATTACTGTTACAAAAATAGATGAAAAAACGGGTCATACAGAATTTAAAGTAGCAGAAGAAAATGAAGATATGGAAATAACAAAAGTGGATTATTTCGATAAACCAGTGGCTATTTTTATGATTACACCAGACTTTGATTCTTCGAATCATGTGATTGCTTCTATTTTTGTAAGGCAGCTTTATTTTATATTGGCAAAGGGTGCATCCCTTGCTCGTGGAGGGAAATGTCACCGTGAAGTGGTTTTTTGCCTAGATGAGTTTGGAAATATGCCGAGTATTGAAGGAATGGCAAATATTATCACGGTTTGTCTTGGTAGAAATGTTCGCTTTAACCTTATAATCCAGGCATATGCACAATTAAAAAATAAGTATGGTGAAGATGCAGATACAATTGATGGAAACTGTGGGAATACCATCTACATTCTAACGAACGATCAAGAAACCGCCGAAAAAGTGTCAAAAAAACTAGGGAATCAGACGATTAACCTACCTTCCCGAAGTGGGAAAGGTCTTTCTACTGATAAAAATAAAACGGAAGGTCTAGACCAACGCCCACTGTTAACAGCAAATGAACTTATGAATTTTAAAGAAGGAGAAAGTGCCGTTATTCGTGTCATAAAACGTCAGGATAATAACAGAAAACGTATCAGACCTCGCCCAATTTATAATACGGGGGAAACAGCCTTAAAATACAGATGGGAGTACTTAGGAGTAGAGTTCGATACAGATAAATCTATTTTAGATATAGATATTGATTCTCTACATGATGATGTAAATCCAAAATCACTTATTGTAGATTTTCTAGGACAGAGAAAAGCAGAACAAATTGAGAAAAAAATATCAGAACCAGAACAAGTACAAGAAGCTTCTTCCCAAATAGAGACACCGCAGCCAGTAGAAGAACCAACAATGATGGGAATTGATGAAGAGATTCCAGAAGAGGCGTTTCAGCAGGAAGATAGCCCGTTTGATTCTCTCTCCATTGAAAATTGGAAGGAAAAAACGGTTAATGAATTTTTTGAATCTGATTTAGCGGTTTTGAAACTAGTTGATAAGTTCTTTTTAGCGCAATTAGGTAAATCAATAGATGAGGTTGAAAATCAAGAAATGGGCGAGTTTTACAGTGAATTTCAAATGTTGGCTCACAATGACCACATCGACAAAAGTGTTTATCAAGCAGTCGAAAACAAGATTAATCGAATCTTGCGTGATTTAGAAGAAAAAGAACAAGTAACAAGTTAGAAAGCACTCAAATGATTGAGTGCTTTTTTGAATCCAAATATAAAGGGGGAAGAGGTAATGAGTGTACCGACAATAACGGATAAAATGCAATTGATTTTAGATAGCTACTCGCCATTTGTGACAGAAGAAAATGAGGTCATTCTTGGTCTAGAAGATGCGGTTCTTTTCCTTTCAGTAGATCGGGAACAAAAAGGGAAATTGATTATTCGTATCGACAGACTAAATGAGAGAGTGAATTGGACAGCAAAAGAAGTATTAGGGCAGTAATAAGCATGAGAGGAGGGTAAATGGTGAAAGATGAAGAAATTTTAAAAACTATAGAAGCGTTCTCAGATTATCTTCAAGTAGGAGACATCGTGAATTATGTATTGCGTTGGTTAGGATGGTTCCTAATTGTAGGCTTATCTTTAGTTGTAGATGCTTTAGAGGGTGTGACAGATGCCATACTGGGGATTAAAGGATTCTTTAATTCACCAGAAATACAAAATTTTGTTGATATGTTATATCCATTGTTTGTCGTTCTTTTAGCCATATCGTTTTTATATATTGGCTACATGTTCATTATGAACAAACAAATGAACCGTTCTCAAATTATCATCAATATTTTTGTAACACTGAGTGTACTTTGTTTATTAAGTACTGGTATGACAAAGGTTGATAAGTTCACCGATGATGCCATAGCAGTTGTAAAATCAGAACAAAAAGGTTCCTTAAGTGATGAAATTATTAAGAAGAACATAACAGATATAGCAGTAATAGATGAGAATAAATGGAAAAAGAAAGAAGACATGAATCCGAAGAATCATATTCCAGAAAAAAACATCAGGCAGATAGATATTACTGAAAAAATAGATAAAGATTTTGAATTTGCAAAGGATAAAAAGTTATCAGATGATGGACAGGAAATTTTGAAAAATAAAAGAGTAATGGATGGGATGGGAGTTGCATCTTTAGCTGAATTAAAAGATGGATGGTTTGATTTCTTCCCAGAAAAGTATTATCGCTGGCATTGGAATTTCTGGAATATATTCTTTACTTTACTGATAACAGGATTAACGTTGTTATTGGTAAGTATTAAGTTAGCTAGATTATTTTATGAATTGGCATTTAACTACTTGTTAGCGAACATATTAGCACCAGCCGATGTTGCGAATGGTCAAAAGTTAAAGGCTGTATTATCCAATATCCTCAATATATTTATAGCAACGATTATGATATTCCTTTCTTTGAAGCTATATATAATGGGAACAACGTTTCTCCATGATAAATTAAGTGGTGTGCCGTATCTTATTGCATTAGCCGCATTTAGTATGGCAGTTCTAGATGGGCCGGCAGTCGTAGAAAGGTTATTTGGAATAGATATTGGATTAAAAAGCAGTTGGGGAATGTTAGTAGGTGGTTACGCACTTGGTAAAGGAATTGCTGGTCTGGCAAATTCCAAACCAATGAAGGGTCTAGGAAATATGATTGGAAAAGGGGCGAAAGGTGCAGCGGAAGGAACTGGTGTTGCAGCAGCTAAAACAGCAAGTGCGGCAGCGATGGCAACAGGTGGAATGGCTGGTCTCATAAGTGGATTAAAAAATGGAAATGAATCTGAAAATAAAGATTCATTGCAAGATCAAATGAAAAAAGCTGGTGAGAAGAAAGCAAATGGAAATGATTTAGGAAATAAGGAAAAAGAAAAAGGTAACTTAAATAAGGAAAAAGATAAAAAGAATGGTGGTACGCCATCTATTCAAGAAGACATGAAAAAAGGAGGGAACGAAAACCCAGGGGTAGCGAATGGGCAAGAATCAGGTACTACAAGCCTTCAAGATGAAATGAAAGAAGCTGGAAAAGCAAATGGAACAAGCGCAGGAAATCAAACACCAGGAGGCGTAAGACAAGGAACAAACGCAGGAAATCAAACACCAGGAGGCGTAAGACAAGGAGCAAGTGAAGGAAGCCAAACAGCAGGAACAGTAAGACAAGGAGCAAGTGAAGGAAGTCAAACAGCAGGAACAGTAAGACAAGGAGCAAGTGAAGGAAGTCAAACAGCAGGAACAGTAAGACAAGGAGCAAGTGAAGGAAGTC